>ERZ840407.1239-NODE-1239-length-12316-cov-281.309600_pt1 | contig 12316 bp, 9 predicted proteins | sample MGYA00519877_ERZ840407 | MGnify/ENA primary metagenome ERZ840407 (study PRJEB31850, sample SAMEA3708875) | human gut metagenome | biome: human gut; feature: human-associated habitat; material: faeces | place: China | collected 2014 ...
CAAGCAGCAGGGCGCAAACCTTTGGTACAAGTCACCGCTGAGAAACGAGAGCGAGCCATCTTTCAAGGTGAACACCACGATGAACAGTTGGTTCGATTTCGGAATGGGCAAGGGCGGCAACATCATCACCCTTGCGTCATACCTCTACGCATCAGACAGCTTGCCATATCTCTTGGACAAGATGGAGAAGCAAGCACCCCATGTACGCCCGACCGACTTTTCTTTCCCTCAGCAAGCTTCCGAGCCGAATTTTGAGAGATTGGAGGTTAGGGAACTCAACCACCCTGCACTCCTACGCTATCTGAGCGAGCGGAATATTGACCTGTGCATCGCCCGAAAGGAATGTGTGGAACTCCACTTCTCGCATAATGGCAAGAACTACTTCGCCATCGGCTTCAAGAACAAGTCGGGCGGTTACGAGGTTCGTAACCGATTCTTCAAGGGTTGCATGTCCCCCAAGGACATCACACATATCCGACAGCAAGGCGAGCCAAGATACGCTTGCTATGTTTTCGAGGGCATGATGGACTATCTTTCCTTTCTCTCGTTACGCATGGAGAAGTTTCCGTCTTGTCCGTCATTGGAAGCGCAGGACTACGTGATACTCAACTCCACAAGCAATGTGGACAAGGCTGTTGACGCACTCCACGGCTACGAGCGCATCAGTTGTCTGCTCGACAACGACGAGGCTGGGCGGAAGGCAACGCTTGCCATCGAGAACGCCCTCAGCTACCGTGTGAGGGATGCATCCCACTTGTACAGCGAGTACAACGACTTGAACGACTATCTGTGCGGAGTGAAATCCAAACAGTCGGTACACCAAGTACAGCCTGTTAAGCGGACTGCTCCACCTCGGAAGAAAGGCGCAGCCTTAGGTATGTAGGCGGTTCCTGCTCCAATGGCTATTCTGAACGGAAAAGCCATAGCTCAATAGGGCGTTTTCTTGACGCAGTGGCACGCCACCGCTAAAAACACCCATTTGAGCAAAGGGGCATCCCCTTTTGAAACCCCGTGAGCCATGCGCAGGACGCAATGCGGCAAGCGGATTTGTACAACTCAAAAACAAGTTTATTATGGGACATTTCAGTTTGGATTTCAAGAAGGCAAAGGGCAGCTCTGACGCAAGGGAGTCAGACCACATAGAGCGCAAGGTGATACCCGACAACGCCGACCCTACGAGAACTCACCTCAACCGTGAGCTTGTCAAGATGCCGAGCGGTATGTATGGTCGTGACGAAGCCATCGCCCACCGCATCAAGACGGCAGGCATCAAGCGCAAGATAACCAACGACCAGGTGAGGGTGATTAGAACCGTGCTGTCTGGAACGCACGAGGACATGATGAACATCGCAGCCAATGGTCAGCTTGACGATTGGTGCAACGACAGTTTAAGATGGTTGCAAGACACCTTCGGTAAGGAGAATGTGGTGTCGGTTGTCCTCCACATGGACGAGCATACACCACACCTCCATGCCTCCATCGTTCCGATAGTGACAGGCGAGCGAAGAAAGGCAAGGACAAAGCCTACGGAGGAGGGCAAGCGGACATACCGTAAGAAAGCCAATACCGTGAGATTGTGTGCCGATGATGTGCTCAACCGTGACAAGATGGTTGGATATCACGACAGCTATGCGGAAGCCATGGGCAAGTATGGCTTGAAGCGAGGCGTCCGTGGCTCTGACGCAAGGCATACCACCACGGCACAGTATTATCGTAACATCAAGCGAGAGACGGAGAGACTTCAAAACTGCATGAAACTGTTGCAATCCGATGTGGAGGAAGCGGAGCGACTGCTCAAACAGACCAAGAGTGAAATCAACACGGAGAAGCTACAGGCTGCCAAGACGGAAGCAAAGGCTGCCTTTGTGTCGAAGATTGGTTCTCTTTTGGGCAGTGGGAAATTGAAGGAGGTGGAGCAACACAACCGAAAGTTGTGCGAGCTTGTGACTGACCGAGAGCAATACATTGACGAACTCCATGAGAAGGTGCAGCAAATGGAGGACAGTCACAGCAAACAGCTTGACGAGATGCAGCGGAAGCACCAATCGGAGGTTGCGAATTTGGAGAGCAAGCACTCCACGGAGGTAACGATGCTCAACGACATCATCCGCAAAGCCAAGCGTTGGTTCCCTATGTTGGAAGCACGCTTGCAAATGGAAGACCTGTGCAGGAAGATAGGCTTCACCATCGAGCAAATCGGAGTACTCCTTACAGGTAAGGCGTTAAACTTTAGCGGTTCACTCTATTCCGAGGAGCACAGAAGAAAGTTCAATGTGGAGAATGCGGAAATCAAGGTGTTTTCTGATTCTACCAAACCGAACCAACTGTTTTTGTATATCAATAGGCAACCTGTTGTCGAATGGTTCAAGGAACAATGGAATAACCTAAAGTTACATCTATCCCCACAACGTAAAGGTATAAGATTATAAAAAATCCATGAGGGTATGCTTAGCACCCTCATGGATTTTTTATAAATATACTTTTACAGTATAACTTTCTTGTTCCCCTTTATATAAATATGTCCTGTTTGAGGTACAAGAACTTGTCTTCCAAAAAGGTCATACAACGTAGAGTTGCTTTTTTCTTCTATTTGTGGAGTACGCTCTATCCCTGTTGTTTGTTTCGTGAAATCACTATTCTTAAAGATACATTTTCCATTCTCATAAACAGAGACTAAAACTTCATAATAAGAGTTTAGTTCATTGGCGGAATATTTTGTGCTACTCAATCCTACACCCTCTACGAGATAACTTTGGTAATTGTAAGTACCATAGTCAATAGTAATTCGTTTATGTTGCACATTGTCAATAGCTATGTAGTCAACCGAAATGACAGTACCAACTTCATTGGCTTTATCTCCAACAGCCAAGTTGAAATCCAGAAGTAATTTGGTTTGTTCGCCATATACGCCATATACTTTAGAATCCTTTTCAAATACAGCATAGGCTGTTTGTATATTGGGAGTGTCTTGGTAAACCTTTACAAGTTTTTTGCACAATAGTCCGTTGGCTATAGTATCTCCACAAACAGTAACTGTGTACGCTCTTTCGATGTCTTCATGCTCATACATTCTTTGCACAAAATTCCAAACCTTGCCATCAGACAACGTTTGTGACTTACAAGGGAGCATGGTAAAGAATGCTCCTAATAGAGTTAAGTATATATTCTTCATTGTTCCATAATTTTATATTTGTCTAACGAGCATAACTTCTATTTATTGCCTAAGCCTAATACATACCAACATGAAGTGGTGAAGAAATTTCTGATATACTTCACTCTCCATACCCAATGTGGCAAGAGCCTTGGGGTAAGGTGGAACTTCTGTTTGTAATGAGGGTTGATGAACCAAAGTTTTTGGTCAGCTACAACGAACCCACATTTGTGTATAAGACTTTCGAACAACTCAATGCTTGTTCGGCATTCTTTTATGCTCATAAGTTCATTCTTAGTTCCGTTCTCTTCATTGCATGTTTTTAGCAACAACTTGTATAAAGGGTTCGGCAGCAAGTGAATGAATGGCAGATGTGAACAAAGTTTGCTTCTGCAAATCTGTTGATGTCCTCCAAAAGGCATTTGCCATGCGGGGAATCCGACAAACAGTACGCCTTTTGGTTTCATAAACTTTCTTAGGTGTGCAAGAAATGGCTCTTTTGTCGGAACGTGTTCTATCACATCATGTAATAGTATTACGTCATATTTATCCTCTTCATTACATGGAACAGGATATTGCATGAAATCACTGCATACAAATGTGGCATGATTGCTGATTTCAGAAAAGTATGCTTTGGCATCTTTAATTCTGCATTCGGCAATATCTATACCTGTCACTCTGCAGCCCAACTGTGCAAAGGGAACTAAGTTTCCTCCTTCACCACAGCCTACCTCCAAAATTCTACTCTTTGGTGTCAGTTCCGTAAAATCTGACAAGTAGTTGATGTAAAACTCCTTAGATGTTATCTCCAAGTCACGGAAATACATCTTTCTATCTGTATGTCTTTTTTGCATGTATCTTATTTTTTGACTTTTCTGTATATATAGATACAGATCATCCATAAAGACTGCATGCAAAATGATACTTTCTTACCAAGAGAGCCTAATACCGAAAGGCACAGTCAATGTAAATGGACGTTCTGTCCAAGTGTTCTTGACTTCGCTTCCACTCGGAATGTACCAATTCAGCGTTGGCTCAACAAACAATGTCAACTTTGGTGCAAATTGATATTGTATTCCGATGTTAGTGTTTACAGTCCACTGTATAGAAGGTATTGTCTTCCAATCCGTTGTATAGCCAGACTTTCCTCCTATTACATAATCAGCATAAGTCTTTCCAGACAATGGTATCTGGATGCTTGCTCCTGCAGAACCGTAAGCCGACAGTCTCTTGTACGCCATGAATTGGTACGAGAGCTTGATAGGGATACCTATGTAATGCAACTTTTGTTCCTTGTCAACACGGTAATTGCCAGTACCAAGAGTGAAGTATGACTTCAAGTAAGAGTATTGAAGCCCAGTTTCTAAACTCCAATGCTTTCCTATGTTCTTATTCACTGCCAATCCTAAAGTTATTGGTTTGTCATGATGTTCATACTCTTCTATTTTTCCCTTATTGTTATCGGCAATATCCATCATGGCAACATTTTCCGCCGTTGGGTCAGTTGGAGTTAAGCGATGAAGATATTCTGCATATTCTTCCCAAGTCGTAAAACTCTTTTCTGATGGTTGGTCGGGTGTCGTTGGTTGATCTGGTCCAGAAGGTTGCGAACTTCCAATATTGTTATTGCTACTTGTTATAATCTTATAAACATTTTGCGCAAGAGTAGTACCCAAAGAACCAGCTGCGAGTAATTGCCATTTACTTTTCTTGTGGGTCCTTGTATCATCCGCAATCCATCTTTCCTCGTTTGGAATAGGTGTATAGACAGAATCTTTTTTGATGATACTATCTCGCTTGTTATCAGCCAAAACATATTGGTTCTCCTGCAAAGAGTCGGATATTTCGAGTATTACATTTTGACCTGTCTTAATCGAATCACCAACAGTTATTACAATGTTCTTTCCCTGTTGAACACTTCGATGATTAGAGCACAAAACAGCGTTTTGCGTTCTACTAATAGAAACATTAGGCTTCTTTTGTATAGGCGTAATGTCTTCATTAGACTTTCGAGTTCGAACTATATTCACATCATTTTCAGAAACGAGTTTCTTCTTTGCTGTAAAATATCTATATACTGGGATGACTATCAACGCCAATACGATGATAAGCATAGCTCTTGGAGACAATATGTTTCGCAGCATAGCCTTTGCCCTTGACAATTGTGAGGAAGAACTATGTGGAGCAATATCAAGTAATTCGCTGATTTCTTGATGGGACAAGCCATCCAAAACAGACATATTGAATATTTTCTTATACCCTTCAGGCAAACTGTCTATAGCTGACATTATTTCCTCATACGAAATTGATTGCCTGGAAGTGTTGTCATCTTCCAATACGGAACTAAATTCATCCTCTATTTCAGACAAGGAAATGAAATCGTATCTCTTACCTTTCTCCTGATATTTCAATACAAGGTTAGTAGTGATACTTGTAAGCCATTGACTAAACCTATGAGTATTCTTCAAGTCTTTTAATGAAACAAGCGCAAGTATAAAAGCATCTTGGACAAGGTCGTCAACGACAGCCTTGTCCTCTCTAAGAATATTGATGCATATCCCTTTCATCTTAGGATAATACATTTGGTATAATGTGCTGAAAGCGTCAGCGTCACCTTGTTTTGCTTTTTCTACTAATGTTGTTATATTTGAAGCCATGAGCGAATTGTTTCGTACTATCTATTTTGGTATAGATACACCAACTGCTTGATGACTGCACGAAATTTTGTTAAAGAATATAAATGTACCTTACTTTAAAGCATTGATTTTGGAACAGACACTCTGCACATGGTCGAGCCCATACAACATTGAACGAGAATCTATTCCCATCCAAGAGAATAAAGTCTGAATTTTCTGGTATTCATTGACGATATAACTTGTGTCTATTTCCGATGCATGAAGTCTGAAACAGATGGGTTCATGGTGCGCAATTCTGTTTCTCAAACTATTCACCTTGTCAAGTTCGTTGAATATGTAGGCGTTATTGTATTGAACAGCAGCTGACGAACGAGGCTTATTCGGGAATACCCTTAACAGACATTGCCCTGTCGCACGATATTGCAGTGAGGAATACATATATTTCCATACACCGAATTCCATTTCTGCTATCAGTTTGGAATGAGAGTATATGCCTTGTCTATTCAATCGGTTGTATGCTTTTTCTATGATTTTCCTCGTTTCGTTCATGCGTCCATTGGAGAATATCCCATTGTCTTGAACGGAATCTTTCAACCAATTCCCTCCCAAAGACGGCACCAAAAGACTATCAATCGCATTACGCAATGCCACTTCAAAGCAGCTAACTATTGTAAACATCTCCTGTGACAAACGTAAGTTGTAGCGATACAAAGCCATAGCCTTGCGAGTGTCACCATCTGCAGCATCTTTGTATCTCTGCATTCGTTTGGCAGACAAGATTCGTTCATATTCTAAATATTCCATAAAAATTCGTTCATTTACTTGGTTGTGACAAGAAAAAGCACTATCTTTGTAGCGTTGATTCCCGGTAGCCTCTGATTCGTCAAGCTATCGGGTCTTGTTTTTATATGATTCTTGCCTACAAAAATACATCTTTTTCGGTGATTACGATTATGCCACATTATATAATTACAGAAATTTAACTGTAAAAGTTGCAAAAATCCCTTGCGGTTTCGTGTTATTGTTGTAATTTTGCAGTTAATAAGAGTTGTCAGGTAAGCAAACGTATGCAGATTGCAGAAATTAGAACCGTTGCTAAATCATTACCTCCATTGAGGTGAAACACTCATAAATCGCTCATTCTAAGCTATTCAGCAGATTTTAGCGTAATTTTTTCAAAAAAGGTGTCTACTTGCCCCACTTAGGTGTCTACTTCCTACAAAATAGGTGTCTACTTGGTGGGGGAAGTAGACACCTAAGGCGTGATTTTATTGTATTTTCGCTCTCCAGACAGTTGGGGAGCAACCTTCTTTCTCTTTGAATATGCGATAGAGATAGGAGCGTGAAGAGAAGCCACATTCGGCAGAAATGATGTCGTTGTTGTAGTCGGGATAGTCGAGCATCATCTTCTTTGCTGCCTCGAAACGTACCTCGGCAAGCCAGATGCGGAAGGTGGAATTAAGGCACGCAGTGAAGTAGCGTGATAACTCGTTCTTGGAAATGTTCAGCGAGCGTGACAGGGTGAACATGTTTACTGTGGTGTCTTTGTAGCCCAAATCAGCACACCACTTGTCGAGCTTCTTCTTGATGGCTGCCTGACGCTCCTGAGAAATTGACTGTAAGTTTTCTTTACCGCCTATAGGTTCTGCATACTGCCCATTGGAGCTTTCCAAAGATGCTCCCCCATTTTCTGTTTCTTCATCTGCTATGGCTGCGCTTTCTTCTTCCTCCTTATCCAAGAGTTCCTCGGTAGGAACGTAATTGTAGCCCAAAGCCACGAAACTCAGGTTGAAGAAAAGAATTGAGAGCAAAGCCAACGGTCCTATTATATATAATAAGGAGGTAGAGAGGATGACGAAAGGCATGGTAAGGGTAGAGAAGAACAGGGCGAAGACACTGGCTCGGGCATATCGCACGTAGGGCAGCATGTCGCCACCAGTCATCAGCTCTAACATTTTCTTGCGTTTCCGCATCTCAATCATAATCATATAGATGCAATACGCTACGTTTGTGCCGAACAATACGAGCATCGCATAGAGCCAGTTGCCGATGTTAAGACTTCCGCTATTGCTGTAGCCTATGCAGAAAACTGCTATGATGGCGGCATAAATGCAAGCGCAGACGATGTTCATCTTTCGGCGGTTGGCATGGGTCGCCTCAATGTTGTATATGCCCATGGCGATAGTGGTGATGCATGGGGTATAGACAAGAATGTTGAAAATAGCTCCCAAGTCATCGCTTTTCGCACGAAAACCCAAGAGCATCTGCAAGAGATATTGTATGGCAAGTCCCGTCATACCTGCAAGTATCAGCCAACGTGACCACTCATAGCGTCGGTTGGTCCACTTCATGTGCAGGTGGGTGATGCCGAGGATAAGGGCATTGATGAGCATGAAGATGAAACATGCAAACTGGAGGAAATATAAAGAGTCTATCATTCTTACTATTTTATTGTTACTTTCTTGTATTTCTGGTTGCTTGCTGTAGGATTATCCGGATTGGTCATCTGCAAATATCCTGCTGCAACAAGGGAGGTGATGTATTTAGCTATATTTTTTGTATGATAGACAACACCGGCTCTTTCCAAAATTTCCCTACTTGTTCTTGGCACGCTACAGAAGTTTACTATATCCTTCTGTTTATTCGTCAATGGCACTCTTTTAGTGTCATGGTAACTATGTATAGTGTCATGGTTTTCGGCAAAAGTGTCATGGTCGGTGTCTAAGTCGGTGTCAGAGTGTCTAAGCTGAGTGTCATGGTCTTCGGCAAAAGTGTCATGGTCGGTGTCTAAGTCGGTGTCAGAGTGTCTAAGTCCAGTGTTATGGTCTTCGACTTGGTTACTTTCTCCTCTCCAAACCGTGATGACAAATTCCTGTGCCTTGTCATTATTCATAAATGTGACATTAACATCTTCATCAAGAGCACGAGTGATGCCGCTACCAACACCAGTGTATGGCAGCAAGTATATAGCATTGTTAAAAAGGAACATATTGCGAGGCATGGAAGTTCCTGCCTTTATGTCATCAATAGTGAGTCCGTTAGGCAATGCCCCAGGACTGTGAATCTCAACACGATTGTCGAAAATGAATATGCGAACAGGGGCTTTCATGTTCAACGAGCGATGTACAAGGCTGTTTACCGTGAACTCAACCAAGCTGGTATAAGGTATTTCCAACTTACCCATGCTGTTGAATTCTTCTCCCACTTGCACATTATGCAGATTACGAGTGAAGAAATCCATGATCGTGTCATACTGATGAAGCAGATTTCCCTCCATATCTGCATCATTCACCTTGTCACGAAAAACCTTGCTGCCGACGCTGTTGCCTGCAAAACAGATACACTTGGCTGTCATCATTGGCAACCAACGTTGGGTGTATTTGCCAAACAGAAGCATGGCAGCAACGGTCAGTGAACCATCAGGACGGATAAATCGCAGATTGCGAAGTATCTTCTCACAGTCATGCCCCTTAGCTATGGCAGAGCATATCATATCAAGTGATGCTTCATTAAAAGCGTCACCTGTCAAGCCTTTGTTTTCCAACACTCTATCAAAACGGTTGCCAAGAAACTGCTTGATGGTCGTTGCATCAAGGTCGTTGACAGTTGCATCCCTAACACCAGCCTCGTCTGGTGCAAAACTTCCGCAGTCGGTCATCATTTCTGCAAGTTCAGCATTATCGAACACTTTGCGCTTGTCGGCACCATTCTTCACCCATACGATTCCCTTGTTGTCATGATAAGGCTTGTTGAGTCCTTCCTTCACAGTAGCAACAACCAGGTTGCCATCCTCGACCTCAACAGTATCTATCTTTATCAGAATGGATGGCACTACGTTTTCTGAAGCAATGTCACTCAACAAGTTGGTTGTTTCTTGTACCTCAGAATACGACAAGGCATTGGTTTCTCCGGTCTTATCCTTTATACCAACTACCAACTTACCACCATGTGAATTACTGAACGCCACTAACTCACAGGCAATATCATATTTGTCGAGAATGCGTTCCTTGAACTGCACCCCCGACACCTCGCCAGCGTTTATCTGTTTCAATATATCGTTCATCATTCTTTGATACATTATTGTTCAACAAATCGTTTACATCCACTTTCAGCAAATCTGAAATGCGCTTGCAAAAGTACGAAAATAATTTCAGAAAAAGGTAAAATATTCTCAAAACATTTACGAAAACATGCAAATAATTGAGTATTTCGCAATATTATTCCTTTCATTGATAATCATAAAATACGAGCGAAAAAGGTTGTTTTGGAGCTTTTTGTTTCTTTCGTTATTTTGCCATTCCAATTAGCATTGATTATCAGTACGTTATGAACAATCAGTAAGGTTTCAAGAATATAACGTTCACGATTCTTGGTTTGATTGGATAAACCAAGGCGTTCCAGTAAGTCATATACTTAGCTGCGAACAACTGATTGTTGTCGTAAAGGATTGTGAACACATGTGTTCACAATCTGTATGTCAGGGAAAAGGAGATATCATTGTTCTGTGAATCTTTCTGTACTTTATAGTCCAGCCAATGCCTGTGTCTCATACATATTAAGTTTGATGGCATTGAGCAACAAGTCACGATTCCAACCTTTGGTTATAGTTTCCTGAGCATAATATAGCGTGGCTTCATCATTAAATCCCTTGCTCAGCAGTAGCAGATTGTGCGACCACGGCAAAAGTGCTACGCTCCGTAGCACTTTCTCAGTATGCCCTGCATGGCGTTAGGGTCCGTTAGGCGTTCCTGCGGACTTGCGTATCTCCCTAACGCCTAGCGGACTTGCAAAGCTTGAGTCATTTTCTTCTTCTCCTAGGGATTTCAACCGTAGGCTCATAAGCTTTCAATCCTTCATCACCAGTAAAGATTTCAACCTGATATCCTAAATCAGTATAATATTTTACGACTTCAACGATAGAAGCATCACCTAAAGCTTGCCCTCCTATAACGGTAGCCTTCCACTTCTCTGCCAACTTTTTTAAGTTTTCAGGATTCCACAAACTGCTTTGTTCCGTAAATGCAGCCCATGGTGATTTCTCATCAGCTGAATCGATCATGATTTGAGCAAAATCTTCACCTAATGACTTTCTATCGCCCGAAGAATGAGCAATATGATTTCCTGTCTCAATAATTGTTGCTAGAGGCAGAATAAAGGTTGTACCTTTCTTCTTTTCTTCCTCTATTTTCTCAGAGACCATCTTGTATGAAACCAAGGCATTGCTTGGGCCACAAGTTTCCTTGCCAGGTACTTTGAGCCAAACACAAAGTACACTCGTATCTATCACCAATACCTTTCTCATTATATCTTATCATTAACCATCATTCTACCTATTGTTCCAGAAGCCATCAATTTGGCAAGATTCTCTTTTTCTTCCAAGAGATTGACATGGCTATCGCCATGCTCATCACGGGTAACATAGCTGATAAACGGAATCATCTTATTTCCCAACTCATCCAACAAAACAGGATTATGCGTCGTACAGAGCACATCAACCTGGCGCTGTCGTGACAAATCCTTCAACATATCAACCAACTCCTTGGCACGAGAAGGATGCAAGCCATTATCCACCTCTTCGATAAGCAGTAAGCTATGAGGTGCAACCGTCAAAAGAGCTACGACAATCGCAATAAAACGAAGCGTTCCATCACTCATACCTCTTGCATCAACAGGCTGTTCAGGATTCCAATCCTCATAACAATAAAGCATGGCATCTGACTTAATCAGACCAACAGGCTCAGATATAACCTTATTTATATCACGTTCAGGAAGTGGCCGAACATAGCTGGACACCAGTGCTTCCACCTTCTTCTTTTCCTCTGGAGACAACGCACATAAAACACCTGCTACATTACTACCATCAGACTTCAGCTCTTTGGAAATCTTGCAGTAATCACGCATCTTAGCAGGAACAGGATCAAGAATGATGATATTTCTAAAAGTAGCATATATCTTTGCCCAAAAATCCAGAAGTATTGGAACATCATACGTTTTCCATGTCATGTTGCGAGCAGAATCAATAAACTTGCCAGGAACGGCATCATCGTCTTCTATACCCAAACGATGAATTTCACAAGGTCCAAAACTAAAAACTGAATTTCGCTTAACCACCCTCAAATCAAGAAGATAGGAACTTTCTTCAATTTCTATTTCTATCTCAATACAGAAAGAATCCTCACCTCTACGGATAATCCAATCTTCCCCGCCTCTAACAGTCTGAATGGCATCAAGAAGGCTCTTACCTTCCCCCACGGCACGGAGGAAGGCAAACGCATCTAACACATTTGACTTACCACTAGCATTGGTTCCGATAAGGATACCCAAAGAATCGATATATATAGTAGAGTCCTTAAAGCTCTTCCAATTTTGTAACCTAATCTTTGTAATCATTGCCCATGTTTATTTAAACTCAATAATATATTTTGCAAAGCTAATCATTTTTTCTGAGATAAACAAGAAAATCGCAACAATTCTAAAAGAATCTATGAAAAAGTATGATAAAACATGAGCAAGTATGAGCAACTGTGAG
>ERZ840407.1246-NODE-1246-length-12286-cov-2.789388_pt1 | contig 12286 bp, 9 predicted proteins | sample MGYA00519877_ERZ840407 | MGnify/ENA primary metagenome ERZ840407 (study PRJEB31850, sample SAMEA3708875) | human gut metagenome | biome: human gut; feature: human-associated habitat; material: faeces | place: China | collected 2014 ...
GTTCAGGTTCAGTGATAAAGTTTTTTCTGTTATTCGTTATTTGTTATTCGTTAAAGTTCATAGTGATTTAAATCCGGATACGATAAATTTTAAATGCGCCCAGCAGAAAACCTGCAGGAAACTGCGATGCGGAGGTTCGGTTTCAAGCATCAGATGATGAAAGGAAGATAAACTTACATGGTAAAGAAAATCATGCGTGATCCCCTGTTTCTGGGACAGAAATCAGAGGATGCAACAGAAAAAGATAAGTAGGTCGTAACGGATCTTTTGGAGGGCATGTACAAGATATAAAGAAGACAGAAATGGAGGGATACATTTTGAAAAATTATTATAAATTACAGAGCCCATCATTTTTTAAATTTCAATATGTATTTCTTGACAGTGAAGATTATCTGGCAGATCAGTTATTTATAAAATACAAGGTAACTGTGGATTTTGGAGATGAATATGTAAAAGAAAATTCGCCGTATCATGTGATATTTTGCAAAATAAGAAAAAGGGATGAAAAAAAGTTTCTCGATGCACTTTCTGAGATGTATGACAAGATGCTTCTTATGGGATATAAAGATTATCAGGAAGTTTGTGATAATTTTATAAGAGTTGTAGAGAAAAATGAAAAAGAGAAGTAGCATGGTTTTACTCTTGACATCCACCCCACCCCGCAATACAATACTTGCATATGCAACTATTGGAGGTGCAAGTAATGCTGAAACGAGTTTTTTCTTATATGAGAGAATATAAGAAATATGCATGGTCAGGTTTGTTATGCATTGGCGTGGAGGTGGTCTTAGAGATCACGGTGCCGCTTCTCATGGCGGACCTGATCGACTATGGAGTCACAAATGCGGACGGGACTTATATCATAAAAAAAGGTCTGCAGATGGCACTCTGTGCAGTGTCAGCACTGATCCTTGGTGTCGGAAGTGCAAAATTTTCCGCGCTTGCAGGACAGGGACTCGGTGCAAATATAAGAAAGGCGGAGTACGAGAAACTCCAGTCTTATTCATTTTCCAATATAGACCATTTCAGTGTGTCGTCGCTTGTCACGCGTCTGACGAGTGATGTGACGAACATCCAGAATGCGGTGTCCACCGGTATGCGTCCGTTTGGGCGGAGTCCGGTCATGCTTATTTTTGCGACATCGTTTGCATTCCGGATCAATTCAACGCTGGCGCTGGTCTTTCTTGTGGCACTGCCGACGTTAGCAGTGCTTTTAATTCTTATTATTATCAATGTCGGGCCGCTTTACGGGCGCATGCAGAGTGCGATCGATCAGGTGAACCGGTGTATTCAGGAAAATCTTACAGCAATCCGTGTTGTGAAATCCTATGTCAGAGGCGATTACGAAGTGGAAAAGTTCGGTGTCGTCAATGAAAATTTAAAATCAGAATCTGAAAAAGCATTTGGAACAGCAGTGCTAAATATGCCCGCCATGCAGTTTGTGATGTACGGGACGATCCTTGGAATCCTTTTGATCGGGGGAAGGCTGATCAATGAGGGGCAGATGATGATCGGACAACTCACCAGTTTTTTGAGTTATGTGCTGTTAATTCTTAATTCCCTGATGATGATGTCAAATGTGTTCCTGCTCATGACAAGGTCGCTGGCATCCGCAGAGCGGATCATGGAAGTCATTGATGAAAAAATCGATATCACAGATGAAAATGCAAAAGACATTGCCGTGGCAAAAGGTGAGATCGAATTTGACCATGTGTGGTTCAAATACAAGGACACTGCAAAGGAATATGTGCTCTCCGATGTTTCTTTCCATATCAAACCGGGGCAGACGGTCGGCATCATCGGTCAGACCGGTTCGTCAAAGACTACACTGGTGCAGCTTATCCCAAGGCTTTACGATGTGACAAAGGGCGAGGTAAAGATCGACGGAATCAATGTAAAAGAGTATCCGGTCAGACATCTTCGGGACGCAGTTGCGATGGTACTGCAGAAAAATACGCTGTTTTCCGGTTCACTGATCGATAACCTCCGCTGGGGAAATGAAAATGCCACATTGGATGAGATTAAAGAAGCATGTCAGATTGCCTGTGTGGATGAGTTTGTGGACCGGCTTGCGGATGGTTATGATACCGAGATGGGGCAGGAGGGAGTCAATGTGTCCGGCGGGCAGAAACAGAGGATCTGCATTGCCAGAGCCATTTTGAAAAAGCCGAAAGTACTGATCTTAGATGACTCCACAAGCGCGGTGGACACCGCGACGGAGGCGAAGATACGAAGCGGGCTTGCAGAAAAACTGCCGGATATGACAAAGATCATCATTGCGCAGAGGATATCGTCTGTCCGCCATGCTGACCAGATCATTATCATGGACAGGGGGCATGTGGAGGCAATCGGCACACATGAGAGTCTGCTCCGTGACAATCAGATCTATCAGGAAATCTATGCATCACAGAAGGAAGGAGCTGATCTTTAATGGCAAAGTATGTGGGATATAAAAGACCAAAAGATACGAAAAAGACCATGAAGCACTTCCTGACTTATCTCGGTCATTACAAGTGGGCATTTTTCCTTGTGGCAATTCTTGTATTTATCAGTGCGGGGGCAGGAATCTGCGGCACATATCTGATCAAACCGCTCGTCAACAATTTCATTGAGCCGGGAAATATGAAGGGACTTCTTTTGGCAGTCATCGGCATGGGTGTGATGTACCTGTGCGGTGCGCTCGCAACGCTCGGCTATAACCGGCTGATGGTGCACACCTCGCAGAAAGTCGTGAGCGAAATCCGCATGGATCTGTTCCGGCACACACAGAAACTCCCACTGAAATATTTTGACGACAACACGCGCGGCGAGATCATGAGCCATTTTACCAACGATGTCGACACGGTGCAGGAGGCGATGAACAACAGTTTTGCTATGATCATCCAGAGTTTTCTGACATTGTTTGGAACGATCACAATGATGATGGTGCTCAGCGTAAAACTGACCATGCTCGTGGTGGTATTTTTAGTCATTACCTTTTTGTTCATGCAGTACAATGGAAAATGCAGCAAAAAATATTATCACAGACAGCAGCAGGAACTCGGAAACATCAACGGTTTTGTGCAGGAGATGATGGCAGGACAGAAGATGGAGAAAGTTTTCAACCATGAAAAGGAAAACTTTAAAGAGTTCTGTGAAATGAATGAGCGGTTTCGCAAGGAGTCTACAAATGCACTGGCACATTCAGGTATGCTCGTGCCGGTGATCGTGGCGCTTTCCTATTTTAACTATGCGCTCTCAGCATGTGCCGGCGGCATGTTTGTGATCCGCGGGCTCATGGATCTGGGAAGCCTGTCGGCTTATCTTGTATATGTGAGACAGAGTGCGATGCCGTTAAATCAGTTTACACAGCAGGTCAATTTCCTGTTGTCGGCGCTCTCAGGTGCAGAGCGTATTTTTGACATGATGGACGAGACGGAGGAGATTGACGAGGGAAAAGTGACACTCTGCAATGTCTGTAAAAATGCGGATGGCACACTGACAGAATGCGCGGAAATTACAGGATTGTATGCGTGGAAACTGTCATCAGGAGAACTGGTACTGTTAAAGGGAGATGTGCGTTTCCATGATGTCGTATTCGGCTATGTGTCGGAGAAAACGGTGCTGAACGGAATATCATTGTTTGCAAAACCGGGACAGAAGATCGCTTTTGTCGGATCAACGGGTGCCGGAAAGACAACGATCGTAAACCTCATCAACCGGTTTTATGATATTCAGGCGGGACAGATCACATATGATGGGATCGACGTCAAAGATATTCGAAAAGATGACCTGCGGCGTTCCCTTGCCATGGTCATACAGGATACACATTTGTTTACCGGGACGATCGCAGACAATATCCGTTACGGGAAACTGGATGCGACGGATGAGGAGATCCGGGAGGCGGCGAAGATCGCCAATGCGGATTCCTTTATCAGCCGTCTGCCGCAGGGGTATGACACGATGCTTTACGGAGATGGGAGCAGCTTATCTCAGGGACAGCAGCAGCTCATCGCGATCGCAAGAGCGGCGATCGCAAAACCTCCGGTACTGATCTTAGACGAGGCGACAAGTTCGATCGACACAAGGACGGAGCGTTTGATCGAAAAAGGCATGGATGCCATTATGGAGGGAAGAACCGTATTTGTCATTGCACACAGGCTCTCAACCGTAAGAAATTCCAATGCGATCATGGTACTTGAAAAAGGTGAGATCATTGAGCGCGGCAGTCATGACGAGCTTTTAGAGCAGAAAGGCAGATATTATCAGTTGTATACAGGACAGTTTGAATTGGAGTGATGTTAGGGTGAAAAATGAGATTTTTGATGTTGAAATGTTAAGGAGACGGTTTATCCGGCCGTATTTTATAGAGCTTGGACTTACGGTGGGACAGGGGCAGCCGCGCATTTTAAAGGAACTGAGGGAGCACGGTGCAATGAACCAGAAAGAATTGTCCGATGCCTGCCTGGTCGAAGTTACGACGATGTCCCGGACAATCGACCGTTTAGAAAAGATGGGACTTGTAAAGCGGGAGAGCAATCCCGCCTGCCGCCGTTCCTGGACGATCGCACTCACGGAAGAAGGATGTGAGATGGCGGATAAAGTTATTGAGATATTTGAGATGACAGATGGTATAATGAAAAGCGGAATGAGTGAAGATGAACTTGAGATACTGTCTGCAGGTCTTGAAAAAGTAAAGAGCAACCTCTGGACGGCAATCAGGAATAACGAGGAAAATACGAAATAAAATCAAATGTGCAATAGAAAATGCCGTATTTGACGAAAAGGAGAGAAATGCAATGGGTTATTTAATTTCAGAGACAACAAAAGAAGAACGCGAGAAGATCGTGGCGGAATCACTGGGAAACATTGATGCAGCCTGCGATGGCTGCATGTCCGGACTCGTGGAAATGTACCAGGATTACATCGACGGGAAAAAAGAACTGCGTGAGATCAATATGGAGTTCAATGCCCGCTATGTGAAAAGTGAGGATATGCCGGGAAGGGAAGGCTGTGGATATCAGGAAAGATAAGGAGGAAAATTAAATGAGTTTTGTAAAAGGAATCCATCATGTACGTTTGAAAAGAAGCCAGATTTGAAAAAAAGAGAGTGCGGGCGGCTTTGGCAGCAGATGTTGAAAATTAAAGTCAACTAAAATTTACGAAAAACCAGTTATCAAACCCACCAGGACATGGTATAATGGTAAAAATGTACTATTTATGTGCAGGAGCAAAAGGGGGAGCATAAGTTATGACATTTGCGATTGAATGGCTGGCACTTCACATATTTGGTGTACTTGTGGCTTTTGCTTTATTGGTGATCGTTTTCCGGAAAGAAGATACAAACTATAAAGGGGAGCTTATCCTGACAATTGCCTGCTGTCTGGTGACGCTTGTGGCAAAAAGTATTTACATTGCCGGCGGTCAGAAAGAGACACTGATCGTGATTGGGAAGATGGAGTATCTTGGAAAATGTTTCGGCAATTACTGTGCCCTGATGTTTATAATGCGCTGGAGAAATATAAAAATTCCACAGTGGTTTATCCACACGCTTCTTGCCGTGAATGTGGGATTCTATATTTTGATTGCGACAGTTGATTATCATCATTTGTACTATAAAGATTACTGGCTGTCCCCGTCTAAGGCAATTTTAAGCGGATATACACTGGAAATATCCGCAGCACCAATGTATTATGTCTATATGGCATTTTTACTGGCAGAGATCGTGACCAGTATCAGTATTATCATTTCTTCGTATTGTTCACAGAGAAGTATGCCGAATAAAGGCAAAATTCATTTTCTTATGGTTGCGGCGATGCTGTCTCCAATGATCCTGCTGTCTCTGCGTCTGTTGGGAATCTTAAAAGGCGATGATCCCACACCTCTTGGAATCCTTTTATCCTGTATATTCCTGAGTATTGCTGTTGTAAGATACGGTTTATTTGATCCTGTCAAAAACGCAAAAAATTATATTATTGATAATCTGAACGAAGCATTTGTGGTAACAGATGCGGATCATCATTTTCTTTTCTTAAACCCGATGGCTGAAAATTTTGTCACCGATATTAAAGAGAGTGGCAGCTATTGCGGGGATGGGGAAATTTACGAATTTCTGAAAGGCAGCCAGGGTTTTTTTGACTGGAATAACAGGCATTATCAGGTTGAGGAGACTGCACTGAAAACAGATGATTTCATACAGGGATATATGTTGACGGTTGTTGATATCACAAAGATCATGGAGCAGAACCGTCTGATGAAAGAACTTGTATTGCAGACAGAGGATGCAAACCGTGCAAAGACCAATTTTGTGTCGAATATGTCGCATGAGATCCGCACGCCGATGAATTCTATTGTCGGAATTACAGAGATTTTACTGCGTTCGCATCATTCTCCGAAGGAGCAGGAGTATCTGTTAAATATCCAGAGTTCCGGCCGGGTATTATTAACGATCATCAACGACGTACTGGACTGTTCAAAAATGGAATCCGGAAAAATGCAGCTGTTTGATGAGCCATATGATACATTTTCTCTGTTTCATGATCTGAAGATCAGTATGGAAAACAGGATAGCAAATTGTCCGCTGGAACTGATCTATGATATTGATCCGGATATTCCATGTACATTAAAAGGGGATATGGGACGCATCCGCCAGATCATTACCAATCTGGTAAACAATGCTATCAAGTATACAGAGAAAGGTTCCATACGTTTTACTGTACGTGTCAGACAGAAAAATGCAGACAAAGTCATGCTGTATTATGCGGTGGAGGATACCGGGATCGGAATCCGTAAAGAGGACCAGAAAATACTGTTTGATGCATTTCAACGTGTGGAAATAGACAGAAACCGTTATGTGGAAGGAACCGGCCTGGGGTTGACAATTTCGCAGAATTTAGTCAATATGATGGGAGGAGTTATTGAAGTAGAAAGCGAATATGGAAAGGGAAGTAAGTTCTACTTTACGATAGAACAGACTATTGTTGATCCTACACCAATGTCTGCGGTGAATTATGAACAGCAGAAATCCGGTGTGATTGAAAAAGAGGCAGAGAGTCTGTTCATTGCACCGGGAGCACATATTCTGCTTGTTGATGATAATGACCTGAACCTTGTGGTGGCGAAAGATCTGTTAAAACCGCTTCAGATGCAGATCGATACTGCGGAAAACGGTATGCAGGCGGTCGATCTGGTACAGCGGAATCATTATGATTTAGTGCTGATGGATCATATGATGCCGGTCATGGATGGCATTGTGGCAACGAAAACGATCCGGGAACTGCCGGATGAGAAGTATAAAAAGCTGCCGATCATTGCGCTCACTGCAAATGCAATGGTGGATGCCAGAAAAGAATTTTTGAATGCGGGGATGAATGGATTTGTTGCAAAGCCGATCGATTTCACACGGATCTGTAATCAGTTAAAGCTGTGGCTTCCAAAGGAACTTGTACAGGAAGTTTCCGGGGAAGAAGCAAAGCAGCTGCTTATGAATGATATTTCTGACAGTGAAATACAGCCGGAAAATCCGGAAACCGGATTTTCTTTTGAAGAGGGAGTAAAGCACTGTGGTTCGAAGGCAGCACTGATGAAAACGATCCGGATATTTTACCGTACGATCGACAGTAAGGCAAATAAGATCGAACAGTGCCTGAAAGAGGGCCTGATCAGTGATTATGTGATTGAAGTACATGCGTTAAAAAGTTCTGCACTTCTGATCGGTGCAGTACCGTTGTCGGAGGCAGCAAAGGAACTTGAGGATTATGGAAAACAGGGTAAGACAGAGGTGTTAGAGGAAAAAACACCGGATGTGCTTACCCTGTACCGTGATTTAAAAAATATATTGCGCCCCTATGCAGAGAAGGAAGAGGATGCAAAAAAAGAGTTTTCGGACGGGGAGTGGATCACTGCATTACAGCAGATACACCAGTGCATAGAACAGTTTGACCTTGATGGAGTGGATCAGATCATGGAACAACTTGAAGAATATCAGGTTCCGGAATGCATCAGGGAATCCATGGATCAGCTGCGTGTTTATGTGGCGGATGTATCGATGGAAGAGATTATGGAATTGACAGATACCATGACAGAGTTATTGCGGGATTAAAGGAGGTTTATTATGCTTGAGGACAAAAGGGAATTTCTTATTTTGATGGAAGAGCAGAGTTATCTGATGAAGTCATTTGAGAGTACATTTGAGAAGGAAAATGTGAAAGCAAAGGTTGTAAGTATTGCGATGGCGACTACACTTACCACAAAAGAGCAGCCACAGGGATATCTGATCTGTACAAGTGCTGAACTTTTGAAAAAGGCGGTTGGGGTTAAAGTGATCGTAGATCATGCAATCAAGCATAAAACGCCTGTGTTTGTCATGGGAAATGTGGAAGAGCTTGAGAAACTCTGGGAAACACTTCCAAAACAGATGTTTACCGATATTTTTATAAGACCGATCAATGTGGTGGAGATGGTGGAAAATATCAAAAGGCAGATGAATGAATATTATAAAATGAAAAAAAGAACTATTTTAGCGGTGGATGATTCGGGAGTGATCCTCCGGAATATTAAAACACTGCTGGAAGATAAATATCAGGTAATTCCTGTCAATTCCAGCGAGATGGCGATCAAATATCTTGCCTTAAATATACCGGATCTGATCTTGTTAGATTATGAAATGCCAATCGTGGATGGCAAACAGTTTATGCAGATGATTCGTGAAGATACGGAATTTCAGAACATTCCGATCATTTTTCTTACCGGAAAAAACGATGCACAGACGGTTATGGACGTGATGTCGTTAAAGCCGAATGGTTACCTGTTAAAAAGCATGGATGCGCAGAAACTGCATGCAGCGATCGATGATTTCTTTAAAAAACAGACAAAATAAAGGCTGGCCAATCAATAGGAAACGCACAAAGATATGTATGATCCCCCTTAAGCAGACAGGGTAAATGTTTCCAAACTGCTTAAGGGGGATTTTATGTATATAAAACTATATTCCGTAAATGAAAAAGAAAAAAACTAAGAAAAGTTTAATCTTCACAAAATTGACAAATCTGTATGTAATGATAGAATAACTTTGTTGAAAAAGAGACGATAAAAGATGGAAATATGAGGAAATCATGAAGATAAGGTTATATTTTGAAAAAGAGAATCTGATCCGGCTTGCTGTGGCAATGGTGTTTGCAGCAGTGATGTTTGCAGTGATAAGGTTTCCGGTATGGGTACTGTTTGGATTTGGAGTACTTTATTTTGGAATTAAAAGTTTAAAGATTGAATTAAACGAAAAGCTTTCATGGCTGTGGAGTGCGATCATGCTTGGGACAGGCGGCATTTTTACGGCGTATCATATCCAGTATCTGTTACTGGATGCGGAACTGAGAGCAAAAATATCCGACAATAAAATGCTGTTAAATGTATTGTGCTGTCTGGTAGTTTTTCTGGCTGTTCAGGTATTTACAAACAATACAGGACTGACCTGTCTGATTTCGCATATTGTACTGTTGTCCCTTGCCGGGATCAACTATTTTGTATATCTGTTTCGTGGAAATGAGTTTATTTTCAGTGATTTAAAGTCCATCCAGACCGGGCTTTCTGTGGCGGGAAATTATGAATTTGCCCTGGATGAAAGGGCAGGGTATGTAATACTCCTTTCCACGCTGTACATTGCGTTTATCCGAAAGTTACATGTTTCCTTTCAGAAAAGGATTCCGATGTCGATCGTGTGCATTTCACTTGCCGTGCTGTGCTGTGCATACATTGGAAAGCATACGCAGGGTGTTGTGACAGAGACATGGGAACAAAAAGGAAGTTACAGAAACGGCTATATTTTAAACTTTGTGTTAAGTATCCGCGACTGCTTTATTGCGGAACCGGATGGGTATTCGAAAGAGGCAGTCAAGGAACTTGAGGATCAGTACAGCAAAGAGACGGATACAGTCGCCGGAGAAACGGAGAAGAAGCCGACCATTATTGTGGTTATGAGTGAATCCTATGCGGACCTTAGTGTGGTGGGTAATTTTTCAACCAATATCGATCTGACACCGTTTTACGATTCACTGGAGGAAAATACGATCAAGGGGCATGCGCTCTCTTCCGTGTTTGGCGCCAAAACACCAAACTCCGAGTGGGAATTTTTGACGGGAAATTCCATGGCATTTCTGCCGAGCGGTTCGGTTGTCTATCAGCAGTATATCACGGATACACCGACTTCTCTGGTGTCAAATCTGAAAAATATCGGTTATACCTGTGTGGCAATGCATCCTTATTATGATACCGGATGGAGCCGCAATATCGTATATCCGAATATGGGATTTGATGAAACGCATTTTATCGATGATTTTGACCAGACGAAGATATTGCGTGATTATATTACAGATCAGGAACTGTATGAGAAGATCGTCGACCGTTATGAGAGTAAGAAATCCAACGAGGATTTATTCATTATGAGTATTTCCATGCAGAATCATGGCGGTTATACGGAGAAATATGACAATTTTGATGAAAAAGCGCGTATGCTTGGCATCAATTATCCGGACGTGAACCAGTACCTGTCATTGATCCACGAGAGTGATTCGGCATTAGAGTATCTGATCTCCTATTTTGAAAAAGTGGATGCTCCGGTTGAGATCGTCTTTTTCGGGGATCATCAGCCGAGTTTGTCATCCAGTTTTTATCCGTATCTGAATGGGAAAGGATTGGGCGGACTGACGCTGTCTGAACTTGAAAATCTTTACACCGTACCGTTTTTTATCTGGACGAATTATGACAGCGGCAAAGAAAGTGTGGAACTGACAAGCCTTAATTATCTGTCAACATTGGCGTTGGAGCGCGCGGGCATTGCGCTTCCGGCATACAATCAGTTTTTAGCCGACATGATGGAAGAAATTCCGGCGGTCAATTCGAGAGGATTTTATTCCAAATCGCAGGGAAAATTTTTACATGTGGAAGATGCGGCCGGCGAGGATGCAAAATGGCTGAAAAATTATGAGATACTGCAGTATAATAATATGTTTGATAAGCGGAATAAGAGCGAGTTATTTTTCCCTTATTTAAAACAATAGAATGTTCGTGGGTGTGCATTCTGCTGCATAGATGATGTTGGGCGCAAATAGTGGTTAAAACACGATTGATTTAAGGAGGAAAACGATAAGAGTTATGGAAGCGGTAGTTTTAGGAAGTACAGGGATCAAAGTAAATAAGAATGGATTTGGCGCACTGCCGATCCAGAGAGTCAGCACGGAGGATGCGGTAAAACTGGCGAGAAAAGCGTATGAAGCGGGCATTACGTTTTTTGATACGGCGCGGTTTTACACGGACAGTGAGGAAAAATTAGGCGAGGCATTCGACGGAATGCGTGAAAAAGTCCACATTGCGACCAAAACGGCGGCAAAAAATGCGGACGAATTCTGGGAACAGCTTGGGATTTCCTTACATAATTTAAGGACGGATTACATTGATATCTATCAGTTCCACAATCCTTCTTTCTGCCCGAAACCGGGAGATGGAACAGGACTTTATGAGGCGATGCTTGAGGCAAAGGCGCAGGGGAAGATCCGTCATATCGGTATCACGAACCACAGGCTTGCGGTTGCCGAGGAGGCAATCGAATCCGGGCTGTATGAGACACTGCAGTTTCCGTTCTGCTATCTGGCAACGGATAAGGATATTGCACTGGTGGAAAAATGTAAAAAGGCAGACATGGGATTTATCGCAATGAAGGCATTATCCGGTGGTCTGATCACGAATTCTGCGGCAGCCTATGCATTTGAGGCGCAGTATGAAAATGTACTGCCGATCTGGGGTGTGCAGCGGGAAAAAGAGCTGGATGAATTTATTTCATATATTGATAATCCGCCAACAATGACGGATGAGATCCGTGCACTGATCGAGAATGACCGAAAAGAACTGGCAGGCGATTTCTGCCGCGGCTGCGGATACTGCGCGCCCTGCCCCCAGGAAATTCTGATCCACCAGTGCGCCCGGATGTCCCTGATGCTCCGCCGCGCGCCTTCCCAAGCCTGGTTGACCGAAGAGATGCAGGCGGAAATGAAAAAAATTGAAACCTGCATTGAATGCGGCATATGCAAAACGCGCTGCCCCTACGAACTGGACATCCCCACACTGCTGAAAAAGAATTACGCTGACTACCAGAAAGTCCTCGCTGGAGAAGTGAAAGTCTGATCCTACCATAAATGATCAACAAAAAACCCTCCCTGACACGATTCCAGTGTCAGGAAGGGTTTCTTTTCCGCCATGCGAAATGCCGTAATTCACAGCCGTGCACCGCACAGGGCATTCCACACCCGAACCTGCC
>ERZ840407.1254-NODE-1254-length-12171-cov-13.631066_pt1 | contig 12171 bp, 9 predicted proteins | sample MGYA00519877_ERZ840407 | MGnify/ENA primary metagenome ERZ840407 (study PRJEB31850, sample SAMEA3708875) | human gut metagenome | biome: human gut; feature: human-associated habitat; material: faeces | place: China | collected 2014 ...
GGAAGATGCCGGAGATGGACGGCATCGCAACGGCCAGAAGGATTCGGGAATGCGTTGGGGAGGACGTCACGATCATCATCCTGACTTCCTTTGATTTCAGCGAGATCGAAGAAGAAGCCAGAGCAGTGGGCGTGAATGCGTTTATGGCAAAACCGCTGTTCCGTTCTCGTCTGACGGCAACTCTGCGGCAGTTTACATCCGGGAAGAAGGAGAAAAACGCCCGGAACTATCTGGAAGACTTTGCGAAGGAAAACTATGCGGGCAAGCGGATCCTTCTTGTGGAAGATAATGCGCTGAACCGTGAGATCGCAACCGAGATCATAGGCATGACGGGCGTGACCATTGACATTGCCGAAAACGGAAAAATTGCAGTCGAAAAGGTGATGGAAGCGCCAGAAAAGTGGTACGATCTCATTTTTATGGACATCCAGATGCCCATCATGAATGGTTACGAAGCCACTGCTGCGATCCGTGCGCTTGCCGGCAACCGTGGAAAGGTACCCATCATTGCCATGACGGCAAATGCCTTTGCCGAGGACGTGCAGCTGGCAAAGAACACCGGCATGAACGAGCATATCGCCAAACCGCTTGATTTGAATAAGCTGAACGATGTGCTGAAACAGTGGCTGTGATCTGTGCATTGCCGTAAGGCGCGTGATACTATTGACCGGGCAATCAAAAAGCATGAAATGAAGAACGCCGAGGAATCCCTTCCCATGTGGGAGGAACCCTCGGCGTTCTTTAGTTTATGTAGCAGCGGTCCTGTTTTACAAGCCAATCTTCACACAGCCGCTGCGCTTCGGCCTTTGTGCAGCAGGTGCAGTTGAAAAGTTTGCCACGGATAGAGCAGTAAGTGTAGTGTACCTTCGGGACACCATTGGCATCTCGAAAATCAACGCAGCGTTCCTCACCGGGCAGCAGATAGATCGTATCCACGTTCAACAGCTCCTTTTCACTATGTTCGTGTGCAAACCGCACAACACGCAACGTCTGCTATTGTACCATGAACCATCAAATTCTTCTATTGACCCTTACGCCAAAAAGGAACTGGATTTTTCGTAGGATGTGCCGATTGACATCCTCAAAAGCGTCCCGCCGGGACGCGCAGCCTGCATTGAAAATGCAGATCAAAGGGGTTTGGGGTGTTCCCCAACAAGCGTTTTGCAACGCAAAAAGCGTTTTTGTATAGACGAAAACATTGCTTGCTGGGTCACTTTTCGTCCGGGGCGCTGCCGCTGCCGGAGTTCAGGATCGCCACGAACTGCTGCAGCTGCTTGAGGGAGCTGACCCCCAGTTTTTCGTAGATGTTCTTGTTGTGGAAGCGCAGGGTGCTGTCCTTGATGTCCAGCTGCTCCACGATCTCCCGGGTGCGCAGCCCGGCGGCGTAGCCGTCAAAGATGCGGCGTTCGGTCTTGGTCAGGGTGGGAATGCCCGCCACAAAGGTCTGAAAGGCATCGGGCACCGACTCGTTGCGGCACACGTCTGCCAGCCGGGACAGCTCAGTCTGCATCTGCTGGCGTTCCAGCTGCAGCTCGTCCATCCGCCGCCGGGATTCTCGCCGGTCCTCCTCGAACTGCCGGAACGCCGGCGAGAGGATGCGCCGGTGGAAGTTCATGCAGCAGAACACCACGAAAAAGGCGATGAACAGGCCGATGAGCAGCATCTGCAGATTGCCGGAAAAGACCAGTCTCCGGTAGTCTGCCATGGGGATGCACACCGCCAGCCGGTAGGACTGGCTCTCGCTCAGGCGGCACAGCTGGGAGATGCCCGCATAGGCGCTGTCGGGGCCGGTCAACTGGGTCAGCCCGCCGCCCATGCTGCGCAGCACCAGCGTGTTCCGGGGGGCATGGTAGTAGCCGCCGGTGGTGCCGCTGCTGAGGGCGGCATCGGCGGCAAGGCCGTCCCCCGCCGGGGCCAGCAGGCAGCTCAGCCGGTCAAAGCCGGTGGGCTGGGCAAAGTTCTGCTTGAAGTAGCTCTCGCTGATCTCAAAGCCGCACAGCCCGTACATCGTGCCGTCCCGCCCCTGCAGGGGCAGCAAAAACAACTGCACCTCCTCCGAAGTGCCGGGCAGCTCGAACCGCTCGGTCAGCGTGTAAGACTGGTACAGCGGGGTGCTGCCGGGGGTCATCCAGCGGTCGTAGTCCGGGAACTGGTCGGTCTGGAACTCCATGCGCCATTTGCGGTGGGGCATCACGCTGCGGGCCTTGCCCACCTCCGCACTGCCCCGGTACAGCAGCAGGGGCACGGTGGGGGTGTCGGCACCGCTTTTCTGCACATACAGCCCGGCGCGGGAATGCTCTGCTCCCTCCATGCGGGTGTTGACGGTGGCATCCAGCAGCACAAAAGCGCCGGAACAGCCGGTCTGGCGCAGACGGCGGCACAGCGGCTCGAGCATTTTCTCCTCCAGCGCGTTCAGCACCTCGGGGGAGTCGTTCAGCTGGGCAAAGGACATCTGCCGCAGGGCAAGCTCCTTGTCCACCTCTGCGCTCATGTCCTCGGACAGGTTCACACCCATGACCGCCAGCTGGTCAAAATAGCGCTCCATATCATTCTGGAACACCGAAAACTGGATCTGCAGACTGCGGCTGATATCCTTTTTGGTGTTGTGCAGGCTGGCAAACAGGAACAGCGCCGCACCAAAGGTCAACACCAGCAGCACCACCAGCAGCAGGCAGGCCCACAGCAGCCGGCTGCTCATGGGGCTTTGGCGGATTTTTTCACGGTGCCGGTCAACAAAGTGCATCAAAGTCCCTCCTTTCCGGCTGAGCGGCAGGCTCAGGCATTGTCACACAGCAGCTGCCATGTTTCCTCGGCAAGGGCTTCCAGCGTTTCGCCGTCCGCAAGGCGCTGGGGGTAGTCCTTCTGGCGCTGGCGCAGGCTGTCGTACAAGGCTTTGGCCTTGGCGTGGTACCCCACGATGCCCGGTTCGGACAGGGGAGTGTTCTGGATGCGCATTTCGTTGTAGACGTCGTACAGCCGCTGATAGCTCTGCTGCTCAAAGGGATAGTCCGCGATGGCGTCAAAGGCGGCGCTGGACACCGGCATGTAGCCGGTATCGGCGGCAAATTCCAGATTGCGCTGCTGTTCGGTGAGCCAACGCAGGAACACGGCGGCGGCTTCGGCTTTCTGGTCGGTGGTCTTAAAGGCGCACAGACCCACACCGGCCTGCGGCATCAGGGGTGTGGCGGTGCCTGCGGCGTGGGGCAGGGGAGCCAGCAGCAGGTCGGTGGGCTCGGTGGTGTTGTCCGGGTAGGTGACGAAATCATTGTAATAAAGGATGGCCGCAGAGCTGCCAAGGCCCGCCAGCGTCTCGCCGGTCATCACCTGCGTGTTGGAGTACAGGTCCGAGATCAGAATATCGCCCTGCACCAGCGCCCGGGCAAACTCCATCCACGAAGCGCGGAAGGTCTCGTTGGTCAGATCGTACCAGCTGCCCTTGTACAGCTCGCCGCTGCCCTGCTCCAGCGCGTTCAGCTCCACCAGACGCAGGGGGTAATCCAGCGCGCAGAAGGGCTTGCCCTGCGACCACTGCCGGTAGGCACCCGCCATTTCAAAAAAGCCGTCCCATGTGGCAAGGGTGGAAAGCTGCGCCCCGGTGTCCGCCGCAAACCGGGCGTACTGGGAGCCGTTCAAAAAGATGAGCTGGGTGGATTTGGACACCGGGAACACCACCTGCCGCCCGTCAATGATGCCGTCCTGCACAAAGCCGGGCACATAGGCCGCCATGTCCTCAGCGGTGAACCAGTCGTTCCAGTCCACAAGGTTCTCAATGCCCAGAGCGCTGGCGTCCGCGGGGTGGGCCGAGAACAGGTCCGGCAGGTCCAGCGCGCCGGGCTTGCCGGCCTTGGCGTCCTGCAGCTGGCCGCCGATGGCGGCACTGTTGGTCATGTTGGTCACGTTGAGCAGGATGCCCTTCTCTCTGCCCACCGTGTCGTTGAACTCGGTCAGCAGGCGGTTCATGGGCGAGTCCGCCTGTTCGCCGTACACATGCCAGATGCTGAGCATGGTGGGGTCCTTGGGAGAAAGCAGGGTCTTGCTGCCGCCGCAGCCCGCAAGAGCCAGACCGGGGACAAGCGCCGCAAGCTTTAAAAATGTCCTTCGTTCCATTTTTCATGACTCCTTTCCGCACATTGCAGCCAGAGGGGGAAAACCGGCACAGGCAGGGCTGCAGCTGCCTGTTTTGGTGGGAAACCACCCCAAAATCCCCCCAATTTTGGGCTTTTTGGGGGGATTTTTTGAGGGGGAAGCCCCAAACCCCAAAAATTTTTTTGGAATTGCCCCCCAAAAACGGCTTTTCTGAGGGGGCAATTTTTTCCCGGGTATGATACAGTACAAACAGAAGAGGTCCCGCGCCGGTGCAGAAAGCCTGTCGCTGTGCACAAAACGCGTCAACAGGCATCTGCGGATTCTATTCATAAGGATAGCATAAGATGGAGCGGACTGCAAGTGCAGAGAATACCCAAACCAGAGCCCCCTAAAAAGCAGGGGGGACAAACAGAAAGGAGCACCCCATGAAAGAGATGAACAGACGCGCATTCCTCACCCTCTCCGGCGCAGCCGTTGTGGCGCTCTCGCTGGCAGGCTGCGGCGGCGGGCCCTCCACACCTCCGGCACCTCCGGCCTCTGAGAGCAAAGAGCTGGCCCTGTTCAAAGCCATCAACGAGGTCTGGTATGAAGTCAACAAACAAGTAGCCCCCAATCCCAAACTTGATATCTGCAAGTCTGTGGTCTACTGTCAGGAGGCTGCCGACCTCGCAAAGTTTACAGCCAGCCCTTTTGAAACCTATGACCCTGAAATGGACGAGGAGGATTACCGCAGATGGAACCTGCCTAATGATGTATTCTACGACTACAAAGACCGTGAGTCTGAAATGATAGCGGAAATCGATAAAAAATATGGAAGCGGAAGCTATCGGGGGACTGGGGGAGTTTCTAACAGCACCCATGACGGTATGCAATTAACGAAACTGTATCCTCGTAGTCAGAGCGAGGTCAGGGAGTTTGTGCGGTATCTGGCCGGGCCTGGACTGGTGAGTCCGCATCCCGAGCAGTGGATGATCGGGCTCTACTGCCCCACCATTAAGGGCAAGACCTATGCGGTGGCGGTAATGGTAAACTATTCACAGCACTGAACCGGGGCAGGGATGCACGGACTTCCCGCAGATCCCGAACCGTAATCTATAATATACTGTATTGAAAGGAGCACCCCCATGAAAAAGATGAACAGACGCGAATTCCTCACCCTTACCGGCGCAGCCGTTGTGGCGCTCTCACTGGCAGGCTGCGGCGGGCCATCCACACCTCCCGCAACTCCCGCAACACCCACCGGCAAGGAAGCTGAGCTGGTGGCAGCCATTAACAAGGTCTGGAAGAAAAAGTTTGATGCAGGTCAGGTTACCCATGAGCAGCTGACCCTCAATCAGGAAGCGCAGGGAGCCATAAAAATCCAAGGAGGAATCTTCGAGGACGCAAAAGAACCGGTGCATACGCTGACAACGGAAGACATGCAGAAACTGGTTGGAATTCAAGAGTGGAAAATCTCACTGGAGAAAAAGTATGATCTTGGAGGCGCTGCCGGAATTTCCGAACCGACTGGCGAAGGCGCGATATCCTTGACGTTTGAGTATTCCTGCGAGGATGCGGTGATTCAGAAATTTGTGAATAAGATCATGGGGTATAGTCTCAGCCGGGAGGCAGAGTTTATCAGCGTCTACTGCCCGGTGGTTCAGGGCAAGACCTACATGATCGCTACCGTGTTCTGGAATAAAAAGGCATAAGATAACCAGACATCAAGACATCCCCCTGTTTGCCCCGGGCACACTCCCCCTGTGTCCGGGGCTTTATAGAAAGGAGCACCCCCATGAAACGATACGACCGACGGACCTTCCTCAAGCTCTCCGGCGCATCGGCGGTGATGCTGGCGCTGGCAGGCTGTGACGATAGCTGCTCCTCCGGCTCCACAAGTTCCGGCTCTGCCACAGAAACGCCTCCCTCGCCGCCGATCCCTGTGATCCGGGACGGGCAGAAGATCCTGACCATTTTCAACGCAGAGCTGGCCCGGCGAAAGGTGGAGAACATCAAGTTCGAGTACAGCAAGGGTCTGGAACACGCCATTCAGGCAGATGTGCAGATGTTTGTGGATAACGGCAGCCCGGAGTTCCCGTCGGACGAAGGGCTCAGGCTGCGGATGGAGGGCGACTATTCCGCAAAGATGTGGGAAGGTCTGAACGAAGCCGGTTACAGTGCCGGCTCCACGGCCATCTTCGGTATGCTCAATCAGTACCGGGTAGGCGTGGATTTTGACCACGAAGGAAAGCAACGTTACAGCTTGGATCGCCTTTACCCCGCCACCGAAGCCCAGTTCCAACAGTTGGTGGATGAACTGATCAAGGACTACGGCGGTGTGCCGGGGCTTCATGAGGACGACCCGGTGGTGAATAAGGTAGGCATCACTGTGGTGGATATCAACGACAAGACCTATTGGGCCGCCTACATCATCGACAAGTGGCAAGGCATAGGAGACGGCTGAACCACACCATAGAAAAGGAGCCCGTCATGAAATACCAACACCTTGTAAGCCTTGCACTGGCTGCGGCACTGCTGCTGACCGGCTGCGGCGGAACCCAGAGCAGCCCCAGCGCTGCTGCCGACCAAAGCTCCGACAGCAGCCGAAGCACCCCCGGCGCGGTGACGCAGGCCGCCCAGACAGACCGCATCACCGACCAGTACACGCTGGAAAAGAACGTTTCGGGCGTGTGGGGGGAGGAAGCGGTGCAGTACATTTCCGTCCATGTGCCGCAGCTGGAATGCGACAGCCCGGATGCCGCCTACATCAACGATGAGCTGAACGCCATCTATGCGGCGGATTTCCGGGAGTTCGAGAACAGCGAGGAGGCCGAACTGCCGGACGGTGAGGTTCCGCAGATCGGTGTGGGCTGGGATGACTGGTGGTACGGCGACTGCGTCAGTCTGGTGGTGCGCAGCCGCTATGACGGCACCGCCCCGTGGCGTTACAGCGGCTGGTGCTTCGATTTTGTCACCGGCAGGCAGCTCACCGTGGCCGAGATGCTGCAGCGGATGGGGCTGGACCCGGACGAAGTGCAGCAGCAGGTGCAGCGACAGGCCATGCAGGCCTTTGACCGGGAGATGGCGCAGGGCGCGTATTACGAGGGCCTGCGTCTCGGCGGAGAGCTTTCGCAAATGCGGATGGACACGCTGGAATACAATGAACTGGAAAACCTGTGCCTGCTTTTGCCGGAACAGGATCAACTGGTGCTCCGGGGTAAGTACAGCTGCGAAGAAGGCTGGAAGCAGCTGGATATGGAGCTCTCGCTGCCCCCCGCTGACACCCCGGTGCTGACCGATACCTACGACGGTGTGCAGGTGCAGCTGGAGGGAACGCAGGCCACCATCACCCTCCGCCCCGCGCCCAAGACCGATCAGTGGGGCACAGACCTCAACGTCTGGGTGGAGCAGGAGCACAGCTACCCCATCCTTGGCGCTTACAATGAATATGTGGACGTGTGCATCGGGGAGCAGGAGGACGGCTTCTTCCGCCCGGTGGTCTATCTGCTGACCAAAGACGGCGTGGTGGAGTATGTGGACGTGCTGCGCTGCCTGCTGTACGGGGATGCCATGGTCTGCCAGGACCCCATCTACATTGCCAACAACGGCGTGGCGCTGGAACTCTGCGGCAGCGAGGTGAACCTGCGCCGGGCGGATGGCTCTGTGCTGGAACTGGCTCCCCTGTCGGCAGAGTGGAGCGCGCAGGAGATCCCTTATTCCGTCACCGGCTCCTACAACTACACCGATGAAAACGGCTGGAGCTGGATGGACCTGACCAGCGACGGCAGCGTTCAGCTGGGCGTGCAGGACAACAGCCACATCTACCGGGGCGACGCCGCGTATCTGGGCGTGGTGCCGGAGGGCGTGGTGATGGGCATCGCTGCCGATGAGGAGCTCGAATTTGTGGCGGCGTTCAAGAACGACCTGTACAACGAGAACCTGACCATGACCATGATCGCCGGGCAAAACCCCTTTGCCGAGGGCGAGACCCAGCTGCAGATGACCCGCAGCTACGGCTGAGAAAACAAGGAGAAGGACCATGAAATACAAACGCCTTGCCGCTGCGGTGCTGGCGGCGGCTCTCTGGCTGACCGGCTGCGGCGGCGCGGCGGCTCCCGCTGCCCCCGCAGGCTCCGGCGCAGCTTCCCAAAGCGCCGCAGACACGGCGGTGCAGACGGCACAAAAAGACCGCATCACCGAGCAGTTCACGCTGGAAAAGACCATCCGGGACGAGTACGGTATCACCCAGAAGCTGACCATCCATGTGCCGCAGCTGGTGTGCGACAGCCCGGACGCCGCCTATCTCAACGATGAGCTTGCCGCCATGTATGCGGCAGACTTCCGGCAGTACGAGGACAGCCCGGAGATCGAGCCGCAGCAGGACGAGTGGAGCCCGGAGACCTACATCAACTGGGATGCCTACTGGTACGGCGACTGCGTAAGCCTTGTGGTGTTCCGCTACGACGGCGGCTCCGACCCGGGGTATTCCCGGGGCTGGTGCTTCGATTTTGCCACCGGCAAGCAGGTCTCCGTGGCTGAAATGCTGCAGCGCATGGGGCTGGACCCGGACGCCGTGCAGCAGCAGATGCTGCGCGAGGCGATGCAGACCATGGACCGGGACATGGCGCAGCGCGGCTACTACGAGGGCCTGCGCAGCGGCGGCAATCTGGCAAGCATGCGGATGAACACGCTGGAAAACAACCAGCTGGAGGACCTGTGCCTGCTGCTGCCGGAACCGAACCGGCTGGTGCTCCGGGGCGGGTGCAGCTCCACCGCCGGCAGTGGCTGGCGGCAGCTGGATGTGGAGATTCCGCTGACCCCCGCCGCCCCCGCCGACACCCCGGTGCTGACCGATACCTACGGCAGTGCTTCGGTACAGATGGAGGGAACCCAGGGCACCATTGCCCTCCGCCTTACACCGGAGACCGCCGCATGGGATGCGGATTACGGCATCCGGCTGGAACAGGATCATGCCTACCCCATCCTTGGCCTCTACAATGAATATACCGACGTGTGCATCGGAGAGCTGGGCGCGTCCTTCCACCCGGTGGTCTATCTGCTGACGAAGGACGGCGTGGTGGAGTATGTGGACGTGCTGCACTGCCTCATGTTCGGAAATGCTCTGGTCTGTCAGGATCCCATCTATATTGCAAATCAGGGCGTGGCGCTGGAACGCAGCGGCAAAGAGGTAATTCTGCATCAGGAGGATGGCTCTGTGCTGGAGCTGGCTCCCCTGACGGCAGAGTGGAACGCGCAGGAGATCCCCTCGGAGGCTGTCGGTGCCTTCAACGACATGTCTGACAACCAGTTCGACTGGATGGACGTGGAAAGCAGCGGTTCCGTCCAGATGGGCGTGCAGGACAACAACGTTTTCTATCAGGGCTACGCCGACTATCTGGGCGTGGTGCCGGAGGGCATGGTACTGGGCGTCTCTACCAGCGAGACGGCGGACGGGATGCCGGGCATCACCTTTGTGGCGGCGATGAAGTACGACCTGTACAACGAGACCCTGACCTTGACCATGCTCGACGGGCAAAACCCCTTTGCCGAGGGAAAGACCCAGCTGCAGCTGATCCGCTGCCCGGATTATTGACCCCGGCACGACTATTGAGAACACAGGAGAACCACCATGAAACACAAAGCGTTCCGCTGGATACCGGCAGTTCTGCTGGCAGCGCTGCTGGCGGGCTGCGGGGCAGAGACTGCCACCCCGGCAAGCACCGCCGCCCCGGCCTCTGTCTCCGCCGCTGCTTCCACCCCGGAAGACCGCCCGGCGCAAAAAAAGCCTGGGGCAGACGGGCGGCGCACCGAACAGACTGTGGCAGAACCTCCAGCCCTGCCGGAAGACTGGGAGCAGCAGGTGCTGGCCGAGTGGATGGCAGTCACGGCGGTGACGCAGGGTGAAAGCTATGCTCCCGCCGACCGCAACGAAAGCTTTACCCTGCGGCTGGAAAAGGCCGAGATCACCGGCACGGTGACCGTCTCCTTCATCCGGGAAACATACGTCAGCCCGCAGATTCAGTCTGCTGCCGAGACCCGTACCGGGGAACTGAACGCCGGTGCGCTCACCCGCTGGGACGGGGAAAAAACGCAGGGCTGGAACCTGACAAGCATCAGCGAGGACGGCAGAAGCCGCTGGATGATCTCCATGATGAAGGACGGCTCGCTGCTGATGCGTTCCACCGGCTCGAAAAAGGACGGCACCGTGTGGTATGTGTTCCGGCGCACCACGGCGTGGGATGACATCGGCTACACCGCCATCCCCCGCAGGCTGTGGGGCACTTACTGCGCCGGAGACGAGGCCGCAAAGGGCATCCGCTGGATGACCTTCCTGCCGGACGGCAGCTGCTGTATGAGCGTGGAATGGGACGGGTGGAGCGGCATTCTGACCGGCACCGCCGATGGAACACAGGGCCGCACCGAGGACGGTACCGAGCTGCACTTTACACTGACCGACACGGACGGCAGGCCCTGCGAGTTCTGGGCCATTTTGCTGAACGATGACGGCAGCCCCAGCGGCTGCAGCCTGAAATACCGCGCCGGAGAAGTGCTGTTTGACCGGGACACGCGTCCCGTTTACTGGAAAAACGACTCCCCGGATCTAACCCTTGTACCGTGACCGAAACCGAACGCAATGCGATGACAAAGCGTTGTCGCTTACACCAAACAAATAACAGGAGGAAATTACTATGGGGCTTATCAAAGCAGGTATGGGCGCACTGGGCGGAACCCTTGCAGACCAGTGGAAGGAATTTTTCTACTGCGATTCTCTGGACAAGGATGTGCTGATGGTCAAGGGCCAGAAGCGCACCTCCCGCCGCAGCTCCAACAACGGCGAGGACAACATCATCACCAACGGCAGCGGCATCGCCGTGGCAGACGGACAGTGCATGCTCATCGTGGAGCAGGGCCGCGTGGTGGAGGTGTGCGCCGAGCCGGGCGAGTTCACCTTTGACGCATCCACCGAGCCCAGCGTGTTCACCGGCAACTTCGGCGATAGTCTGGCGGCAACCTTCCAGACCGTAGCCAAGCGCTTTACCTACGGCGGTGACACCGGCAAGGATCAGCGCGTGTACTACATCAACACCAAGGAGCTGGGCGAGATCCTGTACGGCACCGCCACCCCCATTCCGTTCCGGGTGGTAGTCAGCGAGGAGCGTGGCTACAAGCTCTCGGTGAACCTGCGGTGCAACGGCAGCTTCACCTGCCGCATCTGCGACCCGCTGCTGTTCTACACCAACGTGTGCAGCAACGTCTCCACCCAGTATGACGCATCCGAGATCGCTCCCCGCCTGAAGAGTGAGTTGCTGAACGCTTTGCAGCCCGCGCTGGCTACTCTTTCTGCCAACAAGGTGCAGTATTACGAGATCCCCGCCCACACGCTGGAGATCTCGGACGCCCTCAACGAGCAGCTGTCCAATGTCTGGCGCAAAAAGCGCGGTATTGAAGTGTTCTCCTTCAACATCAACTCCCTGTCCATCCCGGAGGAGCAGCAGAAGAAGATCACCGAATGGGAAGAAAACGCCATGACCACCGACCCCACCACCGCCGCAGCTCGTTTGGTGGGCGGCCAGATCGACGCCATGAAGACCGCCGCCGGCAACACCGCCGGTGCTATGACCGGCTTTATGGGCATGGGCATGGCAGCCGGTGCAGGCGGCATGGGCGGCATGAGCGCCCAGAACCTGTTTGCCATGGGCCAGCAGGCCCGTCCGGACAGCGTGGACGCGCCCCAGCAGGTCAGCCGCCCCGCACCCGCCCCGGCAGACAGCTGGAAGTGCAGCTGCGGTGCTACCGTTACCGGCAAATTCTGCCCGGAATGTGGCAGCAAAAAGCCGGAGCCGAAGCCCGCTGCGGACAGCTGGACCTGCAGCTGTGGTGCTACCGTTACGGGCAAGTTCTGCCCGGAGTGCGGCAAGCCCCGCCCGGCGGCAGCAGAAGGCTGGACTTGCAGCTGCGGCGCGGTGAACAAAGGCAAGTTCTGCTCCGAGTGCGGCAAACCCAAGCCCGCCGGTACGCCCAAATATAAGTGCGACAAATGCGGCTGGGAGCCGGCAGACCCCGCTCACCCGCCCAAGTTCTGCCCGGAGTGCGGCGACCCCTTTG
>ERZ840407.1255-NODE-1255-length-12164-cov-5.273763_pt1 | contig 12164 bp, 7 predicted proteins | sample MGYA00519877_ERZ840407 | MGnify/ENA primary metagenome ERZ840407 (study PRJEB31850, sample SAMEA3708875) | human gut metagenome | biome: human gut; feature: human-associated habitat; material: faeces | place: China | collected 2014 ...
GGAACAGATGGAAATTTACCCGGTCAGCGGCATTTCTTCGGTGGTCTATTTCTGCGGAAAACTGGGCGTTTCCTGGGAGGATGTCCATCTTTTGAGCCTGCATGGCAGAAAACAGAATCTGATCGATGCAGTCAAATATCATGAGAAAGTATTTGTATTATGTGGTGAAAAAGACGGAATTCCAAAAATCTGCTGTAAACTGAAAGAATATGGTCTTGGCGATGTGAAGGTTGCAGTCGGGACTGATCTGTCCTATGAACAGGAGCGGATCGTACAGGGAACAGCAGAAAGCCTTATGAAAGAGGATTTTGCACCGCTTAGTGTGCTTTTGATCTGCAATCCGGATGTGAAAAAACGCATCGGTCACGGACTGGATGACGATCTGTTTCTGCGTGGGAAAGTCCCGATGACAAAAAGCGAAGTGCGGAGCATTTCGCTGTCAAAATTAAGACTGCACAAAGATGCGGTTGTCTGGGATGTCGGAGCCGGAACCGGTTCGGTTTCCATTGAGGCGGCAAGTCTTGCAAAAGACGGCGTTGTCTATGCGATTGAAAAGAAAGACGAAGCCATTGATCTGCTGGAGCAGAATAAACGAAAATTCGGAACAGACAATCTTGAGATCATCAAAGGATTGGCTCCGGAGGCATTAGAGGGGCTGCCGGCACCGACACATGCTTTTATAGGAGGTTCTTCCGGAAATTTAAAAGAAATCCTGGAAGTTTTGCTGGAACAGAATCCAAGGGTGCGTGTTGTCATCAATGCGATTGCCCTGGAGACGGTAGCAGAAGCGATGCAGTGCCTGAAGAGCATGGCGTTTACCGATGTGGATATCGCACAGGTATCGGTGGCAAAGGGAAAGAAACTGGGCTCTTATGAGATGATGATGGGGCAGAATCCGGTTTATATTTTCTCATGCACAGGAGGTGAAACAGCATGAAACAGCCAAGATTTATGCTTGCAGCACCGTCAAGCGGAAGCGGAAAGACGATGATCACCTGCGGGATATTGCAAATATTAAAAAACAGAGGATATCGTGTCTCTTCTTTTAAATGCGGACCGGATTATATAGATCCCATGTTTCATTCCAGAGTCATCGGGACGAAATCCCGTAATCTGGACACCTTTTTTACAGGATCAGAGGTAACGAAATATCTTCTGACCCGAAATGCCAGAGACTGTGAGATCGCAGTCATGGAAGGTGTCATGATGAAGAACGAAGACCGTTATGCGGTTGCCGTTCGCAAGCCGGATCACACTATTGATGTAAAAGTTTCTACATTTAAAGAAACGATTAAAAATAAAAAACTGCGGCGTCTGCCATTCATCCGTGGTGTCATTAATTTTATAGAATCACTGATCCTTGGCGTGCAGACACTCATGTATTCGGCTTCCTTTTTTGAAGACGATGAGGATGAAAAAAAGAAAAAAGAAGCCATGACGCAGGAGGAACGAAAGGCACAGGAAGAAAAAGAAAAAAAGCAGGAGAAGGCAATGATGGGCGGCACGGTTGCATTTTCCATTGTTTTTGCGCTGGGACTTTTCTTTTTCCTGCCATATTTTCTGTCCGGGATCTTCCATAAAGTTATTGCATCGGATACCGTGATTGCGCTGCTGGAGGGACTGATCCGTCTGGCAATTTTTATCGGATATATTGCACTGATTTCCCTGACACCTGATATTAAGAGAGTGTTTATGTACCATGGAGCAGAACACAAATGCATCAATTGCATCGAACACGGAATGGAACTGAATGTGGAAAATGTCAGGAAGAGTTCCCGGCAGCACAAGCGCTGCGGTACCAGTTTCCTGCTGATTGTAATGCTGATATCTATCGTGTTCTTTTTGTTTATCCGTGTGGATTCGCGTATTTTGCAGCTGGTGCTCAGACTTCTTCTTATTCCGGTGATCGCCGGGGTATCTTATGAGTTTATCCGTCTGGCGGGAAGATATGATAACCGGCTGGTGAATATACTGAGCAAACCGGGACTTTGGATGCAGAAGATGACAACAAGAGAGCCGGATGATGAGATGATCGAAGTGGGAATCGCTTCGGTGGAAGCTGTGTTTGACTGGAGAAAGTGGCAGAAGGAAGAGAATGTATGACCTATAGGGAAGCAATTGTTTCGGGAGAAAAAAGCCTGTGTGAGGCTGGCATTGCAGATGCCAGAAATGATGCATGGCTGCTTTTGACCATGGCATGTAAAATTGACCACACTTACTATTATATGCATATTGACGAAGAGATGCCGGAGGAACTGCAGCATGAATTTGAAGTGCTGATTAAAAAGAGGGCAGAGCGAGTGCCTCTTCAGTATATCACCGGGGAACAGGAATTCATGGGGATGACATTTCATGTGAATTCCAATGTGCTGATTCCGCGACAGGATACGGAAACCCTGGTGGAGGAAGCACTGAAGGTTGTAAAACCGGGGATGAAGGTGCTGGATATGTGTACCGGCTCCGGATGTGTGCTGATCAGTATTTTGAAAAATGTACACGGTACCGGGGGATATGGATATGATATTTCCAAACAGGCGATCAATGTTGCAAAGGAAAATGCAAAATTAAATGATGTTCCTGCCATTTTCGAGAGAAGCAATCTGTTTGAGGATGTTGCGGATGAAACGTTTGATGTGATTGTGTCAAATCCACCATACATCCGCAGCGATGAAATTCCGTTTCTGATGCCGGAGGTGTCGGAATTTGAACCGCATGAGGCACTGGACGGAAAAGAAGATGGTCTGTTCTTCTACCGGAAGATCATCCAGGAAAGCCCGGATTATCTGACCGATGGAGGGTATCTGCTGTTTGAGATCGGATATGACCAGGGATGGGCGGTATCATCTATGATGAAAGAGGCCGGATTTGAGGACGTCTGCGTGAAAAAAGATCTTGCGCGAAATGACCGTGTGGTCTGCGGACACAAACACCTATGTGAAAAGAGAGGATAGATTATGTTTGATAAATTAGAGGATTTACTTCATCATTATGAGGAGTTAATGAATACATTGAGCGAGCCGGATGTGGCAAACGATCCGAACCGCTTCCGGAAACTGATGAAAGAGCAGAGTGATCTGCAGCCAATCGTGGATGCCTACAAGGAATACAAGGCATGTAAGCAGACGATAGAGGATTCCCTTGCAATTCTTGATGAGGAATCCGATGAGGAAATGCGCGAACTGGCAAAGGAAGAATTAAATGAGGCAAAGAGCCGTCTGGGAGAGCTGGAACAGAAATTAAAGATTCTGCTTCTGCCAAAAGACCCGAACGACGACAAGAACGTTATTGTGGAGATTCGTGCAGGCGCTGGTGGAGAGGAAGCTGCGCTTTTTGCGGCTGAAATTTACCGTATGTATGTACACTATGCAGAGCGCCGTGGCTGGAAAGTGGAGACACTTGAGGCGGATGAAACCGGAATCGGAGGCATGAAGTCGGTCAACTTTATGGTGACTGGAGCAGGCGCATATTCTGTACTGAAATATGAATCCGGTGTGCACCGTGTACAGCGTGTGCCGGAGACGGAATCCCAGGGGCGTATTCAGACATCAACCTGCAGTGTTGCAGTTATGCCGGAGGCTGAGGATGTGGAAGTGCATATTGACGACAAAGACATCCGTATCGACGTTATGAGAGCGTCCGGAAATGGTGGACAGTGTGTCAATACGACGGACTCTGCTGTGCGTCTGACGCATTATCCGACCGGTATCGTGATTTACAGTCAGACCGAAAAATCACAGATCCAGAACAAGGAGAAAGCGTTTGCACTGCTGCGTACCAAGCTGTATGATCTCGAACTGCAGAAGAAGCAGGATGCAGAGTCTGAGGAACGACGCAGCCAGATCGGAACCGGAGACCGTTCCGAGAAGATCCGTACTTATAATTTCCCACAGGGACGCGTGACGGATCACCGCATCAACCTGACATTATACAAGCTGGACAAGATTCTTGACGGAGATATCCAGGAGATTATCGATGCATGTATCGCGGCGGATCAGGCGAAGAAACTTGCAAAAATGCAGGATGAAAACTAATCTGCCCGGTTTATGATGTTCGCTTTGCTATAGGTAGTAGCTGATAATTGAAAAAATGGATGAAGAAGACGGACGTTGACATATGTCATTGTCCGTCTTTTTTATTTTTGGTATATAGTTTAGATGCACGGTATACCCTTTTTTATTTGGTTGTATGGATAGACCTGGGGATTTATTTGCAGATGCAGGATTTTATGGTGGAGCTCGTTCACAACTTGAATGGGAAATCAAATAAACAATAATTAAGTTGAAAAAGGGTATAATTAGGGTATAATTAGGACATAAGCAAGGGGGTGTATGTTATGCCACAAATAATTCCAATTAAAGACTTGAAGAATACATCGGAGATATCTGATATGTGTCATAAGACAGAGGAGCCAATTTATGTTACGAAAAATGGCTATGGAGATATGGTAATTATGAGCATGGAGATTTATGAGTCAACCATGAGACAGATTGCTATGTACAGAGATATAGAAATATCTGAAAAGCAGATAGGGGCAGGACAGATAAAAAACGTCAATAAAGGAAGAAAACATGAGTAAGAAACACAAACATATTTCTGCCACGAAAACAACAGAACAAAAGGCAGTACAACAGTCACAGCAGCCACAGAAACTGACACCACAGAAGCTGAATCAGCTTTTGGAGAAAAATCCGTTTGCACAGCTTCTGGGAATGGAACTGCTGGAAGTGCGGGAAGGTTATGCTTACGGAAGAATGCGCATGGATGAGCATTTTACGAATATTTACGGTGGAATGCATGGCGGATGTGCGTATGCGCTTGCTGATACGCTTGCTGGTTTGGCGGCATCCACCTATGGCAATTATGTTACAACGATTGACGGGAAAATGAATTATCTGGAGGCTGTGAAAGATACCGGCTACGTGTACGGTGAAGCGGAAGTACAAAGACAGGGAGGACGGATCGGCGTATATACCGTGAAACTTATGGATGAGAATCAAAGAGTTCTGGTTACAGCCGATTTTACCTATTACCGGACAGGACAGGCGATTGACCAGCAGGGATAGGGTGTTTTCAAGGTGTCTGATTTGGAAAAAATCAGATGCCTTTTTCTTTTTACTTGTTTATCGCGTTAAAGTATAGTAGTGTTAAAATATAAAAATACCAAGGAGGAAAAGTTATGGGGAAAGGAAGACGGGAAAAGGTTTTGGACAGCATCGGAACATTGCAGCAGACGGTGAATGAATTTCAGATATAAATTGTTTGTAAAATAAAAACAACTTAATAAAAACAGAAAATGCGGTCATATTTATGAAAAAATATTTCATGAATATGACCGCTTTATTGTTTGAAAAACGGTTAATATAAAAGAAAAAACAAGATATTATCTGACAATACTGCGATAGATAAATAATAGACAAATTATCAGACAATAGAACGAAAAAAGTGATTTACAAGCGGCGGTCATAGGAGTAAAATGAGAATCAGTTAAGAAAAAGCAACTCATGAATGATTTACAACGAAAGGATAGTTCTATGAAAGAGCAATGGAATGAGAGCACAGCAACCGCCAAAGGATTATATGATCCGAGTTTCGAACATGATAACTGCGGAATTGGTGCTGTGGTAAACATCAAAGGGATCAAGACCCACCAGACCGTGGAAAATGCCTTGAAAATTGTTGAGAACTTAAAGCATAGAGCCGGAAAAGATGCCGACGGAAAGACCGGAGATGGTGTTGGTATTCTTCTTCAGATTTCCCATAAGTTCTTTAAGAAAGCGGTAGAGCCGCTTGGAATTAAGCTGGGAGAAGAGAGAGATTACGGCGTCGGAATGTTTTTCTTCCCACAGGATGAGTTAAAGACCAATCAGGCAAAGAAGATGTTTGAGGTAATTGTCGAGAAGGAAGGAATGGAATTCCTCGGATGGAGACAGGTACCGATTCATCCGGACAAGCTTTCCGACAAGGCCAGAGGATGCATGCCATGCATCATGCAGGCGTTCATCAAAAGACCGGAAGATGTGGAGAAGGGACTTGATTTTGACCGCAAGCTGTATGTGGCACGCCGTGTATTCGAGCAGTCCAACGATGACAGCTATGTTGCTTCTCTTTCGAGCAGAACGATCGTATATAAAGGAATGTTCCTTGTAGAGCAGCTGCGTCAGTTCTTCTCCGATCTGCAGGATAAGGATTATGAGTCTGCAATTGCAACCGTACATTCCCGTTTCTCTACCAACACAAATCCAAGCTGGGAGAGAGCACATCCAAACCGTTTTATTGTACATAACGGTGAGATCAACACCATCCGCGGTAATGCAGACAAGATGCTTGCCAGGGAAGAGACGATGGCATCCGGCAAGCTGCGCGGGGAATTCCAGAAGGTACTTCCGGTCGTCAACACCGAAGGATCTGATTCCGCAATGCTGGACAATACGCTGGAGTTTCTGGTGATGAGTGGCATGGATCTGCCACTGGCAGTCATGATCATGATTCCGGAGCCATGGGCAAACAATGCTGTGATGACGCAGAAAAAGAAAGATTTCTATCAGTATTATGCAACCATGATGGAGCCTTGGGACGGACCTGCATCCATCCTGTTCTCCGATGGAGATATGATGGGAGCGGTTCTTGACCGTAACGGTCTGCGTCCATCCCGTTATTACATTACAGACGATGACTATCTGATTCTTTCTTCCGAGGTCGGAGTTCTCGATATTGATCCGACCCATATCGTGACAAAAGACCGTCTGCGTCCTGGTAAAATGCTTCTTGTAGATACTGTGCAGGGTCGTGTGATTGATGACGATGAGTTAAAAGAAAGATATGCGGATAAGCGTCCGTATGGTGAGTGGCTTGACAGCAACATCGTCATGTTAAAGGATTTAAAAATCCCGAATGAGCGTGTGCCGGAATACACACAGGAAGAACGTCAGAGAATGCAAAGGGCATTCGGTTACACGTATGAGTCCTTAAAGGATTCCATCCTGCCGATGGCAAAGAATGGCATTGAGGGTACCGCTGCGATGGGTACAGATACACCGCTTGCGGCACTGTCCGGAAACCGTGAGCCGCTGTTTAACTATTTCAAGCAGCTGTTTGCACAGGTAACCAACCCGCCAATCGATTCCATCCGTGAGGAAGTTGTTACTTCTACGACGGTGTATATCGGATCTGCCGGAAACCTCTTAGAGGAAAAGCCGGAGAACTGTAAAGTACTTCGGATCAACAATCCGATTCTGACCAACACAGACCTGATGAAAATCCGCAATATGAAAGTAGACGGATTTAAGGTAGAAACCATTCCGATTATTTATTATAAGAATACCAGTCTTGAGAAAGCCGTAGACCGTCTCTTTATTGAGGCAGACCGTGCGTACAGAGACGGAGCCAATATCCTGATCCTTTCCGACAGAGGCGTGGATGATAACCATGTGGCAATTCCTTCCCTGCTTGCCGTATCTGCATTGCAGCAGTATCTGGTAAAGACAAAGAAACGTACTTCCCTTTCCCTGATTCTCGAATCCGGAGAGCCGCGTGAGGTACATCATTTTGCAACACTGCTTGGTTTTGGTGCGAGTGCAATTAACCCATACCTGGCACTGGATACCGTAAAACAGCTGATCGACGAGCACATGTTAGACAAAGATTATTATGCCGCAGTTGATGATTATAACCATGCAATTATCACCGGTATTGTAAAGATTGCAGCCAAGATGGGTATTTCTACGATCCAGTCGTATCAGGGTTCCAAGATTTTTGAGGCACTTGGTATTGATAAAGATGTCATTGACAAGTATTTCACCAATACGGTCAGCCGCATCGGTGGAATTTCCATCAAGGATATCGAGAATGATGTCAATACGCTTCATTCCGCAGCCTATGATCCGCTGGGACTTGAAACCGATGTAACCCTTGACAGCAAGGGGCGCCACAAGATGAGAAGCGGAGCCGATGCGCATCTGTACAATCCGGCTACCATCCATCTGCTGCAGCAGTCTACCAAACGTGGGGACTATGAGATGTTCAAGCAGTATACGAGTCTGGTAGATGAAGAAGAAAAGCATACGAACCTGCGTGGACTGATGGATTTTGAGTACCCGAAGAAGGGTGTGAAGCTTGAGGAAGTGGAAAGCGTAGATTCTATTGTGACACGTTTTAAGACCGGAGCGATGTCTTACGGTTCTATTTCGAAGGAAGCACATGAGACACTTGCCATTGCCATGAATCACTTACACGGTAAGTCAAACACCGGTGAAGGTGGTGAGGACAAGGATCGTCTGATCGTCGGACCGGACGGAAAGAACCGTTGTTCCGCAATCAAACAGGTTGCATCCGGACGTTTCGGTGTTACCAGCCGTTATCTGACCAGTGCGCAGGAGATCCAGATCAAAATGGCACAGGGAGCAAAGCCTGGGGAAGGTGGACATCTTCCGGGTAAGAAAGTATATCCATGGATTGCCAAGACAAGACTTTCCACACCGGGTGTATCTTTGATCTCCCCGCCACCACACCACGATATTTATTCCATCGAGGATCTTGAACAGCTGATCTTTGACTTAAAGAATGCAAACCGCGATGCAAGAATTTCCGTAAAACTGGTTTCCGAGGCAGGTGTCGGTACCGTAGCAGCCGGTGTTGCAAAAGCCGGTGCACAGGTTGTCCTGATCTCCGGATATGACGGTGGTACAGGTGCTGCGCCAAGCAGTTCCATCCACAACGCAGGTCTTCCGTGGGAACTTGGTCTGGCAGAGACACATCAGACATTGATTATGAACGGACTGCGTAATAAAGTAAGAATTGAGACAGACGGAAAGCTGATGAGTGGTAAAGACGTGGCCATTGCTGCATGTCTTGGCGCGGAAGAGTTTGGTTTTGCAACCGCTCCGCTGGTAACCATGGGCTGTGTCATGATGCGAGTATGTAATCTGGATACCTGTCCGGCAGGTATTGCAACCCAGAATCCGGAGCTTCGTAAGCGTTTCGCAGGAAAACCGGAGTATGTTGAGAACTTCATGCGCTTTATCGCAGAAGAACTTCGGGAGTACATGGCAAAACTTGGTGTCCGCACAGTGGATGAACTCGTTGGACGAAGCGATTTCTTAAAGGTTCGCGGAGATCTGTCCGAGCGTGAAGCAAAGCTTGACCTGAGCAATATCTTAAATAATCCGTTTGCAGGAACAAAGCAGAAGGTTATTTTTGATCCGAAGCAGGTATATGATTTCGAACTGGATAAGACCAAAGATATCACGGAGTTCTTAAAACAGTTAAAGCCGGCACTTGATAAGAAGCAGAAGCGTATGATTGATACCGAAGTAACAAACGTAAACCGTTCGCTTGGAACAATCTTCGGATCAGAGATTACAAAGAAGTACGACGATACACTCGATGAGGATACTTTCATTATTAAATGCAGCGGAGCCGGCGGACAGAGTTTTGGTGCCTTTATTCCAAAGGGACTGACACTCGAACTGGTGGGAGATTCCAACGATTATTTCGGAAAGGGACTTTCCGGCGGAAAGCTGATCGTTTATCCACCGGCAGGAGTAAACTTCAAAAAGGATGAGAACATCATTATCGGTAACGTAGCACTGTACGGTGCGACAAGCGGTAAGGCATTCATCAATGGTGTGGCAGGAGAACGTTTCTGTGTCAGAAATTCCGGAGCTACTGCTGTTGTTGAGGGTGTCGGCGATCATGGATGTGAGTATATGACGGGCGGTCGTGTCGTTATCCTTGGTAAAACCGGAAAGAACTTTGCCGCAGGTATGAGCGGTGGTATCGCTTATGTACTGGATGAGGACAACGATCTGTACATGCGTACCAACAAGTCTATGGTGTTCAGTGAGGAAGTCACCAATAAATATGACGTATTAGAGCTCAAAGAAATGATCAAAGAACATGTTACCCTGACCAATTCGGAAAAAGGTAAGGAAATTCTCGATCACTTCAGTGAGTATCTGCCGAAGTTTAAGAAAGTCATCCCATATGATTATAACCGTATGCAGATGGCAATCGTTCAGATGGAAGAAAAAGGTTTGAATGCAGAGCAGGCACAGATTGAGGCATTTTATGCCAGCACGAGAGCATAAGGAGGGAAGAAACAATGGGAAAGCCAACAGGATTTATGGAATACGACAGATGTGAGGCGCGTTCGGTGGAACCAAAGGAACGAATCAAAAATTTTGATGAATTCCACATCTTCCTTTCCAAAGAAAAACAAAGAGAGCAGGCAGCGCGCTGTATGGATTGCGGTGTCCCGTTCTGTCAGTCGGGTATGACAGTTGCCGGAATGACTTCCGGCTGTCCGCTGCACAATCTGGTACCGGAGTGGAACGATCTGCTTTATACCGGAAACTATCAGCAGGCATATAACCGTCTGCACAAGACAAATAATTTCCCGGAGTTTACCTCCCGTGTATGTCCGGCTCTGTGTGAGAAGGCATGTACCTGTGGACACTGGGGAGATCCGGTATCTGTCCGGGACAATGAGCATGGAATCATTGAGACGGCATACAAAGAAGGTTATGCCGGACCACATATTCCAAAGGTTCGTACCGGAAAGAAAGTTGCCATCATCGGTTCCGGTCCTTCCGGACTGGCAGCAGCAGATCAGCTGAACCAGAGAGGACATGATGTTACGGTATATGAGAGAGATGACCGTGTCGGCGGACTTCTGATGTATGGTATTCCGAATATGAAGCTCGAAAAGCAGATCATTGACCGTAAGATCAATGTTATGAAAGAAGAGGGCGTGAAGTTTATCACAGGCTGTAATGTCGGTGTGGATGTCAAGAGTGCAGAGCTGTTAAAAGAGTATGACAGAGTCATCCTCTGCTGTGGAGCAAAGCATGCGCGTGATATCAAGGCAGCAGGTCGTGATGCAGAAGGAATCTATTTTGCAGTCGATTATCTGTCACGCAACACAAAGAGCCTTTTGGATTCCAATTTTAAGGACAACAAATTTATTTCCGCAAAGGGAAAAAATGTTGTGATCATCGGTGGTGGTGATACCGGAAATGACTGTGTGGGAACGGCTATCCGTCAGGGTGCAAAGTCTGTAACCCAGCTGGAGATGATGCCATGTCCACCGGCAGAGCGGGCAGCAAATAACCCATGGCCGGAGTGGCCGAAGGTGTTAAAGACCGACTATGGCCAGGAAGAAGCGATTGCATGTTTCGGTACAGATCCACGAATCTATCAGACAACCGTAAAGGAATTCCATAAGGATAAGAACGGCAAGTTGAATGGTTTGACAATCGTCAGACTTGAGAGCAAGGTGGATGAGAAGACCGGACGCAAAAATATGGTGGAAGTTTCTGGTTCCGAGAAGAAGATTCCGGCAGAACTTGTACTGATCGCTGCAGGATTCCTTGGAACAGAGGAATACATTGCAAAGGCATTCGGTGTAGAGCTGAACCAGAGAACAAATGTAGCTACAGAGCCTGGAACATATGCAACAAATGTAAAGAACGTATTTGTTGCGGGAGATATGCACAGAGGTCAGTCACTGGTCGTATGGGCGATTGCCGAAGGCAGGGAAGCCGCAAAGGAAGTGGACAAGTCGTTGATGGGATACACCTACGAGTGACAGCACACCGGATCTCCAGCCCAAAAGCCGACCGTGCTTGCACGAAGAAGGCTATGAGGGCTGGAGACCCGCCGGAGCATTGGAAAATTCACAACAATTATTCAGGGAACAGGCGGACAGACTGTCCGCTAAAGAGGAGAGAGAAGCATGAAAACCAGAGAAGAAATTCTGCAAATGGTAGAGAATGAAGACGTTGAATTCATTCGTCTGCAGTTTACAGACATGTTCGGCACGCTCAAAAACGTTGCCGTGACCGCTACCCAGCTGCAGTATATGAAAGACAACCGCTATCTGATTGATGGTTCCTGCATGTACGGAGAATTGAGAAACGGGGAAGAGGATATGTATCTGTGCCCGGATTTGGATACCTTTGTAATCCTGCCATGGAGACCGCAGCAGGGAAAAGTTGCCAGAATCATCTGTGATATTTATACCGCAGACCGCAAACCGTTTGAGGGAGATCCGCGTTATGTTTTGCAGAAAGTGATCAAACAAGCAGAAGATATGGGATATGTGTTTGATGTGGGACCGGAATGTGAATTTTTCCTGTTTAATCAGGATGAGGATGGGCAGCCGACCA
>ERZ840407.1256-NODE-1256-length-12158-cov-2.974387_pt1 | contig 12158 bp, 9 predicted proteins | sample MGYA00519877_ERZ840407 | MGnify/ENA primary metagenome ERZ840407 (study PRJEB31850, sample SAMEA3708875) | human gut metagenome | biome: human gut; feature: human-associated habitat; material: faeces | place: China | collected 2014 ...
CCACTTCTGTTACGCTACTTGGTACGCAAACCGCAATGGTCGGCTTCACGAAGGAACGCTTGCCCATCGCCTTTTCAATAAAATACTGCAGCATTTTTTCCGTTACCTCATAATTGGAAATAACGCCTTCACGCAAAGGACGAATCGCAACGATATTGCCGGGAGTTCTCCCCAGCATACGTCTCGCTTCCTCACCCACAGCTAAAATCGTATTGGTGTCTTTATCGATGGCAACCACAGAGGGTTCCCGAATCACGATGCCCTGCCCCTTAATATATACCAGAACAGTGGCAGTACCCAGGTCAATGCCGATATTCTCGCCAAAACTCATAAAATTAAACATACCGCCGCTCCTTTGTTCTTTCCGTCAAAAATTTTTTCTATGTCTTTTCAGTATACTGGAATCTTGCGCTCTTGAAAAGCCCCGTTTATAGAAAAAACAACATTTTTCTTCTATATGAATCGGAATCTGCGTTATTTTTCCTTATTTCAGCTGTTCTTCCATCACCTGCAGACCCTTTTGCAGCTGCGTATCCTGCTCTGCGGGGATCTCTGTCAGCGGTGTGCCGCTGTATGCTTCGGGCAGCTCCACCTTTTCATCCGGTTCAATGCCAACCCCATGGATGGAGGTGCCGTTCGGCGTATAGTATTTCTGTACCGTCACATTCAGACCGGAGCCGTCCGGCAAAACAAACAGCCGCTGCACCAGGCCCTTGCCGAAGGTCTGGTTGCCCACCAGTGTGCCGCGCCCCGTATCCTTCACCGCGCCTGCGAAAATCTCCGACGCACTGGCGCTGTTTTCATTCACCAGCACTACCAGCGGAATATCCAGATATTTCTCATCACATTTCAAATCATTTCTGTTTTGCTTTTTGTCCAGAGTATAAACCATCGTGCCCTCCGGCAGCAGCTCATCCCCGATTTCATATACAGAACGCACCAGACCACCCGGGTTATCCCGCAAATCCAGAATCAGCCCCTTCATGCCGTCCTTCTGCAGTGCCGTCAGTGCCTCCTTGAATTGGCTGTAGGTATTTTCCTTAAAACCGCTGATGGAAATATACCCGATTTTGTTCTCCATCATACGGGAGGAAACGCTTTCCACCTCAACCGTTGCACGTTCCATGGTAAATTCCTTCTCCTCATCGCCGCGCTGCACCCGAATCGTAACCGCAGTGCCCTTCTCGCCGTGAATCTTTGCCGCAACATCCGAAAGCAGCTTTCCCTTCATATCCTCGCCATCCACGCCGATAATCACGTCGCCCGCCTGCAGGCCTGCCGTTTCCGCCGGCTGTCCAGGCATCACGCTGCTGATGACAACCTCGCCGTCCTGCGTAGTGTAAATCTCAATCCCCACGCCGTCAAAGTTCCCGTTGGTGTTGGTAAGATATTGCCGCAGGTTTTCCTTCGGCATATACGAGCCGTAGGTGATCGTGATGCCCATCGCGAGCGACATAGAGTAGAACATCTGGCCGCACGCGCCGAGCACGGTGGACGCCGAGAACTGCGAGAAATCCGGCATCAGATAGTACTTGAGGCCTGCCAGAGCGCCCGGGATGGTCAGCGAATAGAGCGCGATGACGACGATCAGAACGGCGAGCACCGGCATCATGAGTCGGCTTGCGTTCTCGATACCCTTCTGCACGCCGAAGATGACGACAAGACCGGTGATGAGTACAAAAAGCACGAACCACGGGGTCGGGCCGCTGAAGTTCAGTATGGTCGCCGGGAGCGAACCGGCGTCGAAGCTGATGAAGCGGCTGAAAAAGCCGCCGTTGTCCGCTGCCTCGAGCGCGCCGCCCGAAATGAACGTCCACAGGTACTTCATGACCCAGCCGCCGATGACGCAGTAATACGGGGTGATGATGAGCGGGACAAAGGCCGCGATCCAGCCAAGAAAGTTAAAGCGCTTGTCGAGCGCGCCGTAGGCGCCGATGCACGACAGACGGGTCTTGCGGCCGATTGCGAACTCGGTGATCATCAGCGAAAAGCCGAAGGTCACGACCAAAATCAGATACACGAGCAGAAAGATACCGCCGCCGTAACGCGCCGCCAGATACGGGAAGCGCCAGAGATTGCCCAGACCGACAGCCGATCCCGATGCCGCCAGAACAAAGCCGACGCGGCTGGAGAAACTGCTTCTCTCTTGTTTTTCCATAGTTTGTTATCCTCTCCTGATATACTTCTCTTTTTTGGCCGGATTTCCGGCCTGTGCACGGCAGGGGATGCTCCCGCCGCGGAAATCGCACCGGCTGCGCGGTGCAACAGAAAAGCGGCGCACGTTCCAATGTACTGCGTCGCCATGAAAAATTATAGATATTATATCACATTATCTTGCAAAAACCAACACCTGAATTGAAAAAATAAAGGGAAATTACAAAACTTCTCCGGAAAAGCAACCGTGGATTGCGGCGCGGGAGCCGATGTGCTATAATCACAGCAGGAAAAAACTTTTTCGTTGCATCAAGGAGAGTGCATGAATATGAAGAAATACCGTTTCGGCGTGCTCGGTGCGGGCAGCATGGGCAAGACCATCGCCGCGGGCGCAGTCCGCGCCGGTTTGTTCCGCAAGGATGAGGTGCTGCTGTTCAACCGCAGTGAGGAAAAACGCGCGGCGAATGCGGCCGAAGGCTACGCCGTGACCGGCGACTTTACCGAGGTTTACACCGAGAGCGACATGGTGCTGCTGTCGGTCAAGCCGCAGAATTTCACGGAGGTTCTGCCGGTGCTTGCAGGCTGCAAGTGCGAAAAGCCGCTTGTTCTGTCGATTGCGGCCGGTATTTCCTTTGCAAAAATCGAAAACGCCCTCGGGGCGGACACCCCGATCATCCGCGCGATGCCGAATACGCCGCTCATGCTCGGCGTCGGTGCGACTCAGCTCGTGAAGAACGCCGCCGCGAACGAGGAGCAGCTCGCAGAGGTGCGCGGCCTGTTCGATGCGATGGGCGTCACGACCGTATTCGAGCGTGAGGACATGATAAACGAGGCCATTCCGTATGCCGGCTCGGCCCCGGCCTACATCTATGCATATGCCGACGCCATGGTGCAGAGCGCAAAGAAGCACGGCATCGACGAAAAGGACGCGCTTCAGATGTTCTGCCAGACCATGATCGGTGCGGCGAAGATGCTCATGCAGGGCGACAAGACCCCGGCGGAGCTGATCCGCGCGGTGTGCTCGCCCGGCGGCACGACGCTCGCAGGCATGCAGGTGCTTGAGGAGCGCGACCTCTACGGCATGGTCGCGGAGGCGTGCGATAAGTGCACGGCGCGGGCCTACGAGCTCGGCAAATAAAAATTTTCGATTTTTTCGAAAAACAGGTTGACAAACGCCTTTTTATCGGTTATACTAAATGAGCTTGGTCAAAGACAGCTGGCAGCCGCATGGCTTTAAATGGTGTATTCGCCGCCCGCCGAGGTCAACATGGAAATGTATATTGCATCGTTACGATGTTTTCTGTGTACCCTCCTGTGTCTTTGCGCCGGGAGGGTACTTTTATTTCATAGGAGGTGAAAATGATGCCGAACGCAAAGATTCTGGAAGAGAAGAAGGCTCTGGTCGCTTCCCTGGTAGAGAAGATCAAGAATTCTCCGGCAGGTGTACTGGTCGACTACAAGGGCATCAACGTAGAGGATGATACCAAGCTCCGCAAGCAGCTTCGTGAAGCTGGCGTTGAGTATGCTGTCATCAAGAATACCCTGATCCGCTTTGCAGCGAAGGAGCTGGGCTTTGACTGGGACGAGACCCTGCACGGTACTACCGCGCTGGCTATCTCCACCACTGACGACGTTGTCGCACCCGCTAAGATCCTCGCTGATTTTGCGAAGACCCATGAGAACTTCAACCTCAAGGCTGGTTACCTGGAAGGCAAGGTAATCGGTGAGGACGAGGTCAAGAAGCTTGCAGCTATGCCGAGCAAGGAAGTCCTTATCGCTCAGGTTCTGTACAGCTTCAACTTCCCCATTATGCAGCTCGCTATTGCTTGCGATGCTATCGTTAAGAAGGCAGAGGGCAATGAGGAAATGAAGGTTGCCGAGCTGGTAGCCCCGAAGGAAGCTGCTGCTGAAGAAGCTGCGGAGTAATTCCTGTCCCCAAAGCTGTCAAAACAGGACAGCAAAACACATTAAATTTTAAAAATAACTTAAATGGAGGTTTATCCCATGACTGTTGCTGAGATTATGGAAGCTGTAAAAGAGCTCAAGGTTATGGAGCTCTCTGAGCTGGTAAAGGCTCTCGAGGAAGAATTCGGCGTATCCGCTACGCCCGTTGCTGTTGCTGGTGGCGCTGCTGCTGGTGACGGTGCTGCTGCTGCTGAAGCTAAGACCGACTTCGACGTCGTTCTGGTTGACGCTGGCTCCTCCAAGATCGGTGTTATCAAGGTTGTCCGCGAGATCACCGGCCTGGGTCTGAAGGAAGCTAAGGAGAAGGTTGACACCGCTCCGCAGACCATCAAGGAGGCTGCTCCGGAGGCTGAGGCTAACGAGATCAAGGAGAAGCTCGAGGCTGCAGGCGCTAAGGTTGAGCTCAAGTAATTTGAGTTTTACTGCTTGAATTTTAAGAGACGCAGAGTTTACGCTCTGCGTCTCTTTTTTTATCCTGTCGCGAAACCACGGTTTCGCCGACAAGATGTGTTCTGACAGCGCGTTGCGCCGCAGAACACGGACGTCCGAAAGTTCCCATGCGGAAACTTTCTCCCTCTATAAGTATAAAAACCGAGGTACACGCCCTCGGTTTTTATCAATTTGCAAGCAAATTGTATTTCATGCGCGCTGCCGCGCGGAAGCTGAAATACTGCTGTCGTGTTATGAAATTTTTACTCTTTTTTCGGGCGCGGGGTGACGCTGCAAATGCGGTGCCAGAGGGGCGTCACGCGGCAGACGATGTAGACGATAAGCGCACCGGCGAGATTGAGAATGAGGTCGTCGATGTCGCACGAGCCGGTGCCCGTATAGACCTGTGCGACCTCGACCGCCGTGATGACGAGGGTCAGCGTCGCGGTGAAGAAAAAAATGCTGCGCTGCCAGCGGAATACCGCCGGGAGAAACACGCCCATCGGCGCGAACGCAACAACGTTGCCCGCGAGGTTGAGCACCACGAGCCGCAGCGAGATATTGCCGTAGCCGTAGGCGAGCAGGTAGTTCTTGATGGTGCGCAGCGGTTCAAGGTTGATCGCCTCGAGCGTTGCGTGCATGGTAAAGCCGCGGCCGAATGCGTTGTCGAAGAACAGCACGTTCGCGAGCACCCACATAATAGTAGAGCAGCAGCTGCATATACAGCCGGCGGCGGCGCGGACGCTGACCGTCCGGAATGCCGCAGAACATCGCGATGCGCAGAAGAATCGCGAACGCCGCCGCGAACACGAGCTTCTTTTCCGGGCCGACAACGATTCCGGGCGCCATCTCATAGAACAGGTTGAAGCACAGCAGCGCCGCCGTGAGCAGCGTTGCGATGCCGCGAAGTAAGGTTTTCAAAAGGATATTCTCCTTTTCAGAGTTTTTCGGCTTCCTTCAGCCACAGCGCGGAAACTGCGTCGGACGGCATTCTCCAGTCGCCGCGCGGGGACAGCGTGACCGTACCGACCTTGGGACCGTCGGGCAGGCAGGAGCGCTTGAACTGCTGCGTGAAGAAGCGGCGGACGAAGGTCGTGAGCCATTTCTTGATGGTCGCGTCATCGTACACGCCAGCGAAGGTTTTCCTTGCGGCGCGGAAGATCTTGCGCGGCGGATAGCCGAAGCGCAGCATATAGTACAGGAAGAAGTCGTGCAGCTCGTAGGGGCCGACCAGATCCTCGGTTTTCTGGCTGATTTCGCCGTCCTTGGGCGGCAGGAGCTCGGGAGATACCGGGGTGTCGAGCACATCGCGCAGAACGTCGGACAGCTCGCCCTCCACGCGGTCGGCCTCGTATGCGACGAGATAGCGCACGAGCGTCTTGGGGATGGAGCCGTTGACGCCGTACATACTCATGTGGTCGCCGTTGTAGGTCGCCCAGCCGAGCGCCAGCTCGGAGAGGTCGCCCGTGCCGACGACCATGCCGCCGGTCTTGTTCGCGAGGTTCATCAGCACGAGCGTGCGCATACGCGCCTGACCGTTCTCGAAGGTGACGGACAGGTCATCCTTGGACTGGCCGATGTCCTCGAAGTGCTGGTCAACGGCTGCCTTGATGTCCACGGTCTTGAGCGTCACGCCGTAGGCCTCCGCGAGCTTTTCGGCGTTGCCCTTGGTGCGCGCGGTCGTGCCGAAGCAGGGCATCGTGACCGCGAGAATGCCCTTGCGGTCGAGCGAGAGCATATCAAAGGCGTGCACCAGAACGATGAGCGCGAGGGTGGAGTCCAGACCGCCGGACAGACCGACGACCGCCGTCTTGGCGTGGGTGTGGCGCAGGCGGGTCGCAAGACCGGTCGCCTGAAGCGTCAGAATTTCCTCGCAGCGCTCGTCGCGGAGTGCCTTGTTCGCCGGAACGAACGGCGTGCGAGGGAACCTGCGGTCGGCGAGGTCGTTTTCGACCGGCTCAAGCGAGAACGAGAACTCGCTGCCCTCGATAGACTCGAATGTGTTCATGCGCTGACGCTCATGCGCCAGACGCTGAAGGTCGATATCTGCATAAATGATGCCCTGCTCGAACATACGGCTCTCGGTGAGCAGAGCGCCGTTCTCCGCGATGAGGTCGTGACCCGCGAAAACAAGGTCCTGCGTGGACTCGCCGAAGCCTGCGTCCGCGTAGAGATACGCGCAGAGAAGACGACCGGACTGCTGACGCACGAGGTCGCGGCGGTAGCCTGCCTTGCCGATGATCTCATCCGATGCGGACAGGTTGACGATGATGTGCGCACCCATCTGCGCGAGCGTAGTAGACGGCGGATTCGGCACCCACAGGTCCTCGCAGATCTCCACGCCGAAGGTGAACAGCGGCTGCTCATCGCACTGAAAAATGGTATCGGTGACGAGCGGAACCCAGCACAGCTCGCCGTCCGCAGCTTTGATCAGCACGTTTTCCATACCGCTGAGCGTATCGGCGGAGACAAAATGGCGCTGCTCGTAGAACTCGGAGTAGTTCGGAATGTGCGTCTTGGGGACGAAGGCGAGCACCTCACCGGCGTTTACGACAGCAGCCATATTGTACAGCTTACCGCGCACGCGCAGCGGCAGACCGACTACGATGACAGCCGCAAGCTCTGCGGTCTCGCGGCAGACAGTACCGAGCGCCTGCATCGCGCCCTCGAGCAGCGTTTCCTGCAAAAACAGGTCGCCGCAGGTGTAGCCGGTCAGGCACAGCTCGGGGAACGTGATGAGCTTCGCGCCCTTAGACGCGGCCTGCTTTGCCTGCCGGATGATTTCGGCGGCGTTATATTCGCAGTCCGCAACGTGCAGGTCGGGTGTCGCGGCGGCGATTTTGATAAATCCATCTCGCATAATCGGATTTCCTCCAGATGTTCAGATAGTACCAGTATACCCTGTTTTGGGGTCGGATGCAAGTCTTTGCCCGGAGACTGCCGCGCCTAAGCAGAATTATCGGATAAAAGAAGCTGTATCGACAAACGAAATCCCCCATCGAATGATGGGGGACAGAGAGCGGAAAAGTATTTTATAATGTCGGTAAATCTTTGCGCCAGGCGCCGCTCTTGTAGAAGAACACCGACAGACCCGAGCCGAGGAACCAGCCGATCGGCCAGCTCATCCAGATGCCGTGCTCGTTGCCGATGAGGTAGAACAGGGCGATGGACAGGACAACGCGCAGGATAAGGTCGGAGAAGGTCGTTATCATGAACGGACGCATCGCACCCGCGCCGCGCAGCACGCTGTCGCAGACGAACTTGATGCAGACAACGACGTAGAACGGAACGACCGTGAACAGGTAGCCGCGTGCGACGTCAACAACACCGGACGCGCTGCCGGCCGGCAGGAACAGGCTGATGATGCGGCTCGCGAGCGGCAGATAAATCGCCATGAATACGATGCCGAGGCCGACCGAGAACGTGCCGCCCGCCTTGAGGCCGGGGCCGACACGGTCCAGCTTGCGTGCGCCGATGTTCTGCGCAACAAAGCTCGAAAGGCCGGACGCGAACGACATACAGCAGGTCAGCGCGAACATATTGATGCGGTTTGCGACCGAGAAGCCCGCGATGACCGTCGGGCCGCACAGATTGACGTAATACTGAATGATGAGGTTGCCGACCGAAACGAAGCTCTGCTGCGCGATGGACGGGATGGCGTAGTTGGTCAGACGGCGCAGCATTTCGGGCGCGAACAGGATGAAATGGCGGCCGGTGTCAAAGCTGTGCACGCGGCGCATGAGCAGGAAAAACGCCAGAACGCCGGACGCGCCCTGCGCGATAAAGGTCGCCCACGCAACGCCCGCAACGCCCCAGTGCAGCATGGCAACGAACACGATGTCGAGGATAACGTTGCCGACCGAGGAAATGACGAGCAGGATAAGCGGTGTGCGGCTGTCGCCCATCGCGTTGAAAATACCCGTGCAGACGTTGTAGATGAACAGGAACAGCAGACCGAACACGTAGACGCGCAGATAGAGCGAAGCGTCCGAGAAGATGTCCGCCGAGGTGTTGAGCGCACTCATCAGACCATTCGTGAAAATCGCGCCGAACAGCGTCAGCAGGAGCGCCACGACGGTCGTAGTGACGAGCGCGGTCGAAATCGCGGTTTTCATGCGCAGATAGCGCTTCGCGCCGAACAGCTGCGATACGAGCACCGAGGTGCCGATGTTGATGCCGGTCGCGACCGCAACGAACAGCTGCGTGATGGGGTAGCTTGCGCCGACCGCCGCGAGCGCCAGCTCACCGGCCTGCGCCGTTTCGGCAAAACGGCCTACGATCATGGAGTCCGCCATCTGGTAAAGCTGCTGGAATGCGACGCTCAGCAGGAGCGGCATGGAGAACCAGAACAGCTTTTTTGATGGACTGCCTTCGGTCAAATCAGTGATCAAAATGGGATGCCTTCTTTCGCGTTTTCAGACAACCGGCTCCCTCCTGTTACAGAGAGAGCCGGTTTTGTGTGGATATGCAGCTGGAAAACTGCGGAGATTTAGTTCGCCTTTTTGCTTCGGGCGGAGAGTACGAAGATAGCGATGGCGAGCAGTACGAGGCCGGCAATGAGGGCCACGACGCCGCTGCCCGTGATGCCGCCGACCAGGAAGCCGCAGAAGCTCATCGCCGCGACAAGCAGCGCGTAGGGGAGCTGCGTGGAAACGTGGTCGATGTGGTGGCACTGTGCGCCGGCGGACGCCAGAATGGTGGTGTCCGAAATCGGGGAGATGTGGTCGCCGCAGACCGCGCCCGACAGGCAGGCCGCAACGGTCATGACGAGCATGGTGGTCGCGCTGTCACCGAATACCGCAACGGCGATCGGGATGAGGATGCCGAACGTGCCCCAGCTGGTGCCGGTAGCGAACGCAAGGCCGAGCGCGATCAGGAAGAAGATGGCCGGCATCAGCATGGAGATGACCGAGTCGGCGCTGACGATCGAGGAAACGAAGCCGCCGATGTTCAGGTAATCCGCCGAGCATACGCCGGACAGCGTCCACGCGAGCGTCAGGATGAGGATAGCCGGAACCATGGACTTGAAGCCCTCGGTGAATGCCTCGCAGAATTGCGCGAAGGTCAGAACCTTGCGCGGGATGTACAGCAGGAAGGTGAACACGAGCGTGAAGAACGAGCCGAGCACCAGAGCGGTCGAGGACGAGCAGTCCGCAAAGGCGTCGATGATGCCCGCGCCGTCGAGAATGCCGCCGGTGTACAGCATCGCGCCGATGCAGAGCACGATAAGAACGGCAATCGGGAGGATCAGGTCGTAGACCTTGCCTGCGCCGCCGACCACGTAGTTCTCCTCAAGGTGGGAGAGGTCGTCGTCCTTGTGCTCACGCGCGTACTTGCCCATGGCTGCGAAGTCGAAGTCCGCCGCCATCAGCCAGACGAGGAAAATCAGCGTCAGGATGGCGTAAAGGTTCATCGGAATGGTCTTCATGAACAGCGAGAAGCCGTCCATCGTGCTCGACTCGGGCAGGGAGGAGCCGACCGCCGCCGCCCACGAGGAAATCGGGGCGATGATGCAGACCGGCGCCGCCGTCGCGTCGATGATGTACGCGAGCTTTGCGCGGGTGATGTTGTATTTGTCGGTGACGGGGCGCATGACCGTGCCGACGGTCAGGCAGTTGAAGTAGTCGTCAACGAAGATGAAAATGCCGAGGAAGGATGTTGCGAAGGATGCGCCGCGGCGGGTCTTGATGGTTTTGACCGCCCACTCGCCGTAAGCGCGGGACGCGCCCGATTTGGTGACGAGCGAAACCAGAATGCCGAGCAGCACCAGAAAGATGCAGATGTTGATGTTGTCGCCGAGCTTGCCGCCCATGATCTCGAAGGTCGTTTCGACCGCGTGGAGCGGGTTGAAGCCGGTGTACAGCAGAGCGCCTGCCAGAATGCCGATGAGCAGCGAGGAGTAGACCTCCTTGGTGATGAGCGCCAGCGCGATGGCGATAATCGGCGGCAGCAGCGTCCAGACTGTTGCTGTGATATCCATATTCTCTTTCCCCCTTGTTTTTGCAGGACAGGATTTTGGAACCTGCAATAATATACTATTTTATATGGAATTCATGCGCTTGACAAGACCTTGCGGCGGTTTTTCTCGGTAAAACGGTAAATTTGTGCAAAAGGGCGAGAAAGGCCGCGTCAAAACGAAAAAAAGACCGCATTTTTGCGGTCTTTTACAGGGCGCAGATGAGCGTTATGCAAGCGCGGTTGCGGTCTCCTCGACCTGCTCGTAAACGATGCTGATGATGGAGAGCACGACGGTTGCAGTCGCGCGGCAGATGTGCACCAGATCGTCGTCAATGCCGTGGTGACGGCCCGGGGCGCGGTATGCGTCGTGCATATCGGTGATGCGGTTCAGCAGGGCGTCCACGCTTGTGGGCGGGATGATCGGGCTGACCCACTGCTCGAATTTCGCCTCGGTCATGCGGCGGCGGATCACGAGCGCAACGCGCTTCTCGTAGACGTAGTGCGCGAACAGGTTGTGGGTGTAGATGTCGTCATTATGCGGATAGGTAAAGAAATCGGTCATGTAGTGGCAGATTTCGCCGAGATCGACCGAAAGCTCGCGCCCGTTGGTCGGGGCGATGGTGTACTTTTCGGTGAAAGTGCGGATTTTTTCCATCACTTCGTCCATCATGATGGACGGGTTGTGACGCTTGGTCAGGTAGGTGCCGGTCAAATCGGGCTTCAGGTTGCCGTAAACAAAGCCGCTCTGATCAAAGGTTACGCCGCAAGTCTGCTCAACATAGTCCATCAGCAGATTTGCGACACGAATATGAGATACGGAATCCATCAACAATCCTCCAGACGGAACGATTCCTAAGGCGAACGCCTTAACAAATTCTTAACGCGCAGTGCATGTACAAATTTGAACTTTACAATAGGAACAGTATAGCATAAAAAAGTTATCCTGTCCTGCTTTTTTTGAAATTGTAACACAAAAAACACAAAAGATTCACAAATTACATGAATCACACAAACGAAAACGTTTTCGTTTGGTTATCTTGCACGGAAGGCTTCGCTGCGGAACTTTACCTTTCCTTCGAGCGCCTGCCGCAGACGCTGGCACATTGCGTCGCGGTCGCGGTTGAGCGTACCGGCGAGGTTGACGTAGTTGGAGGCGTGGTTTGCGCGGAAAATGCTGCCCTCGGAGTCGATATGCTCAAGCAGAATGAGGGTTTCGTGCGCGATTTCGATGGGGTTCATCAGGTAGAAGCGGCCCTCCTGCCAGTCACGCATGAGCGGCGTGGGCAGCTCGAACAGCAGCGTCAGCAGGCCGATGTACTCCGGCTTCATGCGCGAGAGCGCCTCGGCGGTCTTGATGGCGTGCTCCTCGGACAGCTCGAGCGAGCCGAGACCCGCGATGCAGGTGACGGACAGCTTCATGCCGGCTTCCTTGACCATCAGGCCCGCGCGGACGATTTCATCGGCGGTTTCGCCCTTGTTGACGCGGCGCAGCACCTCGTCCGAGCCGGATTCCAGACCCAGATAGATCATCTCCAGACCTAAATCGTGCAGCATGTTCAAATCTTCCTGCTTTTTGCACAGAATGGACGCCGGAGAGCCATAGCTGGTAACGCGTTCACACTCCGGAAATACCTTCTTGATGTAGCGCAGGA
>ERZ840407.1257-NODE-1257-length-12150-cov-3.293179_pt1 | contig 12150 bp, 9 predicted proteins | sample MGYA00519877_ERZ840407 | MGnify/ENA primary metagenome ERZ840407 (study PRJEB31850, sample SAMEA3708875) | human gut metagenome | biome: human gut; feature: human-associated habitat; material: faeces | place: China | collected 2014 ...
ATAATTACGCATGTATAATCAGACGGGAACGGAGGATTTGAATGAATAACAGTTCTGATAAAAAGGGAAGAAAGATAGCTTCATATATTATTCCCGGAATTATAACACTACTTGTTATGGTATTTGTTCTTATTGTAAAGGGAATATGGCCCTTTGGAAGTAACAGAATAGATTTATTTGATAATATGCAGCAGGTTGCTCCGCTGTATGCACATTTATGGGACGCTATGCACGGTAATGCAAGTGTGTGGTTTGACTGGTATACAGGACTTGGAACTAACGTGAGTATGAGTATATCAGCGTTCTCAATGTTCAGCCCATTTAACCTGCTTTTATATCTATGTCCAAGAGATTATATATTGGAATTCATATCAATTCTTACACTTGTTAAGATGTTTGTTATGTCAGTTGCAATGTATGCATTTCTTAATAGAAGATATAAGAAATTAACATATAAGACTAAAGTTATATTTGCACTTGCATACACATTTTGTGGCTATGTGCTTTTATACGCTTCATGTTTTACACCTTGGATGGATATAGTTGCTTTATTTCCACTTCTTATGATGTCTTTAGATGTTATGGAAAAGACAGGAAAGAAGTTTTTCTATATTCTTATGCTGGCATTGTTATTTGTTATTAACTATTATATCAGTGCAATGTCAGTTGTATACATACTCCTTGCCGGTGGAATGTATATTATATTCAGATGTGACAAAGAAGAGAGAAGAAAATGTGCGTGGAACTTAGGGATAGGTACATTTACGGGAATTGGACTTTCAGCCTTTGTGCTTCTTCCGGTATTCTCGCAGCTTTCACAGTCACAGAGAACCGGTAACTCATTAAGCCTTGTACAGCAGTATATGTCATGGATTTCTAATCCGACATTCAGAAGCTTCAGTCTTGGCGAATTTGAAAGAATAATGATGTTCTATGGTATGGGAATATTCCTTGTGCTTATATTTACAGGCATACATAGAAGCAGAAAGTTACCGCGGTATAAGATGGATATAGATTTAAGAAAGCGTAACTGGTATGCAGTATCACTCTTTGCAATAATGGTTATTCAGGCAGTTGCAGAGGGTACTAACATTATGTGGCATTTTGGTTCATATAATGGATATACATTAAGAAATGGATTTATTATAGCATTTACATTCATATGTCTTGCAGCAATGTATGCAGATACTATAGTTGCAGATAATAAAGAAGATAAAAAGAAGAATATAATATTAAGTGCAGTGTGTGTGGTAGTATGCGTTGCATTTGCACTTGGATATAAGTATATTCCAGTTAATTCCTATGAGAGGGCATTTGCATTTTTTATAGCAGTATTCGTAATTATGCTTGTTGTGCATATAATTAATGTAATAGTTAGAAAAGACGGATATGGAATTAACAGTATTATAAGATTAATGGCTGTTGAGATAATTATAGGTGCCATCGCTATGACAGGTCCACCTAAGTTCTATACTTATACACCATATCAGTATGGAGATTATGTACAGCTTGCAGTGGAAGCAGCTAAAAATCTTGAAATAGCATCATCACCGGTAGACAGAATAACTAATCCGGATTTAAGCCTTAATGCCAACTACCCGCTTGTTATGAAGAGAGGTGCAATGTCAAGCTTTACGGCAGCTCTTCAGAAAGACAGCCAGAAGCAGACAGTAAGATGGGGACATTCAAAGTATTTCCTCTGGATGCTTGACTCAGGTAATACGGTATTCAGCGATGCTCTTATACACATTACGGAGGCTGTTAATGTCAATAGATTAGATAGTTCATTGTATACACTTAAGAGGGTTGGAACTGATGGATGTCAGTATAAGCTTTATACAGCTAATTACCAGCTGCCATTTGCAATGGTTACAGACTCGTCTATAAAAAATGTAGATTTTAATAAAGATTTTACTAAGAATGAAGCAACAATGTCTGCAGAGTCAGAAGATTATAATGATAATAACTGCTCGAAGGACTGGATATATATGCACAATATTATGTATAGTGCATTAAGCCATGATTCAAGTGGTATTGTTACGGAATATGGTACTCTTACAGATACTAAAGAGATTACTGTAAATAATAATCAAGTTGCAGAAGATAATATAGCTTCTGATAATCTTGAAGATTACAGAACAACACAGAATAAGCATATTATACAGACTTATAAGGATTCTGTAACAGGAACAAAGGCTGTATATATGAGTGTTACTGACCGTAATATAGGCGACTCGGATGCCAATGTATCTAATCTTTTCAGAAGTGTAAAGATAACTGTTAATGGTAAAGAGATTGCAATACCGACAATAGGTAATGTAAAAAATAAGTATTACACAACGGATTATAATAACGGACTTATATATCTTGGAACATTTTATGATGAAGATATTGAGGTTCAGGTAGAATATACAAGACCATATGATTCAGCAGGTAATGCAATCACGGATAAGTCGATTGTCACAATCGCAGGAATTGACCTTAATAAAATGCAGTCACTGTGCGATAAATACGCTGATAAGCAGAGTGATGTAACATATACTAATAACTCAGTTACTATAAAGGTTGACGGAAGCGGTAATGATAATTATGCAATAATTCCAATCATTAAGAGTGATAACTGGACAGTTACAGTTAATGGAGTAAAGTGTGATACAGACGAGATTGCTGGAATATTTACAGGGGTTAATATTAATGACGGAAGTAATGAGATTGTATTTACATTTAAACCATCAGGAAGAAACGCAGGAATAATTATATCTTTGATTATTCTTATTGTTATGATAGTTCTTATGGTTATTGACCATAAGAGAGGGATAAATGTTCCTCAGTGGTTAGGAATGTGTGCAAGTGGTGTATATCTTGCAATAATTGCAGTGCTTGCAGTTGTTATGTTTGCAATTCCACTTGTTGCCAGCGTGATTGCGAATATACAGTATATATTGTAATAACAGATATTGGGGTTGTGAATGTTTAAAGCAGTAGCAGGATACTATAAAGATAATGAACGGTTAAGGCTTTTGGTGAAGATAATAGCAGTATGGCTTATTTCAAGGGCAGTTATGCTTCTAATGGTTCCAGTGATGAATCTTATTGCTGATGAGCCGCACCAATGGCTGTATTATATGAATCCGTGGGATGCAGAGTGGTATAAAGGGATTGTGGAGAATGGTTACCAGCCTCCTAAGTCATCAGGTATGGCAAGCTGGGCTTTTTTCCCGCTATACCCTCTTGTGTGTATGGCAGTAAGACTTGTCACAATGGGATGTATAGATACATATGCCGTTGGAATGACAGTTTCCAACATATGTATAATTATAGCAGTGTATTATGCGGTTAAGTATGCAGATATAGAGCTTGATATGAAGAAATATAATAAAAAGACTGTTGAGGATATTATTATATTTCTTATGCTTGCAGGACCATTTGCCGTGTACTATGGTGCTATGTATACAGAAGCACTCTTCATATTGTGTGTTATACTCTGCTTCTATAACTCTGCCAGACATAATTATATGGCGGCAGGAATAGCGGCGGCGATGGCAAGTGCAACACGAATTGTTGGCTGTATGCTTGTGTTTGTGCTTATAACATATATGTTTATGGAGGCCTGTGCAGAGTGCAGGGCTAAGCATAATTCAAAAGTGAAGGATAATAAAGAAGCTGGTATAATAGATAAGTATATGCTTACAGATGAAGCTGGTATTATGCTGGCTGGAAATATAAGCTTAGCCAGTGTTATAAGAACTTTTATTAAAAATGTCATAAAAGAACCAAAGAAGCTTGTGGCTATTATGATAAGCCCTCTTGGCATATTCATATATATGAATTATCTGAGATACTTTTGTGGTGATTCGTGGGCATTTTACCACGTCCAGAGAGCGTGGAGAACACAGAAAATGTTTCCAGTAATCGGAGTATTGTTTAAGTCGTGTACAGGACAGCTCACAGCGGCATCAGGAGTTAAGACACTCAATGGAATAATTCTTGGCTGGCTCTGCGTTATAACGCTTATGCTTTATGCGGCGATGATAAGAAAGAAGCATTATGCACTTGGAATATTTGGAATAATAGTACTTCTTATTCCGCTTACATCAAGCGTTATGAGTACATTGAGATTTATAATGGGTTCATTTGTAATATATATAGGAGTGGCAGAGATAATCGCAGGCTGTAACAGGTATGTACGGTATGGAATAATTGCGTTGATGTCTATAGTTGAGGTTGTTGTAATATCGGCGTGGTACTTCTGGGACGGTCTGCTTATGTGAAAAGACTTGCTATCTTTATATATTGGTATTATAATTAACACGCTTTTTAAATTACAATTATATATACTGGAGTTAATCTGGTATGAGAATATTAAAAGGAGAAAATATATGTTATCAGTAGTTGTACCTACATTTAATGAGGGAAAGAATATTAGAAATCTGGTGACACAGATAGATGATGCACTTAAGGGAATTGATTATGAAATATTATTCGTAGATGATAGTAAAGATAATACACCTGATGTAATCAGGGAAGTAGCTAAGGATTTTCCACAGATAAGACTTGAACATAGAACAGGTGAAACAGGTCTTGCAACAGCAGTTCTTAAGGGATTTGAACTTGCTAAGGGTGAGTATATGGCTTGTATGGATGCTGATTTACAGCACCCACCAATTGTACTTAAGTATATGTATAAGGCTATGGAAAGCGGTGCAGATTTCTGTATACCAAGCCGTCTTATACCTGGTGGAGATGATGGTGGACTTAACTGGTACAGAAAGTTCGTATCTGGTACAGCAAGAAAGATAGGACAGTGGATGCTTCCTTGTCTTAGAAAGATATCTGACCCAACAAGTGGTCTTTTTATGTTCAGACGTGAAGTGATTGAAGGAGCAGACCTTCAGCCAATAGGCTGGAAGATTATGGTCGAAGTTCTTGCAATGGGTTCATATAAGAAGGTAGTTGAAATCCCATATAAGTTCCAGCAGAGAACAGAGGGCGAATCTAAGCTTTCAGGTAAGGTTACAATGGAATATTTAAAGCAGCTTAAGGATCTTAGAAAGAGATACAACAAGTCTAATAAATATGAAGTGGAAATCTGGTCAACAGAAAAGATGATGGCAGAATAAGCTTTTGTAACTGGAAGGAGTAATAATGGGTAAGTATTTTGGTACAGATGGATTTCGTGGTGAAGCTAATGTGAATCTTACGGTCGACCATGCATTTAAAGTAGGAAGATTTTTAGGCTGGTATTATGGCAGGGATAAAGAGGATGGCAAGGCTAAGATTGTAATAGGCAAGGATACAAGAAGAAGCAGCTATATGTTTGAGTATTCATTAGTTGCAGGTCTTACAGCCTCAGGAGCTGATGTTTATCTTTTGCACGTTACAACAACACCAAGCGTATCTTATATAGCAAGAACAGAAGATTTTGACTGCGGAATTATGATATCTGCAAGCCACAATCCATTTTATGATAACGGAATAAAACTCATCAACAGCAAGGGTGAGAAGATGAGAGAAGACGTCATAAGTGAGATTGAGAAGTATCTTGATGGCGAACCGGAGAACATACCTTATGCCACTAAAGAAAATATAGGCTGTACAGTAGACCATACTGCTGGACGTAACAGGTATATGGGTTATCTTATGAGCCTTGCAATATATTCATTTAAGGGTATGAGAATAGGTCTTGATGCGGCTAACGGAAGTGCCTGGACACTTGCAAAAGCAGTATTTGACGCACTTGGGGCTAAGACTTATGTGATTAATGCCAGTCCAGATGGTACTAATATTAATACTAACTGTGGTTCTACACATATAGAAGGCTTACAGGATCTTGTTAAGAGGGAACATCTTGATGCAGGCTTTGCATTTGACGGCGATGCCGACAGATGTCTTTGTGTAGATGAGAATGGCAATGTTATAACAGGAGACCATATATTATATATTTATGGATGTTATATGAAAGAAAGAGGAAAGCTTATAGACAATACAGTTGTTACAACAGTAATGTCTAATTTCGGACTTTACAAGGCATTTGATGCGGCTGGAATAGACTATGCCAAGACTAAAGTTGGTGATAAGTATGTATATGAATGTATGGTTAATAACGGATATCGTCTTGGCGGTGAGCAGTCAGGACACATCATATTCAGCAAATATGCAACTACAGGTGATGGCATAATAACAGCACTTAAGATGATGGAGGTTATGATAGCCAAGAAGATGACGCTTTCACAGCTTGCAGCTTCACTTCAGATATATCCACAGGTGCTTAAGAATATCCGTGTATATGACAAGACAGCAGCACAGGACGATACAGATGTTAAGGCGGCAGTTGACAAGGTAGCAGAAAGTCTTGGCAATGATGGACGAATTCTTGTAAGAGAAAGCGGAACAGAGCCGGTTGTAAGAGTTATGGTTGAGGCTGGCACTCACGAAGAATGTGAGAAATATGTTGATGATGTAATAGCAGTAATCAAAGAAAAAGGTTATGCGGTAGAATAAATTAACGACCCTGTTAATAAGATGATAACAAGTCTTATTAACAGGGATTTTTTATGGGAAGTTATCAGCAGTTTAAGTATAAGAAGCATTTTATTAGGAAAAATGTCTTTATGAGAAAGCATATGTTTCTTAATATCACGGTTGTAGTGGCACTTATGCTTGCAATAAGCTTTTGTATGGCGTGTTCAGGTGGTCAGGCAGATAATCACGAGAAGATTGACTATACAGTTGTTGAGAACGAAGATTTACCAACAGAATTAAAGAAGCTAATAGACAATAAGAAGCAGTCCACCTTAAGACTGACTTATACAACAAAGGACTATACCTATATTGTTGCAGGATATGGAACTAAGGAGACGTCTGGATACAGCATAAGAGTAGATGATGTATATGTGAGTGGTAATGCGGTATATGCAGATTTTAAGCTTATAGGACCAGCAGAGGGCGAGCAGGTAAATGAAGTAAGCACAACTCCATATATTGTGTTGAAATATGAAAAACGTGACGAGTCAGTAGTGTTCAAGATGTAGATTATAATATGCAGATGAAATATTATAGATTAAACGATATATAAACACTTTGCAGTCAGATTATTAATAAAAGAGAATAACAGCAGATTAAGTAATATGCTTAGGAAAGAGTGCATATATTGAATAAGAAATGTATATTGGGAGGTCTGTTGTGAATCTTAAACACGAAAATATTCACGAATATGTTATAAAATGTACTAATACAACCCAGATTACTCTTGATGATGATTTTAATGTTATGGATAGCAAACCGGATATTGATTTAATTGTCAAAGAATGGGGAATGGCAGTAGTTAACGGTGTGAGGGTTAATCAGGATAAAGCCCAGATTGACGGAACACTTGTATTTGCGATTATGTATACAGGAAGCAGTGAGAACGATAAAAGATTTATACCGGTAAGAATGGATGGTTCACTTAATTTTCTTGAAAATGTCAATCTGTCGTGTGATGCTACAGGGCTTGATGTAAATTGCAAGGCACAGCTTGAGGATCTGACAATTAAATCCATTAATTCAAGAAAGATAAGTGTAAAGGCAATTGTGGCTTTGACGGTAACATGTGAGGAGATTAAGAATATTTCCATATCAACAGGAATTGAGGACGGTGACTGTAACGCAGAACTTTTGTTAAAGGATTTTGAATATGTGCAGGCTGACGTTAATATGAAAGATAACTTAAGAATTAAGGAAACTGTGTCAGTTCCTAATGGAAAGGCAGATATAGGAAGTCTTGTATGGGACGATGTAGATGTAAGAAATGTCAACACAAGAATGACAGAGGATGGACTAAGTGTAAGCGGTGAGCTGAATGTATTTATTATGTATATTGCTGATGATGAGGCAGGACAGGTGCAATGGTATGAAACAAGCACACCATTTACTGGAATAATAGATGTGAGTGGAGCAAATCCTGATGGAATATCGTATGTTGGTTACAATGTAATAAGTAAAAATGTAGAGGTAAGACCGGATTATGACGGCAATAACAGGGATGTTGCTGTTGAGCTGGTACTTGATATGGATATTAAATCTTATGAGGAGTGCAGTCGCAATGCTATGTGGGATATGTATATTCCGGGCTTTGATGTTGATATTAAGCAGGAAACACAGCAGTTAAAGAAGCTTATTATAAGAAACAATAATAAATGCAGGGTTTCAGGTAATGTCAAGGTAGAAGATTACATTAATCTTATGCAGATAGTCAATGCAACGGCTAATGTACAGATTGACAGTTACGAATGTATTCCTGAGGGAATAGAGATAATGGGTGCTGTGATAGTTAATATATTCTACATAACTTCTGATGATAATTCTCCAATGGGAAGCATTAATTCAGTAATTCCATTCACAACGGTAGTTGAATTAAAGGAATATAATAAGAATCTGATAGAATATACGATAAGACCGTCAATAGAACAGCTTCAGGCATCAATGAACAGCAGTGCACAGATTGAGGTTAAAGCAGTAATCGCATTGGATACGATTTGCTTTGAGCCATTTAATATTAATGTCATTGACGAGTGTGAGTGCAATAAGAGAGAAAATGTTGATTATTCGGCACTCCCTTCAATGGTGGGTTATATATCTGACGGTAAATGCACAGTATGGGATATAGCCAAGAAATATGACACAACAGGGGATTTGATGAGGGAGGAAAACAGTACTATACAAAGACTTGTTGATTCGGATATAATTCCAGCAGGAACAAAGCTTTTACTTGTGAGAAAAGCAATGGTATAATATGACTACTTCGTAGTCACTTAGAAGTTTCTTCGAAACTTCGGATGTATTCATAAGGATTGCGTGAATTAGAAATGGAGATTAATATGAAGAATAAAGTACCAATGATTAATATTATCATTATTGCATTATTTAATTATGTATTCCTTGGTACAGAATATATGTATGATAATATGATGTTATATGTTATAAATTCGAATGGAGTAGTAAATGCACAGAATTATATTCTGGGTGTAAGTGTTGCCGGATTTCTTATGTATCCGTTGTTAAAGCGTGTGTACAGAAAGAATAATAATATGCTGTTACTGCACATATTTAAAGTATGTGTAGTAATAACTGGCATAATATGTATAGCAGTTATGGGTACACACAGCTCTTATGTCTCAATATTCATAAGCGGTTGTGTATTCTTTGCGATAATGGGAATTGTAGGAAGTGCTGTGCACTATTCACTTGCAGTTAATATAAGCAACTATTCTATGCCAGTATCCTATGCGATAGGAATTGCATATGCACTTGGAGTGCTTATACAGTTTATTGCTAATAATATCGTTAATAATGACTTAGCTGAAAGTATAATGCTGTGCGTGGGACTTATAGTGCTTGTGTATTACGGCTTTGGAACTGACAGTATGGCTGCTAATAGTGCCAGAGCAGCTGATGGCAGAGCTTCGTATATTGTCTATAAGAATGAGAAAACGGCAGGGATAACGCTTATTATTATAGTTGCACTTATGACTTGTATATTTTCAACACTTGATAATGCCGTAACACTTGTACACGCGGAAGGAAGTGTTGATATTGGACAGGCACCAAGAGTTATCCTTGCTGTAAGCGGTCTTGTTGCAGGATATGTGTTTGGAATTAATAAAGGAGCGTTTATTAATATTATTATGTACTGTGTCACACTTCTTTCAGTTATGTGTGTGGCAGTAATAGAACTTGGTGGTCCGTTTATGATAGGACTTGTTGCATTTTATATGTCGGCTGGATTTTTCGTTGTATACTTTACAACAATGTTTATTCAGTTCTCATACAATACATATATTCCAGAATTATGGGCTGGAATGGGCAGGGCAGTCAATAATGCAGGAGCAGTTATAACAAGCTTTACATCAGTACTGCTTTTATCAAGTGCAAACACAATGATAATAAGCGTTGTCGCACTTGTTTTATTTGCATTAATAAGCGTTGCTATTTATGCTTATTCTACACAGCTTGTAATTAGTGTTAAAGAGCCGGTTAGTACTGAACCTGCTGTAAATTATAAATTAGAAAGATTTGTTCAGGCATATTCACTTACAGAGCGGGAAAAAGAGGTTCTTCAGGTATTAACAGAGTCGGACGGAAATGTATCCGAACTTGCCAGCACGCTGTGTATGTCAAGGTCTGCATTGTACAGGCACATTTCAGCTATCAATGAAAAGACCGATACAAGTTCAAGAATAGGACTTATACAGTTCTACTATTCGTGGAGTGAGAATTAGATTATCAATTAAAGAAAATAAAAAGGCAGGAATATGAGAAACTTTAAGTTATTGCTTAAGAGGTTCTTACTTTCCTGCCTTTGTTATTATAATATTATTCTGTGTTGGTTATGATTTATTCTGTGTCAGTGGATGTCTTCTTGGAAGCAAAATAATCATCGAACTTGTCCATAACAGCACTGTATGTATTCTTGCTTATGTCTGGAAGTTCTTTGCCCCATGATTTGGTTGCAAGCTTAAAGCCCTTTTCTACAGCGGCTTTCATCTTTTGCATCTTTTCTTCGTCATCACCAGCAAGAGCCGTTGCAAAATCAAAGATTCTTGATGATGTCTGTTTAACTCCCCAATATCCGTCTTCTGAAATATCTTCTTTAGCCTTGGCAATTGTATCAGCATCTGCTGTGAAGTTGCCGCTGGCAAGTACTTTCCACATATCATCAGCAGTTCCGATTGTAATTCCCTGCTTTTCAAACATCTTGCTTACGAGTGACTGTAACTGTTGCATACGGTTGTCAGAGTCAGCTTTTAACTGTGCTACTAAAGAAGGATTGGCTGACTTTGATGTAGCAGATGAAACAGTCTGGCCTTTAGAAGATTCATAAGTGGCAGCAGTATCTGAATAATTATTAGCAGAAGCTGTTCCTGATGTCTTGTTGTCTTTATTAGTCTGGCTGGCTGTTGAAGCATAGCCTGTGTAATAAGAATTAACTCCGTTTAATTCCATATTATTCCTCCGTTTCTGTGCATACGCACAATTTGTAATAATTAATAGTTAAATGCTTATAAAAGCAATCTGATAAAACCATCCGTGGTTTTATATATATAATCGGCTGTTTGTAAGGCTTTATTTACATATGTTCTTTATTTTTTCTGTATTTATTAGGTGAAATACCCTTGGTACGCCTGAAAGCATCGCCGAAATAATTACTGTCATTAAAACCACACTCAAATGCAATATCGGTTATTGATTTGTTAGTGTTAAGAAGAAGTTCGCAGGCGTGTTGTATGCGGACATTTATTATATATTCTTTAAAACCAAAGCCAGTAACGCTCTTGAATTTCTTTGAAAGATACGAACGGCTGAGATTGAATTTTTTCGCCACATCTTCAAGTATAAGCCTTTCGCTGTAATGGTTGTAAATGTAAGTTGCAACTTCCTGCATAATTCTGTTATTAACGTCAATCTCTTTTATTACATTTTCTTCATAATTCTTACACCGGGTTATAAAAAGCATAAGCTCGGCGAGTGCAACGCTTACAAAGCCGGGAGATAAAGGATCCTGTCCTTCATTTTCAAAAATCATCTTATTCATAAGTGATTCAACATAATCTCTTCTTTTATCAGGAATAGAAATAACACCGGTTGAGAGAGATTCTTTCACAAAATCCGGTCCAACAATGTCATTGAGCCATTTTAAATTACTCTCTTTAAAACACAAAACATATCTCTCACTGCAGCCATGCTGCGGAAACGAGCTTTTATGAAGTTCCCCCTGCGGTACAACAATAAGGTCGCCTCTGTTAAGCTTATAAATATTATGGTCAATAAAAAATGTACAGTCACCATTTATCAGATAGAAAATCTCATAATATGGATGTGTATGCGTCGGCTGGCTTCCCGAACTTTTATCTCTTTTTATCTTATAAATTTTAAAATCTGTAGGCATATCAAATAAATAATCCATAAAGGCCTCCGTATATTATAAATAAAACTCTAAACTTTTTTTCTGTATTATTCTACTAAAATTGTTATATTTTTGTAGAATTTACTGCTTTTTGTGCTATGATTAACATAAACATTAATGAACTTGATTTATCTTGTCAAGTACCAAAAATAATTATGTGCTAAAATATGCCATTTTTGCACAGAAATGGAGATAATTAACATGTC
>ERZ840407.1266-NODE-1266-length-12102-cov-3.026231_pt1 | contig 12102 bp, 7 predicted proteins | sample MGYA00519877_ERZ840407 | MGnify/ENA primary metagenome ERZ840407 (study PRJEB31850, sample SAMEA3708875) | human gut metagenome | biome: human gut; feature: human-associated habitat; material: faeces | place: China | collected 2014 ...
TATGTCTCGCCTGGCCTCTCTGGGTTTCCATTACTCTGTCTGTATTATGCGTTATTTGTGAAGATGCAGCCAAGCCAAGCGAAATAGACAGGGAACACTTAAACGAACAGGGACATAAAGAACTTGCAAGAAACATATTAAGGTGGTTTGACATTTAAAAATACATAATGTTATAATACCATAGCCTTGAGTATAACAATAACAAAGGCTGTCAGCTACAATTAATTTATAAAACATATGTGGATTTTTCTAGTTAAATCTATTTTTCGCCACATAGCTGTTAATTACAGCTATGTGGCTATTTTTGTGTAATAGGGAATTCTATCGTAATTCCCTATTACACAAAAGGCACTATGTGCCAATAATGCACACTCGTGCGAAGATGTAATTGGTCGCAAGCGACCGCACTCGGCGTGAGAATGTGCTAAGGCACATTCTTTTCATTTTGGGGCGATTGTAAGTAATTTGGCGGTGGAAAGACAGGCGCTTATGTGTTAAAATGGATAGCATGAAAATGGCATTGCCTGCCCATTATGCGTATCAATGATCGGGCGGGACAAAAAGGAGAAAGAAATGATTGAAGAATTAGTAAAGAGATACCCGGTTCTGGAATCCGTAAAGGGGCAGATCGAGGATGCATACAAGATCTTGGAGACATGCTATGAGGACGGAGGAAAGCTTCTGATCGCCGGAAACGGCGGAAGTGCCGCAGACTCTGACCATATCGTCGGAGAGCTGATGAAAGGTTTTGTAAAGCGTCGCCCGGTATCTGCGGAACTCGCCGAGGCGTTAAAGCAGACAGACCCGGAGAGAGGGGAAGAACTGGCGAAAAAGCTTCAGGGCGGGCTCCCGGCCATCGCCCTCACAAACCATGCGGCTCTCTCCTCAGCATTCGCAAACGATGTGGATGGAATGCTCTCTTACGCACAGCAGTTAAACGGCTACGGAAAAGCAGGGGATGTGTTCCTCGGAATCAGCACCTCCGGAAACTCTGAGAATGTGATGTATGCCGCTGTGACCGCAAAGGCAAAGGGACTTAAAGTTATCGGTCTCACAGGAAAGACAGGCGGAAAGCTCGCGAAGCTCGCAGATGTCGCTATTATCGTGCCGGAGCAGGAGACCTACAAGATCCAGGAACTCCACCTGCCGATCTACCATGTGCTCTGCCTGATGTTAGAAGATAAGTTTTATGCGGAATAAAAAGACCATGACCTGGGGGGAATTATGAAGAGACGGGAATGTGCCTCGTTAATTATTCTGGCATTGGCGGCGGTACCCGCACTGTTAGTTGCCATCGGACAGGTTTATGTGACAGGCGTAGACGGGATCAGGCTCAGAAGAACGGAGACCATCGACCTTCTGACGGAGATCGCGGTGCTGTTCTTTTTATATCTGTTCACGATCTGGAAAATTGAATCGAACCGGATCCGGACAGGTGCGGTACTTCTCATCACAGCCGGATTTCTCTGGATCCATCAGGCATTCACGGCGATGATCCTGTCAGGCACGTATGTGCTGGTGCTTTTGATGCTCGGCGCACGGATCCGCAGAGGGATGGACCGTGAGCACAGATGGAGGGAGTACCATGTGATCACAGGGCTGGCGGACTTCCTTCTTGGAAGTGGATTTATGATATGCCTGTTCTGCCTGGGATCCCTGTTTTTCGGATGTGGGATCACAAGCTTCCGGTTTCTCACAGTGGTCATCGCTGGACTTCTGGCTGGGTACCGGATGATGGAATTGAGGGCGGCGGGAGATAGCGGAATGCCGTGGAAACGCGTGCCGCAGAGAACCAGGATCTCCCTGGAGATGTCCATCTGTATCGCGCTCATGTTCGCCATGATCCTTTTGCAGGCGGGACGAATGAATATCTGTGCCGACTACGATTCCCTCCATTACGGACTGCGGAATGAGTATGTTCTGGACAACGGCGGCGGAATCTATGAAAATCTCGGAATGGTCAATGTGGTGTACACCTATTCGAAAGGTCTTGAGACACTGCTTTTACCGATCTCCGGGCTGCCGTCCTACGGATTTTTCCTGAGCTTCCAGATCTGGATGACTGTCGGCACTCTGATCGCGGCGGGACAGATCGTGGAGCTGTTTGTCGGAAGAAGGTATGCGGTGAGATGCATGACACTTCTCTCCTGCATTCCGGGAATCATGAACATGTCCATCACGGCAAAGACGGATTCCATGACGGTGTTTATGCAGCTTGTACTGCTGCTGTTTCTTCTGCTCTATATCCGCAGACAGAAGAGCGCGTATCTTGTGCTGGCGGTGGATGCCTACCTGATGACACTCGTGTTAAAGCCAACGGCACTTGTATTTTCAACGGTGGCCGCTGGAACGGCGGGGCTTTATATCCTGCTCACGAGACTGCTGAAATTCCGGCTGAAGGGAAGTTTTCTTCCTTCCTGTATCTATATGATCCCGATGTGGCTTCTCATCTGGTACCGGACATGGCTGCATACGGGACTTCCGCTGACATCCGTGTTTAACTCGATCTGGGCGGCCCTCGGATTTACCGTGAGGTACCCGTACCGGTTTGAAAGTCTGCCGTCGAACGGCGGATCCATGATCTCAATCGAGGGACTAAAGCACATTTTAAAGAGAATTTATGGTGTCCTCATGGCCCCTGTGGGCGAGGACATGGCCCATGTGCGGATTGCCTGGGGCACACCGCTGCTTCTGCTCTTTCTTCTTCTCGTCTGTCTGCCGGTGCTGGCGGATGTGAGAAGATCGAGGCAGAAAGAGAAAAATACCTTGATCTGTCTGGCCTTGGTATTTGTGACGAACGGACTCATGAGTCTCATGGCTCTTTACCTGTTATGGCAGGTGGACGGCAACTATTTCCTGCTTCTCTATGCGCTGTCAGCGATCATGGCGGTGATTGTGGTAGGAAAATTAAAGAGCGGTTTCCTGCGCGGGTCCATATGCAGGATGCTGGTACCGTTTATTCTCTTTAATGTGACCATCACGGCGGTCAGCAACTGGGGCGGAACCCTGGGACTGACACCGGTGAAGTTCATCCACAAGGGATATTATGATCATATGGAAGAGTCCCATGAACTGCTTGCTTTCTACGGAAATGAGAAGATATGGGATATCCTGGCGGAGAACCCGAGAACCCGCGTCGTCGTATTCGGTGAGCAGCCGGAAATGCTGAGGTTCCCGTGCAGCACTCAGAGTTACACGGACATTGAGGGAAGCGGTGGAAACTTTAATCTCTCATCCAGCCCGGAGGCGCTGGCGGACTTCTTTACATTCGCGGGAGTAGATTACATCTATCTCGGAAGCGGATACTTAAAGCCTGGAACGGATGGATTCCGGAACGTGACAGGTCTCTTAAAACAGGGGTATCTTATGGATCTCCTGTATGAAAACGGAAACGGGCTTGCGGTATTCTCGTCTGATCCGAAGAACCTCACCGAGGAGGAGAGTGAGGCGCTTTTAGCGGAGTTTACTGAAAAATACTGGCCCGGAGAACAGCAGTAAGGGGATAAGACATGAATTTACAGGAGAAGATCCTGAAAGTGTGGAGGAGGTGGAGCCCGAAGCTCCTCATCTTTGCGATCTTTCTGGGATTTGGATTTTGGATCAACCGTGGAGTGGAATTAAAGGGACTTTACATGGATGACCTGTATCTCTGGTCCTGCTACGGGAACCAGTCATTTACGGAGTATGTATTCCCAATGGGCAGCAGCCGCTTCCGCTTCCTGTTTTATCTGGCGTCCTGGCTGGAGCTTTTCTTCATCGGGGGACATGTGGAATGGATGGTTCCATTCAACATCATCCTGAATACGGGAATCGCATACAGCATTTACAGGATGGCGGTGTCATTCAGCGACGGGCGAAGGATCATAAGCTTCGCTGTGGGGATTCTCTACCTGTCATCCAGAATGGCATATTATCAGATCGGCCAGTTTTACGGTCTGATGGAGAGCCTGGCGCTCTGGGCAGCGCTGGGGATACTGTGGTTTCTGTACCGGTATGTGAATGAGAAAAAAACGGGGGCCTTTCTCATGGCAAACCTCCTGTATTTCGTGGTCAGCTTCATTCACGAACGGTATATGGCGCTTCTTCCATTGTTGCTTCTGGCAGTAGCCCTCGGATTTGGAAAGGGACTGGCGCCGGAGACTGTGACAGCGGAGACAGGGAGAAATAGTGAACCGAACCGCGCCGCGGAGCCGGGACGAAGCCGCGGAAGAGGACAGAGCCGCGGGGCGCAGAATAAAAAAGAGGCGGCGGCCCGCACAGCAGCGGCTGAGGAGAAGGTTGGTTTCCATCTCCCGAAGCTCCTGCTTTTCGTGATCACGCTTTTCGTGTTCGGCGCGATCCAGATGATCCGCCTTTACACTATCGGAACGCTTTCACCGGCGGGAACCGGCGGAACTGACGTGGCAGATACTTTTAAGTTCACGGACGCCATTGGACAGGCACTGAACCAGGTGGGACTCGTGTTTGGGAGAAACTCCGGACCGCTCCACCTCTGTATCGAACCGTTTGCGGACAGCCCGGATAGAATCAAAAATCTAATCCTGGCGGCGGAGGCAATTCTGGGTGTCGGCGTTCTGGCGGCTGTGATCGGTATGATCCGGGCGCGGGATGAGATCGTCTGCCATTTAAAGAACGCGGTGCTGTTCCTTGTGTTTATCACACTCTGCATCGGCAGCTCCAGCGTGACGATCCGTGTGGAGATGCGCTGGGTCTATGTGGCTTACGCGGCGGCGCTTCTGTTCTTTGCCTACCTGTCACGGGTGATGGGGAAGGCGGGGATCCTGGTGCTGTTGTACGGCTGCCTGATCTTCCCGGTGGAGACATATTACCGGGACAACTGGGACAACCTGTATCTGTGGGCGCCCCAGAGCCAGTATAATTCCCTGGCGGAGAAGACATACGGAACATACGGGGACGATATCTTCGACAAGGAGATCTACATCATCGGGAAGGATTTTGAGATCAGTGATTTTAATGCTGAAACATTCCTGAAAGTATATGCAAAAGATAAAACAAATGTTCCGAAGCTCCAGTTTATCGACAGTGACATGGATCTCAAAGAGATCACGGATGACATGGTGATCCTGTGTGAGGATCCGGAGCACAATGCATACAACGATGTGACGGAGATCGTGAAGAGGCAGAGGTTCGACACGCCTTTCGGCAGCTATTCGGACGGATGGATCGATGAGCACGCGAAGATCGTTCTGACAAACGGTGAGAGCAGCAAGCTGACCTTAAAGTGCTACTACCCGGGCAGGCTTACAGGCGGTGAGACCTGTAAGATCAAGGTGAACGGACGGCAGATGGCTGATCTTGTATTTACGGACAACACGATGTACTACGAGATCCCGGCTGCGCCGTATCAGAGATTTACCGTGGAATTTTCCTGCAACTTCTATGTGAAAGGGGCGAAGGAACACCGCGGGGAGGAAAATCTGGCGATGGTCGTGAAGGTGGTAGACCAGTAAAAGAGGCAGGTCCGCAGAAATTTTTGCGGACCGCCGGGAAAACGCAGGAATGAAATTTTCTGCAAAAGGGCAGCCGGAGAAGGCTGCGACAGTAAAAAAGGAGAATCAGAAGAATGAATGGACAGCAGTGGGCTCCAATGTGCGCGGGCTTTGCCGTTGCTGTGGTCCTGTTCCTTGTACTCGGGTATTTCCTGAGGAAGAGGGACATGACTGCCCATCTTGCTCCCGTAAAGCGGGAACTCAAGAAGGAAAAGCAATGGCTGCGGCGCGGGGAGTATAATGCGGCTATGGTAAAGGGCCGCCAGAATCTGGAACTGTTTCTGAAGCTGGTGGCGGAATTTAATGGGATCGAGCTCGACAATTCTGCCCAGGCGATGGCGAACGCCAAGAGCGGTCCGGATGGAAGAGGACAGCGCGAAACTTACCGGATGAACGGGAGAAAGCGTCAGAGAGTCATGACATTCCAGCAGTTTGGATGGTGGCTCGACGAGAATGGGTATCTGGACCGGGTCGGAAAGTGGGAATTGAACGAGATCCGCGTGATCGGAAACAAGGCGGTTCATGAGAACTATGTTTCTAAGGAAGATGCCTGGAATCAGTACAATTATATGGAAGATGTTCTGCGGATCGTCGCTGACCACCACGCAAACCGGCGGAAACAGAGAGGACCGGCGGTTAAAAAGAGCCAGACGGGGTGCCATGGGGCGAGCGTGAAGAAGACGTCCGTGGCACAGATGAAAGGACGCGGACAGCAGTCAAAGAGTGGAGGACAGAGTCAGGCAGGAAAAAGCCAGGCGAAGAACAGCGGACAGGGACATGCCCGGAAGCGTGAAGGCGGAAAGCAGACCAGTGGCGGGAACGCGAGGCAGGACGCAAAGGTAAGCGGCAATCAGAGAGTGGTTCAGAAGACCGAGGGAAAGAAAACGGCGGAACAGAAAAGCACTGAGAATAAGCAGACATTGAGAAAGCCGCAGAACGGCAGCAATGGGAAGGCAGCTGGAAAGAATGAGACGTCGGAGAGAACTCAGCAGAAGAGAGAAGTAAAAACAGCGGTCAATAAAGCCCAGCAGAGCAGGGAAGTAAAGATTGTAGAGAAGACCGCAGAGAATGCCCAGCCGGAGAAGCTGAGTTCTTCCGCGAAGAGGCGTCAGAGAAGAAAGCGCGCGAAAGCAGCCAGAGAGCAGGCTGAGGCAGCAGGAATGGTTCGCGAGACTGCACCGCAGAGTAAGGCAGCAAAGCCGACAGAAAAAATAGCAGAGCCGACAGAAAAAACGGTAAAGCCGACAGAAAAACGCACTGTGTGTCATGGGAAAGAGACAGATCGCCAACCGCGCCAGGTACAGCCCCAGACTTCCATGAGGATCGTGACACTCAGTCAGCCAACCGGCGGATGGACAGCGGGAACTGATAAGAAAGAGACAGTGAAGTCAGAAAAGTCAAAGAAGAACACAGCACCGCAATTGAAGCGGAAGAGTGGAGAAGCGGAAAAGCGGACGCAGGGGAATATTGCAGCAAGGCAGACACAGAATGAAGGCGCAGCAGATCCGACAGCGAGACGCCGCCGCAGACCGAAAAGAAGACCGGCAGCGGAACATGCAGGAAATAACGTAGGAAGAACCGCAGCAGGCGGAGGAGATCATGAAGAATAAGAAAAGCTATGTCTATATCGGACTTCCAGTTCTGGGGATGATTTTTTATCTGGCATATATCAGGCGCTCCGCCATTGACATGGTGTATTCCGATTATATCCGGCTCATCAATTCCTATCTGCCGGACGTGTGGAACCCGGATAAGTTTTTTGTGGCGGATCTGCTCACAAGAATTCCGGTGAACTTCTTAGAGCGCGGACTGAATGTCATGATCTTTGGATACAGCGTCACTGTGGACCGGATCATGGGCATCCTCGGATTTGGACTCTCCGCCCTGGTCATCGGCCGGTACAGCAGGAAAAAGGAACTCTGCCCGGTCTGGTACGCGGCAATGATGATCGTTATGTTCAGCCTTAATAAGTGGGAGATGCTGTACAACGGAACCGGATGGGCGCATTTCCTGGCATTCGGATTGTTTTTCTGGAATTATGCCCTGCTGGATCAGGTGTACGAAAAGGGATTCCGAAACGCGAAGAAATCGGAGCTTGTACTTCTCTTTGTACTGCCGTTTGTGATCACCATAGGGGCGGCGGGACCGTACTGCGCGATCTACACGGTAACGATCGTGATGGCGTACCTGTTTATTTACGTGCGCGATATTGTAATTGCAAAGAGTTTATCTGGAAAATATCAGGCAAAGGCCGACAGACAGAATTTAAGCAGCACGGATAGGAAAAACGTATCGGGCAAAGGCAGGGAAAACGCTGGCGTGATCGGTGTAATTTCAGATGATCTTGCCGGAATCGGAACCGCCCGCGTGATCGCCCTGATCGCAGTGGCAGTCATTCCGTTTCTCATTTACCTCTGGAGCAACTCCCAGGCGGTTTACGAGTATTCGGGGGCGGTAAATGTGCCGCTCTTTACGGCTTTCCGACAGGATCCGAAATTTTTTATTAAATTTCTTCTTAAGTCTTTTGCTTCCATGGTTTTTGGGGTAGAATTGATTGACAGGAGCTTTGCAGGGATTCCGGGGAAGGTCTGGTGCGCGGTCGGCGTGATCGTCCTGTTTGCGTATTTCTTTGCGCTGTGGATGAATTTTTATTACCGGATCGAGAAACAGACGATCCTGCCGCTGATGCTCCTGGCAGGCGGTGGTATGAACCACCTGATGGTGCTTGTGAGCCGGTATATCTTCATGCCGAATGACAAGTATGGGATGAGTTCCCGGTATGCGCTACAGTATCAGATCGGTGTTATCCGAATCTTTCTTACGTTCGCTCTGGCTGCGAAGTGCGGATTCTGTAAAAAGGAAGAATGCAGGGAAAGCAGAGGCACAGAGCCGAAAGGGGCACAGCATATCAGTAGGACTGAAAAGGATCCTTTGCCAAAGCTGGTAAAGAGATTATCGATCGCCCTCGCCGCCATGTTCCTCATCGGAAACGTGATGACGACGGCGGAGGAATTCCGCTTCGGAAAGTACCGGAAAGAACATAACCGGGACGAGGTAAAACAGATCTTATTAAATTTTGAAAACGAGTCAGACAAAACACTGGAGGACGCGCTGGAGTATCACAAACCGGGATGCCGGGAAGCACTTACGGTCCTCAAAGAAAACGGTTGGAATATATGGAGGTAAACCTATGAAAGTAGTAATCCTGGCAGGAGGATTCGGAACAAGGATCAGCGAGGAGAGTCATTTAAAACCAAAGCCGATGATCGAGATCGGTGAGAAGCCGATCATGTGGCATATCATGAAATATTATTCCCAGTTCGGGTATAACGAATTTATTATCTGTCTGGGATACAAACAGTATGTGGTAAAGGAGTTCTTTGCGGATTACTTCCTTCACACATCTGATGTGACCTTCGATCTTGCGAACAACAGCATGAAGGTCCACAACAACTATGCGGAGCCGTGGAAGGTGACTCTGATCGACACAGGACTCAACACCATGACCGGCGGACGCGTAAAGAGGATCAAAGAGTATGTGGGAAATGAGCCGTTTATGCTGACCTACGGCGACGGTCTCGCAAACATCGACTTAAAGGCACTGGGAGAGTTCCACAGAAGCCATGGAAAGCTCGCAACCATCACGGCAGTCAATATCGGACAGCGCTTCGGTGTCCTCGACCTCGAGGATAACGGAAAGATCAATTCCTTCCGCGAGAAGAATGACGATGACGGCAGCCTGATCAACGGCGGTTACATGGTATTAAATCCGGGCGTATTCGACTACATTGAGGGCGATTCCACCGTATTCGAGCAGGCACCGTTAAGAAACCTCGCAAAGGACGGCGAGCTCATGGCATACCGCCACGAGGGATTCTGGAAGTGCATGGATACCCAGCGTGAGAAACAGCAGTTAGAGGCGATGTGGCAGTCAGGAAACGCGCCGTGGAAGATCTGGGAATAGGTTCACACGCCTGCTTTCCGGAAGCCGCTGTGAGGATCGCAGAAAACGGCTGCGCGGAGAGCAAAAATCCGTAAATGGAGATACGAAAATGAATTTGGAAGAAGTATTTAACTTTTATAAAGGAAAGAAGGTCCTCGTAACCGGACATACCGGCTTTAAGGGAACCTGGCTTTCCAGGATCCTTGTAAACGCGGGGGCGGAGGTCACAGGATATTCCTTAAACCCGCCGACAGACCCGGCACTGTTCAACATGGCAGGTCTTGAGGGTAAGATGAATTCTGTCATCGGTGACATCAGGGACCTCGCCCATTTAAAGCAGGTATTCGAGGATACAAAACCGGAGATCGTCTTACATCTGGCGGCACAGCCTATCGTGCGGGACTCCTATAAGGATCCGGTCTACACCTACGAGACGAACGTCATTGGCACCGTCAATATTTTGGAGTGTGTCCGCCTGAATCCGTGCGTGAAGTCTTTCTTAAACGTGACGACGGATAAGGTCTACGAGAACAGGGAGTGGGAGTACGGCTACCGCGAGGTGGACCGCCTGGACGGCTATGATCCGTATTCCAACAGCAAATCATGTTCCGAGCTTGTGACACACAGCTACAGGAAGTCCTTCTTTGCGGACGGACACTGCGCGATCTCAACCTGCCGTGCGGGAAATGTCATCGGCGGCGGCGACTTCGCGAATGACCGTATCGTTCCGGACTGCGTCCGCGCGGCGATGGCGAAAAAGCCGATCGTTGTCCGCAATCCGCATTCTACCCGCCCGTACCAGCATGTGCTGGAGCCGTTAGCGGCATATCTCATGGTTGCGAAGGCCCAGTATGAGGACGGAAAATACGCCGGATACTACAACGTGGGACCGGATGACAAGGACTGCGTGACCACGGGTGAGCTTGTGGACATGTTCTGCAGCGCCTGGGGAAATGGACTTTCCTGGGAAAACAAGAGCGACGGAGGTCCTCACGAGGCAAACTTCTTAAAACTCGACTGCTCCAAGTTGAAGACCACATTTGGATGGCATCCGCGTTATGGCGTGAAGGAAGCCATCGGACTCACTGTTGAGTGGTGCCAGGAGTATGAGAAGAACGGCGATGTTGTGGCTGTCATGGACAGACAGATCAAGGAGATGTTCCAGTAGAACAGAAGAAAATCGTCCACTATTTGAAAAAGACAGGAAACCTGGAGGTGCGTGCAGAAACTTCCCGGCAAATGAAACATTGTATACAGCAGGAACGAGTTCAGAAATTGGTCTGCTGTATCATCAGGAAAGGAAAAAGTTATGTTTGAAAACAAGACAGAGGCGGAGGCAAGAAAAGAGATCCTTGACCTCGTAGCCGAATATGCCGATAAATTCCATAACCAGAAAAAGGAATTCCATGAGGGAGACCGTATTCCGTACGCGTCCCGTGTGTACGACAGCAGGGAGATGGTAAACCTTGTGGACAGCTCCCTGGAGTTCTGGCTTACATCCGGACGTTACACGGATGAGTTCGAGAAAAAACTCGCGGAGTACCTTCGTGTGCGCTACTGCGCCCTCGTAAACTCCGGTTCCTCCGCAAATCTGATCGCATTCATGACACTTACATCCCCGCTTCTCGGCGAGCGCCGTGTAAAGCGCGGGGACGAGATCATCACTGTTGCGGCAGGTTTCCCGACCACCGTAACTCCAGCGATCCAGTATGGCGCTGTCCCGGTGTTCGTTGACGTGACGATCCCGCAGTACAATATCGATGTCACAAAGTTAGAGGCGGCACTTTCCGATAAGACAAAGGCAGTCATGATCGCCCATACACTCGGAAACCCATTCGATTTAAAGGCAGTGAAGGAATTCTGTGAGAAACATAACCTGTGGCTCGTTGAGGACAACTGCGACGCGTTAGGCTCCAGATACACCATCAACGGTGAGGAGAAATTCACCGGAACCGTAGGCGATATCGGAACATCCAGCTTCTATCCGCCGCACCACATGACCATGGGTGAGGGCGGAGCCGTTTACACGGACAATCCGCTGTTAAACAAGATCATCCGTTCCTTCCGCGACTGGGGCCGTGACTGTGTCTGCCCGTCCGGACATGACAACCTCTGCGGACACCGCTTTGACAGACAGTATGGTGAGCTTCCGCTTGGCTATGACCACAAATATGTATATTCCCATCTTGGATATAATTTAAAGGCTACGGATATGCAGGCTGCTATTGGCTGTGCCCAGTTGGATAAGTTCCCGTCTTTCGTAGAACGCCGCCGTCATAACTTTGCAAGATTAAAGGCAGCGCTGGCTGACTGCACCGATAAACTCATCCTCCCGGAAGCAGCACCACATTCCAATCCAAGCTGGTTTGGATTTTTGATCACCTGCAAGGAAGGAACAGACAGAAATGCAGCTGTTCAGTATATTGAAAGCAAAGGCGTACAGACACGTATGCTGTTTGCTGGTAATCTGATCAAGCATCCGTGCTTTGATGAGATGAGAGCTTCCGGAACCGGGTATCGTGTTGTGGGTGAACTGGAGAATACGGAGAGGATCTTACGGGATACTTTCTGGGTTGGAGTTTATCCGGGAATGAATGATGAGATGATCGATTTTATGGCGATGACGATTCGGGAGGCTATTGGAAAGTA
>ERZ840407.1279-NODE-1279-length-11961-cov-3.879137_pt1 | contig 11961 bp, 13 predicted proteins | sample MGYA00519877_ERZ840407 | MGnify/ENA primary metagenome ERZ840407 (study PRJEB31850, sample SAMEA3708875) | human gut metagenome | biome: human gut; feature: human-associated habitat; material: faeces | place: China | collected 2014 ...
GAAAGTTTCCGAATGGGAACTTTCGGACGTCCGTGTTTTGCGAAGTCAAAACACATCATGTCGGAAAAACGTCAGTTTTTCGACAGATAAAGCAAAAACCCCTCCGAAAAATCGGAAGGGTTCATGGAGCTTGCGGCCGGACTCGAACCGGCGACCTGCGCATTACGAATGCGCTGCTCTACCAACTGAGCCACGCAAGCATGCTATATAGTGAGAAGTGGCCTTCTCGTTCACAGCTTTTTCAGTATAACATGGTTTTGAAAATTCGTCAAGATTTTTTTGAAAATTTCTCTTGACTTTTCGTTTCGATTAGTTATAATGGTATAGTATCCTTGCTCACATCAAAGGGTGTGGGCCAAAAGTCCAAAAGGAGGTGCTAAGAATATGGCAAAGATTTCTGGCAAGTACGAGACGATCTTCATTGTCAACCCGTCTCTGGAAGAGGCAGCAGCTACCGCTGTTGTGGACAAGTTCAAGTCTCTCGTCGAGGCAAACGGCACGAACGTAGAGGTCGAGGATTGGGGCAAGCGCCGTCTGGCGTACCCGATCGAGGATCAGACGGAGGGTGTTTACACTCTGGTCCGTTTTGAGTCCAAGCCCGAGTTCCCGGCTGAGCTGGACCGTATCTACAAGATTACGGACGGCGTTATGCGTTCTATCATCGTCAGCCTGGACGACTAAGGCGGTGAACTGAAAAATGCTCAATAAGGCTATTCTGATGGGTCGTTTGACCCGTGATCCCGAACTGCGCCATACCCAGTCCAACATGGCTGTGTGCTCGTTCTCCCTCGCGATCGACCGCGACCGCAAAGGCCCGAACGGCGAACGCCAGACCGACTTCATCGACTGTGTCGCTTGGGGCCGTCAGGCAGAGTTCGTTGCACAGTGGTTTAACAAGGGTGCTATGGCAATCGTAGTCGGCCGTGTACAGTCCCGCCGCTGGCAGGACCAGAACGGCAACAACCGCACCGCAATCGAAGTAAATTGCGATGAGGTCTCCTTCGGTGAAACCAAGAAGTCCCGTGACGCCTACAATGCAGGCAATCAGGGCGGCTTTACCGGCGGCAGCAGCTACGATAACGGTTCGCAGATGCGGCCCGAGCCTGCCGCGTCGCAGGTTGCTCCCGCGTTCGATCTCCCCGCTGGTGAGTCGGATTTTGCGGAGCTTGCTGACGATGACGGCGATGTCCCATTCTAATCTGAAGGAGGTTACGTGACAATGGAAGAAACCAAGAAGGAATTTACTCCCCGTCCGGAGCGTGCAGAGCGCCCGCAGCGCGGCCGTCGCCGTCGCAAGGTTTGCGCATTCTGCGTAGATAAGGTTGCACACGTTGACTTTAAGGACGCCGGCAAGCTGAAGAAGTACATGTCTGAGCGCGGCAAGATCCTGCCCCGCCGCATGACCGGTACCTGTGCAGCTCATCAGCGTCAGCTGACCGAGGCTATCAAGCGTGCACGTCACATCGCTCTTCTGCCGTACACCGCAGAGTAAGCGATCATTCGTTTTTAATTGTTTATTTAAGGATACGCAGAGTCCTGCTTTCTTCGGAGAGCAGGGCTTTTTTGCGCCCCGAGGCAAAGTGTTACACCTGCGTTACAGTTGCGCCCATACTATACGCAAAAAGCACAACCTGTGGTATAATCATATAGCCGAAGAAAATACATCTTCGCCAATTTCCCTCGAAAGGAGCTACACACGATGACCTTCAAAAAGGTTCTTTCGTTTTTTCTGACCGGCGCGACCGCGCTGTCCATGACGACGGCGGCGTTCGCTTCGGATGATACGGTGATCATGCTCCCGGCCGATGTGGCGTCGCAGGCCTGGTACGCCCCGGCGGTGCGCTATGTGATGGAATATGACCTGATGGACGTCGGCCGCCCGGAGAACGGCGCACCCGTTTTCGAGCCGTCGCGCACGGTTTCCCGTCAGGAGGTCGCGGACGCGATTTACCGCGCCGCCTGCCGCCTGAGCGAGAAATTCGCCGCTGAGCCGAGCCAGAGCGGCATTTCCGGCATGGCGGATTACGCTGAAATCGGTCAGGATTACTACAACGCGATGGCGTTCTGCTACGAAAACGGCATCATGACCGGCTCGGGCAAAAAGCTGAACCCCGGCGCCGCTATCACCCGGCAGGAGTTCGCAGCCGTCCTTCAGCGCACGATGAAGCTGTTCGCGGAGAACGGCCTTGCCGAAATCGTCCCCGGCGACGGCATGGCGGTCTATGAGTTCAGCGACAGCCGCAGCATCCAGGACTGGGCCATCTCGCCGGTTTCGTTCTGCATCAAGAACCACCTTATGCAGGGCAACACCAACAATACCTTCAGCCCCACCGGCAACGTCAGCCGTGCCCAGCTCGCCCAGACCCTCAATAATATCTCCACCGCAGTCAAAAAGTAAAAACGAAACAAAAATCATGGCGACACCTGAAACCCCGGGTGCCGCCATTTTTTTTTGTATAAAAACAAGTGCTTCCGCAACGATTTACCCGGCCGGAGCCCCCAGAGTGCCAATACCGTTCGGAAAGAGCGACGGGGTGAGGCCCAGAGGGAAAATACCGTTCGGAGGGAGCGGCCGGGTGAGGGCACCCGGCCCTACGGAGAGTCCCGGATAACTGTTTATCCCCTTTCGCCCCGCTGCCGCGCACTGTCATGCGCGGAAACCGAGCGCGAAGCCAACCCCAAACGGCGTCGAAGAGCCTTCGATGATAACGCGGTTTTAATTGCGTCCCCCGCACCTTAGCCGCGCGACCGAAGGGAGTTGCGGCCAAAGGAAAGTTGGGGAGTCGCAAGAGGGGACAGGAAACCTTGGTGTCCTGTCCCCTTTTGCCCCCTGCCGCCGGGCGGCGGCAATGCCTCGCCCTATGAGGGCGAAACTCCCCCGTCCCCGGGATTGGAGCCATCTCTCGCCTTCTGCGTCAGGCCGCAGAATCGGCGGAACCGTTCGCGCTTTCCCTCGGAGGGCGAAAAGGTTGGCTACCGCCCGGATAAACGGCAGTCACCGTTCACTTGTGGTACACATATTCCTTCCGGAAAGTTCTCGGCGACATACCGACCGCCTTGGAAAACTGCGCGTTGAAGTGGCTCGGATTGTCATATCCGACCTGCGCCGCGATCCGCGTGACCGGCAGGTCGGTCGTAATCAGCAGCGTCTGCGCTTCCCCGATGCGGCGGCGCAGCACATATTGCAGCGGCGAGTAGCCGGTCACATCCTTGCATACGTGCGCCAAATAGTACGGACTGACGTGCAGTGCGTCCGCCATGCTCTGGAGCGAAAAATCCTCGGAAAAATGGCTGTCGATGTAGTCCTTGATGCGCTGCGCGAACACGTTTCCGCCCCGGTTGCCGTCCTGCGCCGCAGCGGCGAGAAACTGCTGCACAAGCGTCAGCAGCGCCATCAGCAGATGATGCGCCCCGTCGTCGTTTCCCGCGGTCAGCTCGCCGTACAGCACATCGTACAGCCGCTCCAGCCGCACGGTCTGCTCCTCGGTCAGCGGACAAACCGGCGACGCCTCGTCAGGGATAAGCGCGTTCTCGCGCAGTCCGGGTACGTTCAGTCCGCCGAGCGCCAGACTGAAGGACGCGACCGGCCGGTCCGGCCCGGACGGCTCATCGTGCACCACGCGGCTGTTGTAGATGAACAGGTCGCCCCGCCGCGCGTCATACGGCATTCCGCCGACAAAATACCGGCTCTCGCCGCCCCGCACCAGCACGATCTCCACCAGATCATCATGCGCGTGCATGACGCGCGGATGTGCCGAAGCCTCGGCGTCCGTCCGGCTGACCGAAAACAGACGCGGCGCACGGGTCAGCCCGAACGGCGGCTCATACTCCTTTTTCACAAAGCACTGTATCATGGTTTTTTCGTCCTTTTCGTACTCGTATTACTGCTATCGTAGCATATCGCGCCGCATTCCGCAAGGGACAGCGCCCCGCCGCCTGTCCGCCGCTTCCATACCTTTCCTGATAAACTGTACAAAGAAAAACGCGCAGAACTGTGCACAAAGACAGAGCTCCTCGGGAGATTTTTATAAAACGCGCAAAATCCCCTTGCATTGACAGGCAAATATCGTATAATTTAGATAGAGGTTTCGGCACGCGGCGAGAGAGCGCCCGCCGAAGCAAATATCAGGAGAGGTGATAGACATGGATTTCATGACTGAATACAAGCACTGGCTGGAGAGCGGTGCGCTGAATGCAGAGGAACACGCGGAGCTGCAGTCGGTTGCAGATAATAACGAGGAGATCGAGAGCCGCTTCTATGCGCCGCTGTCGTTCGGCACCGCCGGCCTGCGCGGCGTTCTGGGCGTCGGCCTCAACCGCATGAACCGCTTTACCGTCGGTCAGGCCGCACAGGGCCTTGCAAAGCTCATCGTTTCGAACGGCCCGGAGGCCATGGAGCGCGGCGTCGCCATCGCTTACGACTCCCGCCATTTCTCGCCCGAGTTCGCCAAGCAGTCCGCCTGCATCCTCGCCGCAAACGGCATCAAGGCGCTGCTGTTCGATGAACTGCGCCCAACCCCGGAGCTGTCCTTCGCAGTCCGTCACTACGGCTGCATCGCAGGCATCAATATCACCGCATCTCACAATCCGAAGGAATACAACGGCTACAAGGTCTACTGGGAGGACGGCGCACAGCTGCCCCCGGCTGAGGCCGACGTTGTCGCGAAGGAAATGGCCGCGACCGATATTTTCACCGGCGTTAAGACCACGGACTTCGATGAGGCCGTAGGGAGCGGCATGATCCGTATGCTCGGCAAGGACACCGACGAGGCGTACCTCGGCGAGGTCATCAAGGTTGCCGTCAACCCGGACTGCGTAAAGCAGGTTGCAGACGATTTCAAGCTCGTTTACACCCCGTTCCACGGCGCAGGCTACCGTCTGGTTCCGGAAATTCTCCGCCGCCTCGGCTACAAGCACATTATCTGCGAGCCGGAGCAGATGAAGATCGACGGCGATTTCCCGACCGTCAAGAACCCGAACCCGGAGTACAAGGAAGGCTTCTATCTGGCTATCGACCTCGCCAAGAAGAACGACGTTGACCTCATCATCGGCACCGACCCGGACGCAGACCGCACCGGCATCGTGCTCAAGGACAAGTCCGGCGAGTACGTCACCCTGTCGGGCAACCAGGTCGGCGTGCTGCTCACCGATTACATCATCACCGCGAAGAAGCTGACGAACACCATGCCGACGCATCCGGCGATCCTCAAGTCCATCGTTACCACCGAAATGGCGCGTGCGGCGGCCGAGAAGAACGGCGTTGAGTGCTTCGAGACCTTCACCGGCTTCAAGTTCCTCGCCGAGAAGATCAAGCAGTTCGAAAAGGACGGCTCGCACGAGTACATCTTCGCGTTCGAGGAGTCCTACGGCTACCTGTGCGGCGACTACGCACGCGACAAGGACGCCGTCACCGCTTCCATGCTGATTGCCGAGATGGCGGCTTACTACCGCACGCAGGGCAAGACCCTCTATGACGCAATGGAGGAGATGTACGAGAAGTACGGCTACTACTGCGAGCAGACCATCTCGATCACCATGCCGGGCGTTTCCGGCCTTCAGCGCATGAGGGAGCTCATGCAGGAGCTGCGCGACAAGCCGCTGACCGTTGTCGGCCCGGACAAGGTGCTGTACACCCGCGATTACATGCCGGGCACCCGTACCTGCATGGCAGACGGCAAGGCTGAGGAAATCGAGCTTAAGGGCCAGAACGTTATGTACTACGAGCTGGAGGGCGGCACGACCTTTATCATTCGTCCGTCCGGCACCGAGCCGAAGGTCAAGGTTTACATCATGGCCAAGGGCGCAGATAAGGCGGAAGCTGCCGCAAAGGTAGACGTTCTCGCCGCTGCGGCAAAGGAAATCGTAAAGTAAGCGCCGCAGAAAAGTAAAGAAAAACACAAAGAGCGGCCCGGTGCAGGGGAAAATTCCTTTTGCACCGGGCCGCGGAATTTGCTTCGCAAATTCTTGCCCGCTTCCGCGTGCGGGACACGGGGATAGCGGTCGATTACGCTGTAATTATCTCATCCTCGCGGAGAATGACGCGGATGCCCCAGGGAGGGACGCTGTCCGGCCATGCCTCGCCCTCGAGCATGACAAAGGCGGCATCGTACTTCGGGCGCTTTTTCGGGTAGAGGCCGAGGCCGTCCGTGAAGTACAGCAGGCCGCGCAGCGAGTGGAACGCGCCCTCGGCAACCAGCCTGTCCACATGCTCGAAAACCGGGCGGAAGTCGGTCGCGGACTGGCCGATTAGCTCGAAATGCGCCATGTAGTCGGCAAATTCCTTCGCATTGTGGATCATCTTATCCGAGCGCAGCCGGTCGTCGCACTGGAGAATGCGCAGGTTGATGCGGCGGAAAAAGCTCGTGTTCTGCTGAAGCAGCTCGCAGGTCTTTTCGAGAAAGGCGCGGACAAGCTCGCCCGAGGTGGACATCGAGGTGTCGATGGCGATGACGAAATCCTCGATTTTCCGCGTTTCGCGTGTTTCGAGCGGCTCGATGAGCGGCATATTGCCGTAATGGCGCAGGCCGTAGGCGTAGTAGCCGTAGTCGAACGAGTCCGCGTCTACGGCGGTTTCCTCGCGCAGGGCAGAAAAACGGCGCAGAAACGCGCGGTAGTCGGTCGTCCGCCGCGCCGAAACGGCGAGCTGCTCGCGCACGGCCTCGCCGCCGGTCGCCTCGTTTGCGAAAACGGTTTCCATGGCGGTGCGGGTGCGCTCGGCCTGCTGCTGCCAGCGGCGGTCCTGACCGTCGTCGCTGTCCTCCGGCCAGAGCGTGTGCTCATCGACCGCAAAAACGCGCGTGAGCGTTGCGCAGTCGTAGGAATTGAGCCGTTCGCGGCGAAAATGGCGGTAGACCGCCTCGGCCGTCAGCACGGGCATCTGCTCGCGGAGCGAACGGTAGAGGTTTTCGCGGCGCACCGAGGGCTTGTCCGGCGCAAGGCAGCGGTAGTTCAGGCTGTCGAGCATACTCTCGACCGCAATATCGCACGCAAGCGACCACAAATCGCGGTCACGGCCGTGCATTTTGGACGGATGCCGCAGCAGACAGTGAAACACCGTGTGCATATAGGCGCGGTTGACGCTCGTGCGGCTGCGCTCGAAGTGCTGCGCGAGCCACGCGCCGCTGAAAAAGAGCGACTTCGCATCGGTTGCGAGCGAACTTGTGTCGAAGCCGTCCCGGACGGGAAGCGAAGCCAGCGCCCCGTCGAGAAACGGCAGGTTCATATAAAGCTCGCTCCGCGCGGAAAACAGGATTTCGCGGCCGATTTCGGCCCATCTTGCGGACTGCATGGCGGTTTTCCCTCCTTAAAGGTCGTAGTTTTTCGCCCTGCCGCGTGTCGGCGCGGGGGCGTTCGCCGCGAGCAGAACGGTGAGCGCGGCGGTCTGACCGGCCTCGCGGGCGGCGTTGCAGGCGGCGTCCGTGTCAGCGGGGGAGAGTACCCCGAGCGACAGCAGGAAGTGCAGCGCGGTGCTGTCGCCTCTCTGCGCAAGCGTGCAGGCGAGCGGGCGGCCGTGCGCCCGGAGAACGGCGAGGTAGTCCTCGCGTGCGCTGTCCGAGAGCGCGAACGGCGCGGCAAGCCGGCGCACCGCGACCCGTGCCGCGACCGAAAAATCGTGCCGTTCGGCAAGCTCGGACAGGGCGCGGTCGTACTGGCGGAGGTTCAGCACTGCCCCGTCAAAGCACTGACGGTAGCTGTAACCCGCGCCGTGAATGCGGCGCTGAAAGATGTGCGCCGGGCTTAAATCCTCAAGCTCCTCGGTGTACGCCGGGAACAGCAGCGGCGTCGCCTCGCCGTTCTGCTCGAAGCGGACGTCCAGCTCGGCGGCGGTTTCACCGAGGATTTTCGGCAGACAGGTCGCGCTGCCGGGCGAAGCGAGCAGGGTCACGCGGCGCAGACTGCGGCAGTTCATCAGCGAGCCGCCGTCAAACGCCGAAACGCTTTTTGTCATGGTCAGCTCCTCGAGGGCACGGCAGTTGTAGAACGCATAGCTTCCGACCGTTTTCAGCTGACGCGGGAGCGTTACCGCACGGATGCTGTCCGCCTGATGGACGGGGAGAGCGCCGCCGCAGGTGACGCGGACGGAAAACGTCTTTTCGCCCGCAAGGTCGGGGGCGCGGCCGGAGAGCGCGTATTTCCCGAGCGAGATAACGGGTGCGCCGTCAACCTCGTCCGGCAGAAGCACGACCGGGTCGCGCGTTTCGCACCGCAGAATGCTCACTCCGTCCGCCTGCTCCCGGCAGGTCAGCAGCATTTCGTTTTCTCCGTCCATGCACCGCATGAGAACCGCTCCTTTTCGCGTTCTTTTCTTCTGAAATTATAGCACGCGCGGCGCACGGGGGCAAGGCGGCACTTGTGCGGAAGGGGGGCGGCGTGGTATAGTAGAGGCAGAAAAATACGAGCCGAGGTGCTTTTTCATGAATATAAAACGAGCGAAGCAGGAGATAAAGAACGCGCTGCGTGCGTATCTCGCGAAGGACGAATTCGGGGCGTGGCGCATTCCGCCCATCCGGCAGCGTCCGGTGCTGCTCATCGGCCCGCCGGGCATCGGCAAGACTCAGATCATGCAGCAGATCGCGGAGGAAACCGGCGTGGGTCTGGTGTCCTACACGCTCACCCACCACACGCGCCAGTCCGCGCTCGGTCTGCCGTTTATCGAAAAGGTGCGTCTGGGCGGCGAGGAACGCACGGTAACGAGCTACACCATGAGTGAGATTATCGCCTCAGTCTACCGCGAGATCGAGCGCACGGGTGTTTCCGAGGGAATTCTGTTCCTCGACGAAATCAACTGCATTTCGGAAACGCTGACGCCGATGATGCTTCAGTTCCTGCAATGCAAGACCTTCGGCAATCAGCAGCTCCCGGCAGGATGGATGGTCGTGGCGGCAGGCAATCCGCCCGAATATAACAAATCCGTGCGCGAATTTGACGTTGTGACGCTCGACCGCGTCAAGAAAATCGACATCGAGGAGGATTTCGGCGTCTGGAAGGAATACGCCGGAAAACGCGGCATTCACGGCGCGATCCTGTCCTATCTGGAAATCCGACGCGACAATTTCTACCGCGTGGAAACGACGGCGGACGGCATTCAGTTCGTCACCGCGCGCGGCTGGGAGGATCTGTCCGAAATGATGCAGACCTGCGAAACGCTCGGCATTCCCGTAGACCGTCAGGTCATCGAGCAGTATCTTCAGCTGCCGCAGATCGCGGCGGATTTCGCGAATTATCTCGAGCTTTACGCGAAATACCGCGAGGTCTACCGCGTAGACGAAATCGCAAACGGCACATGGGAAAAGGTACGCGCCGCCGAGCTGCGCGACGCGCCGTTCGACGAAAAGCTCGGCGTGCTCGGTCTGCTGCTGTCGCGGCTCGCGGAAACTGCACGCACGACTTACCGGCAGGACGCGCTGACCGATGCGCTGCACGCCGACCTGCTCTCTGTCCGCGAGGGCGAAAAAACGCTCGGCACGCTGCTTGACGAGAAACGCGAAGCGCTTCAGCGCCGCCGCTCCTCCTCGACCGACCGGGATGCGCTGTTCGTTGCGGCGCGTGAGGTCGAAAAGCTGGACGGCTACCGCCAGACGCTCGCGCTCGAAAAAACGCCGCGCGGACAGGCATTCGACCGGCTGAAAGAGCTGTTTTCCGCCGAGGTCGAAAGCCGCGCCGCCGCCGCCGACCGCACGGACGCCGCGCTCACCCATGCGTTCGCCTTCCTCGACGAGGCCATTCCCGACTCGCAGGAAATGGTGCTGTTCGCGACCGAGCTGACCGCGAACTGGTTCACCTCGTGGTTTATCCAGAATTTCGGCTGCGACGCCTATTTCGCCCACAACAAAAAGCTGCTGTTCGACGATACCCGGGCGCAGCTTTTGCAGGATATTGACGCGGCGAAACGCGAATAAAAATTCGAGAAACCCTGCCGAAATGCTCGAAACAGCAGCTTCGGCGGGGCTTTTGTATATGGTCAAAAGATTGACCACCCGAAACGCTTGACAAATCCGCTTTTTCTTCCTATTCTTAGGCTTACTTCATGGGGAAATGAAGTGAAATGCGATGCGTTCCGTATCTGCCGGCGGCGCGCGGACACAGCGAACAGGAGGGTATTATTTATGTTCGAACATCAGATCAGCCGTTTTGACAAGCGGGTTTCCGACCTGCCGGACCAGCCGGCGCTCTCGCCGGACGCGCTCAAGGCGTGGTTCGACAGCGCACCCGAACAGCTGCGGCAGGCGCTCAATCAGGTCTGCGCGGACGGAAGAAAGCTCGAGGAACGGGTCGAGTCGCTCGTGCTCACCGCTTACGGCGGCACGGTCACGCGCGATATGCTGGAGGAGCCGCTGCGCGAGGAAATCGGCGGCAAGGCGGAGAAAAACGCCGCGCAGGACGCGCTCGGCTCGCTTTCGGAGTCTATCGCGCAGAGCGCGGAGAGCTGCCGGGCGTCGGCCGCCGGCCGCCGCCGGGGACGCCGCAGTGCAGGCCAATCTGGACAGCCTTTTCGTTTTCGGTACCTACGAGGGCGACGGCGAGGATAGCCAGTTCATTTCGCTCGGCTTCACGCCGCGTGCGGTGCTGATGTGCCGCTCGGACGGCGCGTTTTCGCAGGGAAACTCGATTTTCGGCGGCCTTGCGACGGCGGCCTCGCCGGGTAAGATGGCGGCTATCGCCGAGGGCGGCTTTGACGCGCTGAACACCACCTCGCTCTACAACGGCAATAACCCGATGTATACGTTCAAATATATCGCGCTGAGGTAATTTTACACAGAAAAAGGCGCGGAAAATGTACTTTCTTTTACGTTCGGATTTTTCGCTTTCCGCTTGACAGCGAGGGGGGCGTATGCTATGATATTACAAGCCGCATTGTGCATAGGCTCTGATTAAGTGCGCATCAAAACGATGCTCCGCCGTGCCAAGCGTGACTCTACAACGAAAGAGAGGGAAAACATATGTATGCCATTCTGAAAACTGGCGGCAAGCAGTACAAGGTATCTGAGGGCGACGTGATCTACGTCGAGAAGCTCGGCGTGGAGGACGGTGCAACCGTTACTTTTGACGAGGTTCTGGCAGTAGGCGAGGGCGACAAGCTCACCGTCGGCGCTCCTTACGTTTCCGGCGCAGCCGTAACCGGCACGGTCGAGAAGACCGGCAAGGGCAAGAAGATCAACATCTTCAAGATGAAGCCTAAGAAGGGTTACCGCCGTCGTCAGGGCCATCGTCAGCCGTACACCAAGGTGACCATCGCGTCCATCAAGGCGTAAGGCCGTGACGAAGGTCACATTCTCGTCGCAGGGAGACAAGCTCCTTTCGGTGGATATCCTCGGCCACGCAGGCTATGCGGAGGAAGGGGAGGACATCGTTTGTGCGGCGATTTCCAGTGCGGTGATGCTGACGCATGCTCTGCTGTACGACGTACAGCACATCCCCGTTGACACACTCATCGAGGACGAGGGCGCTCACATCTGCTTTACCCTGCCGAAAGACATGGTGGAGCGTGGTCAGGACGCACTTCAGGCACTAAAGCTGCATTTTTCCGAGCTGGAACAAAACTATTCCGATTTCTTAAACGTAATGGAGGTGCACACAGATGCTGAAGATTAGCTTACAGTTTTTCGCGCATAAAAAGGGCGCAGGTTCTACCAAGAACGGCCGTGACTCCGAGTCCAAGCGACTGGGCGTTAAGCGTGCAGACGGTCAGACCGTACCGGCAGGCAACATCCTCGTTCGCCAGCGCGGCACGAAGATCCATCCGGGCGTAAACGTTGGCCGTGGTTCGGACGACACCCTGTTCGCAAAGGTTGAGGGCGTTGTTCGCTTCGAGCGCCTGGGTAAGGACCGCAAGCAGGTTTCCGTTTACCCGCAGTAAAACGAACAAGAGTTATAGGGGGCTTCAAAAGCCCCCTATATTCAAATTACGGTTCCTTGCGAAACCGAAATTTGATACCCCAACGGCGCCGCACAATGCGGCTG
>ERZ840407.1281-NODE-1281-length-11935-cov-5.618687_pt1 | contig 11935 bp, 9 predicted proteins | sample MGYA00519877_ERZ840407 | MGnify/ENA primary metagenome ERZ840407 (study PRJEB31850, sample SAMEA3708875) | human gut metagenome | biome: human gut; feature: human-associated habitat; material: faeces | place: China | collected 2014 ...
GCAGATAGTAAAAACAAGGTTGTCCGAAAGATAGAAAAGGGGCTGGAAACCTTTCGGTATCAGGCTCCGTTTGCACACAAGTTGTCGTTCATTCATTATAAGCAGTCTTTTTCCGAAAAGTACATGCCGCTTTTAGGAATTACGGATGAGATGAACTATAATTCGACATTGGACTGTCTTGTGATTGGCAGCGATGAGGTTTTTAACTGTGTTCAGAAAAATTCCAATGTGGGTTATTCATTGGAATTATTTGGCAAAGATAACCATGCAAAGCGGCTAATTACTTACGCGGCATCTTTCGGCAATACAACATTAGAAAAGCTGGAAAAGTATCAAAAAGCTGATGAAGTTGGAGCATTGTTACAGAAATTTGATGCGGTTTCTGTACGGGACGCAAATTCGGGAACTATCGTGAAGCAGCTCACGGGAAAAGAACCGGTCTATAACTTGGACCCGGTTCTGACCTATGATTATATGAACTGCTGCGATAAAATTCTACAGCTCCGGGCCGACGAGAAATATCTGATTTTGTATGCGTATGCAGGCCGTATTTCCAATGAGGAAGCAGACTGGATTGCTGCTTATGCAAAGAAAAAAAATCTGAAAGTTTATGCAATCGGCGGTATTCAGAAATGTGCGGACCGTTTTGTGGATTGTTCTCCGTTTGAGGTTCTGGCTTATTTCAGAAATGCAGACGAAGTCATTACTGATACCTTCCACGGTAGCATTTTCTCAGTAATCACACACCGTCCGTTTACGACACTGATTCGCAAGAGTGTGGGCAATAGCTACGGCAATGAAGAAAAATTGAGTGATTTGCTGGAGCGGCTGGGTTTGGCAGACCGAATGACAGCGAAAGTTGAAGATGCAGAAAATATCAATGAAGAAACGATTGATTACGCAAAAGTTGATGAGCTGTTGAAAGCACATCGAGAAGTGGCGAAAGAGTATCTGCGAAGTAATTTAGAGGGATAAGATGGAGAACGTAGCAAGGATAAAAAAGAAATGTGTGGGATGTAAAAGCTGTGAGCAAAGCTGCCCAAAACACTGTATCTCTATGGTAGAAAACAAAGAGGGATTTTGGTATCCGTCTGTTGATGAAAAAAGCTGCATCGAGTGCAAGGTGTGCTTGAAAAAGTGTCCAGCAGAAAATACGGAATTTCATCGGAATGAGCCACATAGAGTTTGGGCGTGGCGCAATAAAAATGATGTGGATATTATGCGCTCTGCATCTGGCGGTGCGGCGGATAGTGCAGCGAAAACTATATTGCAAATAGGCGGTGTGGTTTATGGTGCTGCCTATGACGAGCAGTTGGCAGTAAGCCACATTGAAGTGACAGATGAAGCAGAAAGAGAGAACCTACAGTCCTCTAAGTATGTTCAGTCCGACCCGAAAGATAGCTACACAAAGGTCAAACAGCGTTTGTCAGAGGGAAAAACGGTACTTTTTACAGGAACTCCCTGCCAGATTGCAGGTCTGTATGCTTTTTTGGGTGGCAATCCAGAAAATCTATATACAGTTGACTTGATTTGCCACGGTGTGCCTTCGCCGAAGTTCTTCAAAAAGTATCTGGAATACCAGAACAAGCAGACGGCTGGCAGAGTAATCTATTTCAACTTCCGTTCCAAAGACAAGAGAGGTTGGGGAACACAATACCTGCTAAAGACAAAGACAAAGACAAAGACAAAGACACTCTCCCTTGATCGCTATGGAAAACATTTTATGGATGGCGACTGCTATAGGGAGAGCTGTTATCAGTGCATCTATGCGAATACGAATCGTGTGGGCGATTTGACCGTGGGCGATTTTTGGGGAATTGCCAAGAGTCACCCGGATTTTAATTCTCCAAAGGGTGTATCCAGTGTATTTGTCAATACCGAAAAAGGCAAGAAGCTCTTTGAAATGATGCGTTCTCTTGCAGAAGTGGAAGAGGCAACGTTGAAAGAGGGTATGGTGAAGCAGCATAATCTGGTGCAGCCGAGTGGCAGACCGGAAACGAGAGATACTTTCTATAACGGCATCGATGAACCCGACTTTATCGAACACATCAAGGTTGGGCTTCAGCCAAAAGCATGGCTGAAATCTGTGCTGCCGAATAAACTGATTCAAAAGATCAAGTCTCTTTGAGATCTTGTGGAGGAAGAATTCATGGGAGAGCCGATAAGAGTTTTGCATATCCTGCAGCGAATGGAAGCTGGCGGTACGCAGGCTTTGTTGATGAATATATACCGGAAAATTGACAGAACAAAAGTACAGTTTGATTTTCTGGTCGTTTATAAGGAAAAGCAGTTTTACGATGATGAAATTGAGAAAATGGGAGGGCATGTTTACAAGTTGTCTTTCCGAGAAGATTTGAATCTTCCGAAATTTCAAAAGGATTTGGCGGATTTTTTTGCCCAGCATCATGAATATAAAATTGTTCACTGTCACGCCTATACGATTGGATATTTCTGCCTGAAAGCTGCAAAGAAAGCAGATATCCCTGTCAGAATTGCACATTCACATAATAATGAGACTGTACACGATATAAAGTACTTGCCGAAGCTGTTCATGCAACGGATATTCACTAAAAACGCTACAGATCTTTTCGCCTGCTCTGAAGAAGCTGGAAAATATCTGTTCAAAGACAAGCCGTTTCAAGTGCTGAAAAATGCGATTGATTCGCAGAACTTTATTGCGGATGCGGATACCAAAAACGAAATCAGGAAAGAACTGGGGTTAAAGGATAAATTTGTTGTCGGCCATGTTGGTCGCCTGCATCCTCAGAAAAACCATGATTTCCTGATTGATGTTTTTGCAGAAATTAAGAAGAAAAAGCCGGACGCGGAATTGATCCTCGTTGGTACGGGGCCATTAGAGGAAAAAGTGAAAAGCAAAGTGGCAGAAAAAGGACTTTCGGATTGTGTGCATTTTCTTGGAAATAGAAAGGATATGAACAGAATTTATCAAGCGATGGATGTATTTGTTTTCCCATCTTTGTTTGAAGGTCTGGGTATTGTTGCAATCGAAGCACAGGCGGCGGGTGTTCCTATTGTCTGTTCTGAAGGTTTGCCACCGGAAACAGATATTACGCCGATATACCAGAAACTTCTGCTGAGCGATGGCGCAGAAAAGTGGGCCAATGTAGCGCTTGAAATGGCACAAAATCCAAAGGCCCATACCAATATGCAGCAGTATGTGATTGATGCAGGATTTGATATGGATGCAACTGCAAAATATATGGAAAAATACTATCTGACAAAAAATGAATTGACTATAGAGGAATCACGATGAAATTAACAGTAAGTCAAATGTATTTTGCATTTGTAATTGCCAATGTTTTTTGTAAAGGTATTGGGTTGAATAGTTCAAGCGTGATATACAAGATTATCATGGTGGTGGGACTGATTGGCATCCTGATAGGGATTAGTACCAGAAAATATTCACGAAAAGAAAGTTTTATTTCAGCGGTAATGCTATCGTCTGGTATTATGACATTGCTGATAACGAAACAATATACATTTCTTATAACTTGTATTGCAGCAATCGGCATAAAAAAAACAGATGTCGATAGATTGATGAAAAATGTTTGCTCCATTAGAACTATTTGCTTTGGATTGATATTCAGCTTGGCACTGCTGAATATCATAGATCGGGACAAGGTGGAAATATGGAGAAATACAGGATATGTCTCGCGATACGGAATGGGTTATGGGCATCCTAATATTCTACATTTGACCTTGTTTATTGTGTTGACACTTAATTATTATTTAAATGTCGAAAAGAAAAATGATTTAAAGAAATTCTGGATTATTGCTCTTGCTTTAAATATCTTTGTATATAGGTATTCGGCGAGTCGAACGGGATTTATAGTAATAAGTATTTTTGAACTCTTGATTCTTGTGCAAAAAATTGGAATTGCAAGAAAGGGCTTAACAAAACTTCCAATTGCTGTGTTTTGCACGCTGATATTTTTTACATATTTGACACCGGCTTTGAAGAATTTGGGAGTAGTAGATATAACAACGCTATTTAATGGTAGAGCGAGCTATACTTATTTATATCTGACAAGATATGGATACTCATTATTTGGATTTAATAACTCGTTGAGTGAAACGGGATTACTTTTGGATAATGGCTATTTAAGACTACTGATTGAAACTGGAGTAGTTGGATTGCTGATTTGGATTTATCTCAATGTAAATCTTATGAGAAAAATAATTGAGAATAGCGATTATAAGATGGCAATCATTGTAACTTGTTTTTATATTTACATTTTCACAGAGAGCTTTAGTTCAAACATTTTTATGAATTATATTTTGTTTTGGGGCGCGGATGAGATATTTAATAAAAGCAAAGGAGTATCAATAAATGGTGACCGTTTTCACGCCGACATACAACAGAAAAATACTTCTTCAGGAATTGAAGAAAAGTCTTGATAAACAAAGTGATATGGACTTTGAGTGGATAATTATAGATGATGGATCGACAGACAATACAACTGAAATCATAAATCAGTGGGCTAAGAACACAAAGTATTCAGTAAAATACTATAAGCAAAAAAACAGTGGAAAGCATATTGCTTTTAATAAAGCAGCAGAGATGGCAAGCGGAGATATATTTATTTGTGTTGATAGTGATGATCAGTTGACACAAAACGCAATTGAGAAAATAAAATCTGAATTCCAAAAAACATCGTTAATGGATATTGGAGTGGTTTCGCCGAGAATTGATAAATATGGAAAGGGCAATAATAATTGGAAAAAGATTGATTCCCAACGAGTTGATATCATAGATTTAAAAGAAGTATATGGAATTGTCGAATCAGCAATTGCAATTCAAACAAGCGTATTAAAGAAAAATACGCCATTTATAAAATTTGAAAATGAGAAATTTTTACCAGAGGGGTGGCTTTATTTAGATTTGTGTTATCAAGGAAAATTCTTGGTGGATAGCGAAGGGTACTACATTTCTGAATATCAAGAAACTGGCTTAACAAAGAATCTGTGGAAGCATTGGAAAAATAATTATCATGGAGTACTCGCAACACTACAGAAGAAATATGAAGTGTCAAAAAAATATGGTTTTCTTAAACGTGTGAACATTCAAACTAAGATTATCCTAAATATAGGGTCATTATGCTTTGCTGTGAGAATAAATGTGCTTAAAAACACGCCATCAAAAATGAAAAGTTTGGTGCTTTTAGCCCCTTCATGGATTATTTATAAAATGCGATACAAAAACATGTAAAATCTTGAATAGAGGATGTAAGAAAATTTATGTATAAAAAAGATTTTGTGAGCGTTATAATACCATTTCATAATGCCGAAAAATATGTAGGGAAATGCATAGAGTGTCTAAAAGTGCAAGAATATAAAGATATTGAGGCGATTTTTGTTGACGATGGTTCGGATGACAAAACCAGTGAAATTATTAGTAAGTGCGCTGATTCAAGAATTAAATTGATTTCGCTTAAAAAGTCTGGCGTTTCAACTGCAAGAAATGTTGGAATTCAACATGCTACTGGAGAGTATATTACATTTTGGGACATTGACGATATGCCACATCCGGATTTTATATCTACTTTTGTTGATGATATTCATAAATATAACGTGGATACGGTTATTAGTAATTACGAAGATGTATTCGTAGGAAACAAGCATGTTGAAATAACTCTTCCGTGGGAAAATCAAGTTATTGGAGAAAAAGAAATCACAGAGGTTTTGATTCCCAGAATGATTTATCCGACGAAGGGCGAAACAGCTATAAGAGGGCTAGTGTGGAGAACTTTTACATATACAAGGATACTAAAACAAAACAATTTGTTTTTTGACCCGGATATTTCAATGGCAGAAGATTTGCTTTTTACCATTGAATTGTATAAATTGTCAAAGAAAATTTATGTAGAAAGTAGAAGTCTATATGATTATATCCGAAATGGAAATTCTTCAATGAATTCTCGGAGAGATAATGTTATAGAAAAACAAGTTTTATTCCATCACCGATTTGTTGCAGAATTAAAAAGACTCGGTATCTATGAGAAAAATAAAAAAAGATATGCGGCAAATAAGCTGAACATGTACTCTGTTTGTATTAGCGCATGTGTAAGAAATGGAAATATTCAAGCAAATGCGTTGAAAGATTTAAAAAAGCTGAGAAGAGTGCTTTTAGACGATGATGTGAATATATTACAATCGGATGCCCCCATGAAAATAAAGGTGGCTAATTATCTTTTACTTTTAAAAATGTATAGATTATTGATAATGATTTACGCGATAAAAGAAAAAAAGAGAATATCGAAATATAACTGAAAACATGAAAACAAAAAGTATTAAGTTTAATTTGCTGATGAATGTTATTCTTAAAGCATCAGCATTTGTATTTCCATTGATTACGCTTCCCTATGTTGCGAGAGTTTTGGGGGTTGAAAATAATGGAAAGATATCGTTTGCAACAAGTGTTATTAGTTACTTTACACTCTTTTCCCAATTGGGAATTCCTACATACGGCATCCGAGCCTGTGCAAGAGTGCGTGAGTCTCCTCAAAAGCTAAAGCAAACTGTATCGGAGTTGGTCGCAATTAACGCGATTTTTGCTGTAATAGCTTATATTACGCTTGTCGTTTCGGTTTTAATTGTGCCAAAGTTTCGCAAACAGTCTACACTGCTGATGATTTCCTCGACACGAATTTTACTGACGCTTGTTGGTATGGAATGGTTTTATCAGGCAATTGAGCAGTATCAGTATATTACGGTAAGAAATCTTCTGTTTAAATTTATTTCGTTGTTGCTGCTTTTTGCTCTGGTGAAAAAACCGGAAGATTATCTATTGTATTGTGGAATCAACATTTTGGGTGTATATGGTTCGTATATTGTCAATCTGATTCATTCTCGAAAGTTTATATCAAAAGATAAAATTGAACGATTGGATCTCCGACAACATATGAAACCGATTTTTACGTTTTTTGCATTATCACTGGCAATTTCAATCTATACAAATATGGACACTGTAATGCTGGGCTTTATAAAAGGTGATGTGGAAGTTGGTTATTATAACCTTGCAACGAAGATAAAGGATGTTCTGGTGGCGGCATTGACTGCACTGGGGACGGTTCTTCTGCCAAGACTTTCTTTCTACTATTCAACGGGAGAAAGCCAGAAGCTAAAGAAATTGCTGGGGAAATCTATGCACTTTACGGTGCTAACAACGATTCCTGCGGTACTGTTTTTTAACATTATTTCACGAGAAGCTGTTTTGTTTTTGGGGGGAGAGCAATACTTGCCGTCCGTAGCTTGTATGCGAATTGTTACCTTAGCAATCTTACCGATATCGTTCGCTAATATTGCATGTACACAAATATTGGCACCTATGGGACGTGAACGGTATACAATGTATTCTACGGTTGCGGGTGCACTTATTAACCTAATAGCAAATAGTGTTCTGATTCCGCAAATGGGTGCTGGTGGTGCTGCGCTGGGAACCGTGATTGCAGAAGGTACTGTTGCCATAATACAGATTTATTATGCAAGAGATTTTTATTTGCCGCTTTTAAGAAAAAAGGATTTTGAAAAAATTGCAATTGGATGTTTGGCTGCCACAGCGGCGTTAGGTCTCCTAAACCAAGTGAGCTCACTTGATGTGGCGATTGTGAAAATTGCAGTGGAATTTGGAGTGTTTGGCATAGCGTATGCGGCTGCTTTGCTGTTGTTAAAAGATAGCATTGCAATAAATGTGCTTGATAACATACGGAATAGACTTAAAAAGTGAAAATAACAATTATATAGGAGAATGAAAGTGAATACAACATTACTTATCATGGCAGCCGGAATTGGCAGTCGATTTGGAACAGGAATTAAACAGTTGGAGCCTGTGGATGCTTCCAACCATATCATTATGGATTACTCAATCCATGATGCGATTGAGGCTGGTTTCAATCATGTGGTATTTATTATCCGTAAGGATATCGAGAAAGAGTTCAAAGAGGTCATTGGTAATCGTATTGCCTCCATTTGCTCTTCTCATAACGTAACTGTGGACTACGCATTTCAGGATATCAACGATATTCCGGGAGAACTTCCAGCAGACCGTACAAAGCCGTGGGGAACTGGACAGGCTGTGCTTGCAGCGAAGAGGGTTATCGAGACTCCGTTCATCGTGATCAATGCAGATGATTATTATGGCAAAGAGGGCTTCAAGGCTATCCATGAATATCTGGTAAATGGTGGAAAGTTCTGCATGGCTGGCTTTGTGCTGAAGAATACTTTGTCTGATAACGGCGGTGTGACTCGCGGCATCTGTAAGATGGATGAGAATGGGAATTTGACTGAGGTTGTGGAGACCAAGAATATTGTCAAGACTGCAACTGGAGCAGAGGCTGACGGTATGACTGTTGATGTGAATTCTCTGGTTTCTATGAATATGTGGGGATTGACTCCGGAATTTTTGGATGTACTGGAAGAAGGCTTCAAAGAGTTTTTCAAGAAAGAAGTGCCGGGCAATCCGCTGAAGGCAGAGTATTTGATTCCTATCTTCATTGGTGAACTACTGAGTGAAGGCAAGATGAATGTAAAGGTTCTGAAGAGCAACGACACCTGGTACGGCATGACCTACCATGAAGATGTTGCAGCCGTAAGGGACAGCTTCAAGAAAATGTTAGAAAAAGGCGAGTACAAGGCTGACTTGTTTAGCGACTTGTGATATACTGGAGCCACGGGAAACCGTGGCTTTTAGTCTATTGTATTGGGCGTCATTTGACATCTCCGTTAAACATTGGTTCTGGATACAACTTATCTCAGATAGAATAGCTTTAGCATCGTTAAAATCAATCTAGTTCGGTCTTTGACAACTCCAATCGTAGAAGCAGTGGTATGCATATATAGAAACCCTGTGACTGTTTTGAAAACTTGGCGTCCGGCATAAACAAATATTCTTTCATCCTTACTGAATTGGATGAAAGCAGAAGTCTATGGGGTATTGGTGTGAGACGTGGATTTTAATTCAATCTACATAGAATTAATCCGTTCCTTTTAAATTTATGCTCTTATGTTGTAGAGAACACTATATGAGAATGATTACATATGGATAACTATAAAGCAAAAAATAGTTATCCTTCATTCTAGTGAGTTGGGTGAGCGCGAGGCTTTATTGCTCATAACTTTAAACGTATTTCGGCGTATGAAAAATATAATCAAGATTGTAACAATAAGTTACGAATGAAAAATAGTATAAAATAGGCTGTTCAAATTAAATTGATAGGGGGACAATTATGATTACGGAAGAGATGGTATATAAAGTGTTAGATGCACTTTATAAAAACACGAGAATTACTTCTGCAGATGTTGGGATGGATAAAGAGGATTTTAATGATGCGCTGGATATGATTAGTGATTGCAATTATGCAAAAAATATCAAGTTTTCAAGGGGCGCGAAAAATCAAATCCTAATTGCATTTTACGACAATGCAAAAATTACGATGGAAGGGTTGCATTTTTTGAATGGGTATAGACAACCGTCTCCAGTTGATAAAAATGATGAGAACAAGTGTGTGTTTTTATCATATTGTTGGAATGATAATGCTGTTGCGGACAGTATTGATGCATTTCTTCAAAGTAAGGGATATGAGGTCAAAAGGGATATTCGTGATATTGGCCGTTGGCACAGCATACGTGAATTTATGAATACGATTCGTACACAAGATTGTGCGGTATTGATTATAAGTGATAGATATTTGCGTTCTGCAAACTGTATGTATGAAGTTGGACAAATGCTGAAGGAAGAGAATTTTAGAAACAGAATAATTCCAGTTGTGGTAGAGGTTTCCATATATAATCCAATTAAAAGAATTGACTATATTCGATATTGGGAAGATGAAGCCAATAAGCTGGAATCTGCCATGAAAGAAATTAGTATGACATCTCGCGGAGAGGCAACGGAGACACTAAAAAGATATAAGAATATTTCTATGCAGATGGGTGAATTCTTGCAAACAGTTTCTGATATGAATAATCCGAAACTGACTGATATAAACGAAGCAATTATTGAAAAATTGCAAGCCTAAATTAATTGAGAAATATATGAAAACTAAGGAAAAAGTAAAGGAACTGTTGCAATTCTTTGCATTCGCATTTTATCCGGAAACAACCTTGATTGCCTGCACGGCTTTTTCGGTGGTTGTCATTGCAATACTTGGAATCATGATGGCTACAACACAGCAAAATTCCAATTTGTACAATATAGTATTTGCATTGACTACTGGTGCGATGGCTTCATTCTTCGTATCGGTTGTTGTGGAAATGTCCAGCAATTTTAAACACAACAAATTGGCATGGCACGAATTGCAGGACTATTATAAAACGTTGATTGATTATGAAGAAAATAAGCAAGTCATGATGCAACTGACGCCGTGTCAGCGAGCAGAAAGAAAGGCACATGAAGAGTTTGTGAATGCAGGAGGTGTGGAGGAAATAGGTGAGGACGATAAACCGAAGGACATTATTCAAATAGCATGGAAAGAGTTGCCTCGTATAATTCCGACTTTTAGACAAACGCTCAGAGAAAAGAAGGGATTCCTAAGTGATGAAGAAATTGATGAATTGAAAAACATCTTTTCGGCGTATGAACAGATTCGGTTTACTGTAGAGGAGCGTATTCTACTGTCTCCAATGACATATGATGCGCTAAATCATCCTGACGAAGAATACTTAAAATCCATTTATCCAGAAGATGTTATAAAGAATATGCCTGAATGGATAAGAAAGTATTTGTCGAGTAAGGAAAGCAAGAGAGCTTGTGAGTTATATGTGGATACGATTCTTTCGGATGATATGCTTCTTTTGAGGTTTATGGATAATTACGATGTTTCAGAAACTGGTTTGAAAGGCTATCAGGACAAACAGCATAATCCAGAAGAAGCTTTAGAGGATATTGATAACGATGAATTTGAATTCGATGAGCCAGATGATGAACAAACATTCCGAACGCAAATTGTAGAATATGACAAACAAGTGGAGATGGAGCAAAGGTCTTTTGTGAACTGGCAGCTAAGTCTGTGCTGCCAAAATATAGCGAAGAGTGTCGACAGCCTGGAAAAGTGCATCTTGAAGAAACCGTATTATGGAATGATGATTAAACATTGGAGAAATTCTAAAAACGAACCAATTGATGATGTCACGTCAAGAATATCCTATGAAAATGAAAAACGACAATTGGATAAAAAACTTGCAAGATAAACGGCATCTGCTAACAAAGATTGAGCTCTAGTGGTGTGATTAGAAATATTATGCAGTCAATGTAGGCTTGATACAGAAGGATGTTATCCATTGAAGAAAATGGGGTTATTCAGATTCCTATCTATATGATACTGCAGATATAGAGTAACTTGAGCGAAACGGTAAGGGATAAAAGCCCTTGCCGTTTTTCTTTTTGCACGAAATTGTGAGATTTTCAAAACTGTATTCCAAAACGGCTCTGCGGATTCCTATTAGTGTAGGGGTTTTCAAAATCTTTTGTGAAACGGCTTTCCTCTAGTTTTATGAGTGGAAAATAAACAAAATCTATATTCTAAAATTAGGTAGTTCAACAAAATTTGAAAATCTGGTTGCCAAACACCCATTTTAGAATGTTATAGGTAGAGGGGTACGTTGGAAAAATGAATTTTCTTTGAATTTTCATAAGGCCCGGTTTAAAAACACCCCTTAAAGTTTGTATAGGGTATAGGAAGTGTTTTCAAAAGTAAGCCAATTCACTACGGTATCACTGATGAAATTCCCCGATTCCTTACAAAGTCACATCGCACCTTGAAAATTTCATGAGCCACCCCAGCAGGATACCTCTGGTACTGAATGTGCATTCTGCGCGTCTTACCGGAAAATACGCCGGAGAAAATCGGGCAGGAACGGGCTGGGACAGAGTGGACGGTAGTTAAGAGCAAGATTCGCCTTTGTATACGAAACCGCT
>ERZ840407.1295-NODE-1295-length-11861-cov-10.072336_pt1 | contig 11861 bp, 10 predicted proteins | sample MGYA00519877_ERZ840407 | MGnify/ENA primary metagenome ERZ840407 (study PRJEB31850, sample SAMEA3708875) | human gut metagenome | biome: human gut; feature: human-associated habitat; material: faeces | place: China | collected 2014 ...
TTGAAAATCAGGTTGGTCTGCACGCTCGTCCGGCTACCTTCTTTATCCAGAAGGCTAACGAGTTCAAGTCTTCCATCTGGGTCGAGAAAGAGGAGCGCCGCGTGAACGCTAAGAGCCTGCTGGGCGTTCTGTCTCTGGGCATCGTTGGCGGTACTACCATCCGCATCATTGCCGATGGCGCTGACGAGCAGGCCGCGGTGGATGGCCTCATCAAGCTGGTAGAGTCTGGCTTTGCAGAGTAATTCGAGCCTTTGATTTTTGAAGCGGCGGGAGCTTTTCCTGCCGCTTTTTTGCTATCGGGAGAGAACCCGGAAATGAAAGATCTGAAAAAGGAGGACATTCCCCATGAAAAAACCGAGTGAAGAAACCATGCGGAAATTTGTGGCGTTCTGTGATTCCGGTCGTCCGTGGTATTTTGCACTGGGCATGTTCGTCACGCTGCTCATTGTCCAGTTTGCCCTCTGGTTTGCAGCCGATGAAGATAAGAAACCCGGCTGGTGGTACACTGTGCCCGCCTGGTTTGGCATTTTCCGCTCTCTGGATCACATCCACCAGGCCCGCAAAAACCGGGAGAGCGATGCGGAATGACCAAGGCGGAACTTTACAAAAAGGCCTGTATGCTGCCGCTTTTACCCGGTGTTTATATTATCCGGGATAAAACCGATACCATCATCTATATCGGCAAGGCCAAGCGGCTCCGCATCCGGGTCAGCCAGTATTTCCGGGAGGGTGTGCCCCACGATAACAAAGTCAGCCAGATGATCGCCCACGCCGATGCGTTCGACGTTATCGTCTGCCAGAGTGAGTTTGAGGCACTGGTGCTGGAAGCCAGCCAGATCAAAGCCCACACCCCCAAATACAACATCCTGCTCAAGGACGATAAGGGTTACAGCTATATCAAGATCACCAAAGAGGAGTGGCCCCGGCTCTCGTTCGTGCTCCAGAAAGAGGACGACGGCGCGGAGTATCTGGGCCCCTATACTTCCAGCTTTGCGGCCCGGCAGATGGCCGAAACGGCCATGGACGCCTTTCTGCTGCCCCGGTGCAACAAGCGCTTCCCGCAGGAGATCGGCAGGGGCCGCCCCTGCCTGAACGCCCATATCGGCAAATGCATGGCCGTGTGCAGCGGCAAGATCAGCTGTGAAAATTACAATCAAGCGGTCCGGAGCGCGGTCCACCTGATCCGGTACGGCAAAAAAGACATCCTGAAAACCCTCAACGAGCGGATGATGGAAGCCTCCGACCGGCTGGAATTTGAGACAGCGGCCCTGATCCGCGACCAGATCAACGCCATCACCAAAGTGACGGCGGGCCAGAAAGTGGTCGTGGACCCGGATGTGGAGATGGACGTGGTGGCACTGGCGGGCACCCCCGGCAGCGTCTGCGCGGCGGTGCTCCGCTTCCGGGAGGGACGGCTGACGGATAAGCGGGAGTTCCTGTTCCACGATACGGCGGATATCGCCGCCGCGCGGGAGGAGTTTCTGCCCCGGTACTATCTGGACGACGAGCAGATCCCCAAGGTCATCGCGGTGGACGAGCTGCCGCCGGACGCCGACGCCCTGCAGCAGGCCCTGAACGAGAAGCGGGGGAGCGAGGTGCAGCTCTACGTCCCCCAGCGGGGCGATAAGGCCCGTCTTGTCGAGATGGCCCACACCAATGCAGTGGAGCGTCTGGCCCGGGAGAGCGGCCGCTATGCCCGGGAAGAAAAGCTGCTGGACGAGCTGGCCCAGGTGCTGGGCCTTGCAAAGCCGCCCCGCGCCATTGAGAGCTACGATATTTCCAACTGGGGCGATGGCACCAGTGTCTGCGGTATGATCACGTTCAAGGACGGAAAGCCCTATAAGGCGGGCTACCGTAAGTTCAAGATGAAAACCGTGCTGGGCACCGACGACTACGCCTCGCTGGCGGAGACCGTCTCCCGGCGGGCGGCGGAGTACGAAAAATACGCCGCTCTGGCCAAGGCAGGGGAGCCCAGCAATAACTATTTCGGCCAGAAGCCGGACCTGCTCCTGATGGACGGCGGCCGGGGCCAGGTGAGCGCCGCCAGGGAGGCGCTGGCAGGCACGGCCCTGGCCGACGTCCCCCTCTACGGCATGGTCAAGGACGACCACCACCGCACCCGTGCCATCGTGGACAGCGAGGGCCGGGAAATCGCCATCAACATGAACCGGGGCACGTTCACGTTCATCACGGCCATTCAGGATGAGACGCACCGCTTTGCCAACGCCTACCGCAAGCAGCAGATGCACCAAAAAAGCTACGCCTCCACCCTGACCGAGGTGCCGGGCGTCGGCCCGAAAACGGCCAAGGCCCTGATGGCCCGGTTCAAGAGCGTAAGCGCCGTGCGGGAGGCCGCAATTGACCAGCTGGAAAATACCCCCGGCGTGGGCCCGCGGCTGGCCCGGACCATCTACGATCATTTCCACCCGCAGGGGTGAAAAAAACCATTCCAAGACAAAACGTCCCATACAGAGCAGCTGCTTCTGTACGGGGCGTTTTCTGTATTCTGTATCAGGCCAGCCCGATCTGCAGATATTCATTCAGCTTGCGCTGGAGCAGAGGGTCGTCCGAGGGGAGAAATTTGCGCTGCATCCCGTCCATTACCCGCCCTGGGCGAAGTTGTGCGCGGTACTCGGCAGGCGTGCGCTGGAGGGTGGCGCGGAACCGGGCGTTGAACGTTTTCAGGTCGGCAAAGCCATTGCGGAGGGCGATGTCAGTGAGACTGTCCGAAGTCATGGCCAGGTCGGCCAGGGCGTGCTGGAACCGCACGCGGGTCAGGTACTCGTGGAAGTTGATGCCCACCATCTGCTTGAAGAGGGTGGAAAGGTAGGTGCGGTTGTACTGGGCGTAGTCCGCCAGGTCTTCCAGGGTCAGCTTTTCGGCATAATGGTCTGAGACATACGCCAGCAGACGGCGGACGGCATCCCGGCGGGGTTTATCCTCCGGCAGGGTGTTGAGCAGGGTGGGGGAGAACCGGGTACAGAGGGTAATGATGAGGAGGTCCAGGTTGGCACGGACGGCCAGCTGGGCATAGGCTCCGCCCTCCTGGGCAGACCGGAAGATCTGGCTGGCGTAGAACCGGACCTGGCGGTAATCGGCACTCTCCCGGGTCGTCTCGTCGGAGAGACAGGAGGGAAAATCATAGATGCCGCCTTTTTTGAGGAACGGCTTAAAAGCGGAAGCCGAAAAGTGGAGCACAAAGGCGATGGTATCGGCCTGCTGGCCCATGGAGGCGTGGCCGATGCCCGGGGCCGTGAGGATGATATCGTTTTCCCGGAGGAGAAAATTTTTGTTGCCGCGGCAGTATTCCTGGGTGCCGTGGAGCAGGATGCTCAGCTCATAGTCATCTTCATGCCAGTGGTAGCGGTAGTTCATCACGTCGTGGACAAAGCACCGGACTATGAGATTCTCCCGGGGCCAGTCCAGCTGATAATGGGCAGATGTCATTGGAATTCCTCCCGAAATCCAAACATTTTCCCTGTGGAAAAGATTCGGATAAGATTTTTCTGTGCAGGGTTCTTCTCAAGGATAACCGAAAAAATACGACGAGTCAACTGCTTTTTCTGCGCTTTTGGCTGGAATTTGACAGGATGATTCGGCAAAACATACAAAAGAAAGAGGTATGTATTGGCGAAAACACACAGGGAAAATGTTTGGATTTTTTGCAAAATGGATTGTGGAATCTTTGTCAAAGCTAGGCCGGGGGAAATCTGTCCGGGCGGAGAAAAAGGCGAATATTTGGCCGCGACAAACGATGAATTATTTGTTAAGATAAGCACAACAAAGCCCCATGCCCGGGCAGCTGCGGACTTTTCGAGTTTGAACATGCGAGAAAAATCAAACGGAAAGGGAAACATTTAAGAACACTCAAATGATCATCTGTATGGTGATCTTTGCGGCAACGCTGGTCAGCTATATGCTGAACAAGATCCCCATGTGGCTCACTGCCATGATCTCTCTGGCAGCACTTTACTTTACCGGATGCATTGATGCAAGCGGTGCACTGGCCGGCTTCTCCAATGTCAACACCCTGCTGATGGCTACCATGTTTGTGGTGGCCGCAGGCTTCCGCCGCACCTCTCTGGTGGATGGCATGTGCGATGCCATCATGAAAGTGACCCGTGGCAGCTTCCGGATGGCCTATTTCGGCTACATCCTGCTGGCTGTCCTGCTCACCAACTTCATTGCCAGCCCCATGGTCGTTTATGCCATCGTCAGTCCACTGCTGGCTGCCCTGTGCGATAACACGGGCCACAGCCGCACCCAGTATATGTTCCCGGTCATGGTGGTCTGCGTGGCCTGTTGCGGCATCCTCCCACTGGCAACAGCCATTCAGATGGCTGGCCAGTACACCGGTTTCATGGAGACCTACGGCTTTGCCGGTATGAGCATCCAGCCCACGGACTTCACCCTCGCTGCATGGCCTGTTCTCATTGTTGTCCCGCTCTGGGCACTGTTCCTTGGTCCCAAGTTCACCCCCAAAGAGCCTGTGGTTCCCATCGAGGCTTTGGAAGAAAGGAAATCCGGCAAGCAGGCCCAGAAGCTCAGCCCGCTGGTGGATAAACTCGGCATCATTATCTTCTTTGCGACCATCCTCTGCCTCATATTCTCTTCTCAGCTCCACCTCACTACCTGGTCCGTTGCTCTGGTGGGCAGCCTGCTGATGGTACTGTTCGGCGTGGTTGATCAGAAATCTGCTCTCCGCGACATCCCCTGGGATATGCTGATGCTCTTTGTCGGTGCGCTGGCTCTGGGCACTGCCCTGACCAACACCGGCGCAGGCGATATGATCGGCAACGCGCTGGCAACGGCCGTCGGCGGCACTCACAACAACTATGTCCTCGGTGCCCTGTTCTTCATCATCCCCTTCCTGCTCACTCAGTTTATGCTCAACCGCTCTGTCTCCGCTGTCTTTATTCCCATCTGCCTGCTGACCTGCTCCGCTCTGGGTGCTAACCCCACCGGCCTCGTCCTGCTGGTCAATGCTGGCTCTCTGACCGCTTTCCTGACTCCTATGGCTACCCCCGCTGTCCCCATGTGCATGGCAGACGGTGGCTACGACCTGAAGGCAATTATCAAGAGCGGCGCGCTCATCACGCTGATTCTACCCTTCGTTTATATCTTCTACACCATGACAGTGCTGCCGGCATTCTGATCCCGGAAAGGAAGCATACAAAATGACACTGGAAGAAAAAATTGCAACGGCTCAGCAGGTGCGTAGCCGTGACCGGTTCGGCCCGGTCAGTCCGGAAGAGTTGGCCGCACTGCCCGGCACCGAAACAGAACTTTGGGTCGAAGTGGCCGATGGCCGCAAAGTCCATGTGTTCGAGGAGCGCCCGGAGCATCTGCCTGCCAAAGCAGCCCTGCTGTTGAACTTCCACGGCGGCGGCTTCATCAAGGGCCGCACCGACCGGGACCGCCGCTACTGCTGCACCATCATGGAGCAGCTGAATGCTCTGGTCTGGGATGTGGACTACTGCATTGCTCCGGAACAGGCGTTTCCGGCAGCAGTCGAGGAGACGTACGGTATCATTGCTTACGCCTTTGACCATGCGGAAGAACTTGGAATCGACCCTCAAAAAATCGTGCTGGCCGGTCACAGTGCGGGCGGAAATCTTGTTGCTGCCGCACTTATCAAAGATGCGGAAGCGCATCACCTGAAGCCCTGCTGCGCATTGCTTGAATATTTCCCTGTGGATAATACGGTCGATCCTGTAAACCGGCTCTCACCGGAGTTGCAGGCTGACGAATTTTGGGTCAAACGCGCCCAGACGGAGAAGCTGTATACCGATTTTTATGTTGGCGATGCCGATCCTGCCGACCCGCTTTGTTCGCCGCTCAAGGCAGATGAGACCGCACTTGCCGCATTCCCTGAATGTCTTGTCCTCTCCGCAGGCGAGGATAGTCTGCGAGAAGATACAGAGGCGTTTGCACTGCGTCTGATCAAGGCAGGTGTCTGCGTGACAGCGCAGCGAATCCCGGAAGCCATGCACGGGTTCACGACAAACCGTACTCCCGGTTGGGAGCGCGCACTCAAAAAACATATCCAGTTCTTCCAGGAACATCTATCATTGATTTGAAACCCGAGCGCAGCAAAAACTGGAGGCTAAACTTATGAAAATTACCGACGTCAAGCTTCGCTTTGCCAAGCACTACCTGTTCGTGCAGGTGTATACCGATGCAGGTATCGTGGGTTTGGGCGAAGCAGGCAACTGGGGCTATTTGCAGGCTACGGCTGCCGCCATTGAAAAATTTGCCACCTATCTCATTGGCAAAGACCCGTTCCGTATCGAGGATTACAACCAGAATTTCCTGCGTTCAGTCTACTTCCGCGGCTCGGTCATCATGAGCGCCATCTCGGCCATCGACATCGCCCTGTGGGATATCAAGGGCAAGGCCCTGGGCGTGCCCGTGTATGAGCTGCTGGGCGGAAAGACCCGCGAGAAAGTCCGGGTCTATGCCTCTGTCATGCACATCACTGAGGATAAAAACGAGCTGGCCGCGCAGTACCAGCAGCTGCAGGAGATGGGCTTTACCGCTGCAAAGATCTTCTGCAACGGCCCCACCAGCGCACCGGACGGCAAAGGTGAGTTCTACTCCAGCCGCATCGAGCGGGAAGTGGAAAAGGTCCGGGTGGCCCGCGAGGCCGTCGGTCCCGATTTTGACTTCGTGCTGGAAGTGCACCGCGGCATGACTCTGCCGGAGGCGGTGGCCTTTGGCCGTGCCGTGGAGCCCTATCGCCCCATGATTTTGGAGGACCCCGTCCCGCCCGATAACGTGGATACCATGGCTGAAGTAGCCAGCAAGGTGGGGGTGCCCATCGCCACGGGCGAGCGCGCCATTGACCTGCGTGAGTTTGAGGTGCTGATGGCCCGCCACGCCTGCCAGTATGTCCGCCCGGACGTCTGCGCTGTGGGCGGTATTACCACCAGCAAAAAGATCTGCGCTCTGGCCGAGGCACACGATGTGCTGGTCATCCCGCACAACCCGCTGGGCCCCGTCTCCACCGCTGCCTGCCTGCAGATCTGCGCCTCCATCCCCAATCTGGGAATCCAGGAGCTGCCCGGTTTCTGCCTCAATGGTGCAGAAGATAGAATGGTCAAAGAGCCGCTCCGCTTTGAGAACGGCTGTATGCTTATCCCCGAGGCTCCCGGCATCGGCGTGGAGCTGGCCGATGACGCCGAGGAACTGTACCCCGCCAACGAGCGCGGCAGCACGTCCGCCCGCCGTGCCTTTGATGGCTCGGTCAAGGACTGGTAAGTTTGCGATCTTCTTTTCTTTTTGTGATCAATCCCCATTCTTTTTCTTTCGGAAAAGCCCGTCGGCGTATGCAGCGCCGACGGGCTTTTTGTCGCTCTTGCCTTTTTGGGCAAAAGAGGCTACAATAGTCCCAGTAAACCGAAATTTGAAACTTCGGAGGGAAAAACTTATGGCTTGTACAACGATTCTTGTTGGTAAAAACGCATCCTATGACGGCTCCACCATGATCGCCCGCAACGACGATTCCGGTTCGGGGCATTTCACGGCCAAAAAATTTGTGGTCGTGCAGCCGGAGGAGCACCCGGCTGTTTACAAATCCGTGCTGTCCCATGTGGAGATCCCCCTGCCGGGCGATCCCATGCGGATGACGGCCATGCCAAACGCTGTGGAGGGCAAGGGCATCTGGGCCGCGGCCGGTGTCAATGCCGCCAATGTGGGCATGACCGCTACCGAGACCATCACCTCCAACCCCCGCGTGCTGGGGGCTGACCCGCTGGTGGTGTACCAGCCTGCCATGGGCGATACCCCGGAGGTGCCCGGCGGCATCGGCGAGGAGGATATCGTCTATCTGGTGCTGCCCTATATCCACTCGGCCCGGGAGGGCGTGGAGCGGCTGGGCCGCCTGCTGGAGACCTACGGCACCTATGAGATGAACGGCATCGCGTTCCAGGATGTCCACGAGATCTGGTGGCTGGAGACCATCGGCGGCCACCACTGGATGGCCCGCCGCGTGCCGGATGATTCCTACGTGGTCATGCCCAACCAGCTGGGCATCGACAGTTTTGACCTGGACGATGCCTATGGTGACAAAAAAGACTACATGTGCTCGGCGGACCTGCGGGAGTTCATCGCGGCCAATCATCTCGACCTGTCGCTGGACGGAAGCCTGAACCCGCGGGACGCTTTTGGCAGCCACGACGACGCCGACCACGTTTACAACACGCCCCGTGCCTGGTACATGCTCCGCACCCTCAATCCCAACACCTGGGTCTGGGACGGCCCGGACGCCGACTACACCCCGCGCTCCGATGACCTGCCCTGGTGCATGGTGCCCGAGAAGAAGCTGACCCCGGAGGATGTCAAATATGTGCTGTCCTCCCACTACCAGGGCACGCCCTATGACCCCTACGCCAGCTACGGCGACAAGAGCCAGCGCGGCATGTACCGCTCCATCGGCATCAACCGCAACGACTTCATGGCCCTGATCCAGATCCGTCCGGACGTCCCGGCGGAGCAGAGCGCCATTGAGTGGGTGGCTTATGCCTCCAACGCGTTCAACACCATGGTGCCGTTCTACGCCAATGTGACCACCACGCCGGAGTACCTGTCCTGCACCACCAAAGAGGTGTCCACCGACAGCTTCTACTGGGTCAGCCGGATGATCGCCGCCATGACGGATGCCTCTTATTCCAAGAGCCTCATCCACGCCGAGCGGTATGAGCTGGGCGTCCTTTCGGCCAGCCGGGCCCTCATCCACCAGTACGACGCAAAGCTCCTTGCAGAGCCGGATGCCGGCCAGCGCGCCGCTCTCCGGGTGGAGGCCAACGAGGCCATTGCCAAGGCCCTCAAGGCCCGTGCCGCCGATACGCTGGATAAGGTGCTGTTTGAGCTGAGCAGCGGCATGAAGAACTCCTTTGCCCGCTCCGACGCCTAAGCGCTGATTCTGTTAAGCCAATCAAAAAACGTCAAAAGCAGCCAACTACTGGGCGCGGATGCCCGGTCGGTTGGCTGCTTTTTGTTCGTTGTATCCCAGTGTTTGTGCAGGATGCCTGAATTTCAGAGAAATATTTTGTGCACGAAACTGACCGAAAGTGATTGATTTTGACGGAAAGATTGCTATAATAAAATTGCAGACACCAAAAACACGCGAAAAGCTTCAAAACCAATCAAACAGGAGGAATGCCCGATGTTGGCAGAAGAACGGTTTGCCCAGATCCTGGCGCTGATGGCGGAAAAACGTACCGCCACCGTGCAGGAGCTGTGCGAGGCCCTGAATGCCAGCGAGTCCACCATCCGCAGGGATCTGAACGAGCTGGACCGTCTGGGCAAAGTCAATAAAGTCCACGGCGGGGCCACCCTGCCGGACAGCCAGTTCCGGGCCGATGAGCCCACCATGGCTGCCAAGGAGAGCCTGGCCGTGGCCGAAAAGCGGGCCATCGCCAATGCAGCGGCGGCCCTCATCACGGCAGAGGATTTCGTCTATCTGGACGCGGGTTCCACCACGCTGGCGCTGGCCCGGGCCGTCAGCGGCCCGGCTCTGGATGCCGCTTATGTGACCAACGGCGTGGCCCACGCCCGTCTGCTGGCCCAGAAAGGCTGCCGGGTGTGTCTGCCCGGCGGGCTGCTCCGGCCCCAGACAGAGGCCATCATCGGGGCGGCAGCGCTGCAGAGCCTACAGCAGTACAACTTCACCAAGGCCTTTATGGGAGCCAACGGTGTGGCTCTGGATGCCGGGTTCACCACCCCGGACCCGGAAGAAGCGGCCGTCAAGGCGGCGGCTGTCCGGCGGGCGCGGGAAGCCTGGTTCCTGGTGGATGACTCCAAGTTCGCCCGCGTCTACCCGGCGGTCATCACCGAGCTTCACGGCGGGGCGATCCTGACGAACCGCTGCCCCAACCCCAAATACAAACAATACACGCTGGTAAAGGAGACGGAAGAATGATCTACACGGTAACATTCAACCCGGCCATTGATTATGTGGTGCGGCTGGACTCCCCGCTGGAAGTGGGCGAGGTAAACCGTGCCCGCGGCGAAGACTGCGTGCTGGGCGGCAAGGGCATCAACGTATCCGGTGTGCTGGCCGAGCTGGGCTGCAAAAGCGTCGCCCTGGGCTTTGTGGCCGGGGAGACGGGTGCCTGGCTGGAGCGCGGCCTGGCCGCCCAGGGCATCCAGACCGATTTCATCCACCTGGCCCAGGGGATGACCCGCATCAACGTCAAGATCAAGGCAGGGCAGGAGACCGAGCTGAACGGTGCGGGCCCCGCTATCCCGGAGAGCGCCATGCAGGCGCTGGAAGCCAAGCTGGACGCCCTGCAGAACGGAGACATCCTGATTCTGGCGGGCAGCATCCCGGCCAGCCTGGCACAAACCACCTACGAGCGGCTGCTGGCCCGGCTGGAAGGCCGCGGCGTGCGGGCCGTGGTGGACGCCACCCGGGACCTGCTGGTCAATGTGCTGCCTTTCCACCCCTTCCTCATCAAGCCCAACAACCATGAGCTGGGCGAGATCGTGGGCCGTGTTCTGAACACGGAGGATGAAATCGTGGCAGCAGCCAGGACCCTGCAGGAAAAAGGCGCCCGCAACGTGCTGGTGAGCATGGCAGGGGATGGCGCTCTGCTGCTGGATGAAGCAGGCCAGACCCACCGCATCGGCTGCCCGAAAGGCAAAGTGGTCAACAGCGTCGGCGCGGGTGACAGCATGGTGGCAGGCTTTGTGGCAGGTACCCTGCAGAGCGGTGATTACACCACCGCCCTCCGCCTGGGCACCGCCTGCGGCAGCGCCACGGCGTTCAGCCTGGGGCTGGCCAAAAAATCGGAGATCGACGCACTGCTCGCAGCGCTCTGAGCTGTGACGCTTTGAACGAAGGAAAGGAGAATCCCCTATGCGTATCACCTCGCTTTTCTCTCTGAATGCCATTGCGCTGGATGTTGCAGCATCCAATCAGGATGAGATCATCGACAAGGTCGTGGAGCTGCAGTCCACCCACAACAACATTCTGGATAAAGAGGCCTATAAAAAGGCACTCTACGCCCGCGAAGAAGAAGGCTCCACCTACGTGGACAACGGCATCACGGTGCCCCATGCCAAGAGCGACGTCGTCACCCGGCCCAGTCTGGCCGCACTGCGGCTGAGCAGCCCGGTGCAGTACAACCCCGACGACGACGGCAAGACCGACCTGCTCTTCGCCATCGCGGCCCCGCAGAACGGCAGCCTGCATGTGGATATGCTGGCCCGGATGATGCAGATGCTGATGAACGAGGAGTTCGTGGAGCAGCTGCGCGCTGCCAGAACGCCACAGGCATTTTTGGACGCCATCGACAAGCAGGAGGAAGCGCAGTTCGGCAGTAAGAGCTTCACCGACCAGTCCATCCCGCAGGACGGCTTCCGGGTGCTGGCTGTGACGGCCTGCCCCAACGGCATCGCCCACACCTACATGGCCGCCGAGGCGCTGACCAAGGCTGGCACCAAGCTGGAGCTGCCCGTGAAGGTCGAGACCAACGGTTCCGACGGTGCCAAGAACATCCTGACCCGCGAGGAGATCGCGGCCTGCGACGGCATCATCGTGGCGGCGGACAAGAACGTGGAGACTGCCCGCTTTGACGGCAAGCCCGTACTCTTCACCCGCGTGGACGACGGCATCCACAAGCCCGAAGAGCTGATCCTGAAAATCGTGCGGGGCGAGGTGCCCATCTACCACAGCAAAGACAAGGCTGCGGGCGATGCGCCCGGTGCCTCCGACAGCGCGGCCCACACCGTGTACAAGCACCTGATGAACGGTGTTTCCCACATGCTGCCCTTCGTCGTGGGCGGCGGCATCATGATCGCGCTGGCCTTCCTGCTGGACGATTACACCATCGACCCCTCCAACTTCGGCATGAACA
>ERZ840407.1309-NODE-1309-length-11787-cov-2.201074_pt1 | contig 11787 bp, 7 predicted proteins | sample MGYA00519877_ERZ840407 | MGnify/ENA primary metagenome ERZ840407 (study PRJEB31850, sample SAMEA3708875) | human gut metagenome | biome: human gut; feature: human-associated habitat; material: faeces | place: China | collected 2014 ...
AAATCTGCCTCGATATGAGTTTTTCCAAAGAGGATATTTTGAAAAAGTTACAGGAAAAATTAAATATATCCCTGCAGCAGGCGGGGGAGTATTTTGAGATGTATGGGAAACATATTGTTTAAAAACAATATAAATTAATATAATTCTTATAAAGCATGACATTCTGAATTATCAACACAGGCATATGCGCCATTCTATGAACAGATCGAAATCATAAGAATTTTCAATGCTTTTATTACTCACATATTTAAGCAGGGAGAATTCTTAGAAACCCAAAGATTTCTCCTAAACAACACAGAGGAGGAGAAACAAATGGGGACAGCGGACATGGTAACAAAAGAGTATATGCGGGAAAATGCCGTATTTGCAGATGCGTTTAATTATCTGATCTACAATGGGAAAAAGGTGATTGATCCGGCAAAGCTGAAAGAGATTGATCCGACAGAGATTGCATTGCCGTTTGGTGATGAAGAAAAAGCCGGTGAGGATAAGAAAGGGAAAGTGCAGGAAACAGAGTGGAGTTCTGTGAAAAATGAACCGGTGAGAAAGAAAACTGCCGGCAGAGCAGGAAAAAAAACAGATGCGGTGCAGAAATACCGCGATATTTTAAAATCAGCAGTCATCAAACAGGATGAAAAGATGTCGTATGTTTTATTAGGTATCGAGAACCAGACGGATGTTCATTATGCGATGCCCGTCAGAAATGCCATCTATGATGCCCTGCAATATGGCAGACAGGTGTCGGACATAGCTGCCGGACACCGCCGGAACAAAAATGATTTTTCGGGAAAAAATAATGGTGAGTATCTGTCCGGATTTTTAAAGGAAGACTGCATCAAACCAGTCATCACACTTGTGATTCACTTTGGAGCAGAGGAATGGGACGGACCGTTATCTTTGCACGAAATGATGTCTGTAAGTGATATAGAAATTTTAAGTTTTGTGGAGAATTACCGGATTCATCTGATCGATCCGGCGAAGTTGACGGAAGAACAACTAAATAAATTTTCCACAAGTATGAGGGAGGTTATAGGGTATATCAAGTACTCGAAAAATAAAGATAAATTGTTAGAATTTTTGAGGACAGATGCCCATAGAAGTATTGAAATGAATGCTGCAAGAGTGATAAAGACGATTACAAATACACCGATCGAAGTATCAGAAGAAGAGGGGGAGATAGAGATGTGTAAGGCAATAGAAGATCTGATCGCGGAGAGTGAAGCGCGTGGCAGAGCAGAGGGAGAAGTTCGTGGAGAAGCGCGTGGCAGAGCAGAAGGAGAAACACGGGGAGAAGCGAAGGGCATGATAGAAATCTGCCTCGATATGAGTTTTTCCAAAGAGGATATTTTGAAAAAGTTACAGGAGAAACTAAATATATCCCTGCAGCAGGCGGGGGAGTATTTTGAGATGTATGGGAAAAGGACGGTGTAATTGTACATTGAAAATGAAAAACGCTGAATCCATGATAAATCAATGGAAACAGCGTTTTGGCAAAATCAATAAAACAAAGCGTTACATTTCAACCACAGCAACACCCCATCCGCCTAGGTCAATTTTATCTCCACAGACGATGGCTGCTTCTGAAATCAGCTCTACGCCGTTTTTTCCGTGGTGTGTGACAGAAACCGGATCTTTTGAATAGTTCAGATAGTAGCACAATTCTTTACCGGAATCATTGATGCCTCTTTTTATAATGAGTGGATAATGCGGTGCGTCTGAGGAAAGATCTCCACCGGAAAAGCCGGTTTCGTGCAGAAAAGATAAAAGCACGGATTCTAACAGTTCATCATTTTCAAACATTGTTCCAAAATAGAGTGTGGAACCATTTCCATATTGATTTTTTGCAGCAGCGGCATAGCGTTCATATGCCGGATGGCTGTATTTTAATACCGGTACAGCGGTATCACAGGTGATAAGCTCCATCCATTCACAGGCGGAGGAGGTCAGGGAAAAGGCAGAGTCATCCGGATGTGAAAAATGCTCCTGTGCAGCCGCCATGACATCGCTTTGAACCGGCACGATATCCACATGATGCGGGTGTGTAAACTGATCGTAGTGAAGTCCCAGACATTCATGCAGGATATGTGGCTGCATGTCCGGATAAATCTTTAAATATTCATCGGAAAAACCGCTTCGGAATGTGGTGATCAGATGTCCGCCGTTTCTGACATAGGAATCTAATGCCAGAAGCAGAGATTCCGGTGCACTGTAGAGTGCCGGTACGATCAGACATTCATAGCCGGAAAAATCCTGTTCCCTAGAAGAAATCATATCGTACTCAATATTTAAGCGGTAGAGGGCATCTGAAAACCAGCGCATCACAGTGTTGTAACCGTTGGCTCCGGCTTTTTCAAGCGGAAACTGGGTGAATCCGGTCAGCGAGGCATTATCAAGCATAATGGCGATCTTGTTTTCTTTTTTCAGGTTTTTTAAATGAGAACCGATCTTATTCCATTCGTTTCCGATCACGACAGCTTCACGGTAAGTCTCATTTTCAGAAAAATCGTGGGAGAGCACACCTTTCCAGTAACTTTCAATTGCATTGTGGATCGAATGCCAGTGCCAGTACATCACACTGTTTGAGCCGTTTGCGATATGGCTGTATGCCTGCAGGCGGAGCTGTCCCGGATAAGGAAGCCACGGAGTCAGTCCCTGAGCCTCGGTCTCTAAGATCAGATAATTGTCCTTTTTCAGACTGCGTGAGATATTTCCACATACGGTAATTTCTGCACCGGTCAGTTCCTCATTAGAAGGATGGTAAATATCGGCACCAGCCACTGTCATGCAGCGTGAGGCATCGTACTGGTCGACCTGGGACTGATAACCGATCGAGTGTGTGGTCCAGTCAAAATCAAAATTTTGTGTGATAAACTGATCATCCCGTTTGTACTCGCGGACAATATCAGCCTGCCAGCTCAAAAATTTAGTGACAAGTGAACGCTGAAATTTACAAAATTCAGCGGCAAGACTCTGGTTGATCGTACCTCTGACATCCGGGAAATCATCCCAGTCATTCACACGGTTGCTCCAGTAATCCAGTCCAAACTCATGGTTAAAATCATTGATATCCGGAAAATTTTCTTTTAAATAATCTACAAACATTGCCTGGACATGGGGACCGGCAGTTCCATAACTTTTGGTCTCATTGTCAAGCTGATAGCCGATCACATGCGGCACATCCTTTACATGTTCCATCAGAACACGGATCACACGCTCTGCATGGGAGAGATAATCCGGGTTTGTGATATCCATATTCTGGCGGTGGCCATATCGTTCGCGGCCGTTCTGGGTGATTGCCAGGATGTCCGGATATTTTTTTACCAGCCATGTCGGTACGGCATAGGTCGGTGTTCCGACGATCACGGAAATATGGTGGCATGCGGCAGCGTCTAACATTCTGTCGATATGAGTAAAATCATACACACCTTCCTGCGGCTCTAAAGTACTCCATGTTGATTCCGCGATACGGATGACATTCATTCCTGCTTTTTCCATCATTTCCATATCCTTTTCCACACGGTCGTATGGAAGGTATTCGGAATAGTATGCAGCTCCAAAATAAAGTTTTTCTGTTTTCATATAAAACCCCCACCGCCGGATGACAGGTTCGTATTGTCTGGCCTTAGAAGCAGATTTGAGCACTGTGGCGGTGATATCCTTTCTTAATTTAATATAAAATGATAAAATGAACAACCGCTTGCGCATTCTTATTATACCATCTGAAAATTTACATGTAAACGATAAGAAACAGTTTCCAAAAAAATATCTATGATTTACTCGGATATGTTCTATAAAAAAATGGTGTAGACAGTGAACTTTTAATTTGCTAACATAAAATCAATACTGGAAGTGTATATTGCAGGGAGGGTCAAACATATGGAATTAAATCAGAATACAGAAAAACTGGACAATTATAGAAAACGTGCTGCAGAGCTGGTCGGGAAAATGACACTGGAAGAAAAAGTGGCACAGACTCTGTATCAGGCACCGGCGGTGGAACGGTTAAATATAAAGGCTTATAACTGGTGGAATGAGGCATTGCACGGTGTGGCGCGGGCCGGCACGGCGACGGTATTTCCACAGGCAATCGGTCTGGCGGCAACATTTGATGAGGATCTGTTAGAGCAGGTCGGTGATGCAGTGTCGACGGAGGCACGGGCAAAGTTTAACATGCAGCAGGAGGGAAAGGATACGGATATCTATAAAGGCCTGACTTTCTGGGCACCGAATGTCAATATTTTCAGAGATCCAAGATGGGGCAGAGGACATGAGACGTTTGGGGAAGACCCATATCTGACCAGCCGTCTTGGAGTCCGCTATATTGAGGGCCTGCAGGGGCATGATGAAAATTATTTAAAGGCGGCTGCATGTGCAAAACATTTTGCGGTACACAGCGGACCGGAAGCGGTGCGCCATGAATTTGATGCAGAGGTGACGGAGCAGGATTTAAGGGAAACATATCTTCCGGCATTTGAGGCGTGCGTAAAAGAAGGAAAAGTGGAGGCAGTGATGGGGGCATACAACCGGACGAACGGAGTGCCGTGTTGTGGAAACAAACGTCTGCTGATCGATATTCTGAGAAAAGAATGGGGATTTTCGGGGCATGTGACGTCAGACTGCTGGGCAATCCGTGATTTCCATGAGGGACATCATGTGACAGGCACTGCGATTGAATCGGTTGCGATGGCGATGAATAACGGCTGTGACTTAAACTGTGGTACTCTGTTTGGATTTTTAGTTCAGGCGGTGAGACAGGGACTGGTCAAAGAAGAACGCTTAGACGAGGCTGTCACAAATCTGTTTATGGCGAGGATGAAACTTGGTGTGTTCGATAAAAAAGAAGAAAACCCATACGATAAAATCCCTTATCTTGCCGCAGACAGCAGAGAGATGAAAAAATTAAATGAGGCGGTGGCAAGACGAACCGTTGTCCTGCTAAAAAATAAGGAGCATATATTACCGCTTGATAAAAATAAAATAAAAACGATTGGCGTGATCGGACCAAATGCGGACAGCAGACGCGCGTTAGTCGGCAATTATGAGGGAACGGCATCACGTTACATTACTGTGTTAGAGGGGATTGAAGATTATGTCGGCGACGATGTGAGGGTGCTCTATTCGGAGGGCTGCCATCTTTATAAGGACCGCACCAGCAATCTGGCACAGGAAAATGACCGCATGTCAGAAGTACTTGGCGTATGCAAGGAGAGTGATGTGGTTGTCGCAGTGCTGGGACTTGACGCGGGCATTGAGGGAGAAGAGGGAGATGCCGGCAATGAGTACGGCAGTGGTGACAAACCGGATCTGAACCTGCCGGGACTGCAGGAGGAGATCTTAGAGGCTGCTGTATCCTGTGGCAAGCCTGTTATTTTAGTTCTGCTATCGGGAAGTGCACTTGCGGTGAACTGGGCGGATGAGCATGTAGATGCGATCGTACAGGGCTGGTATCCGGGGGAGGCGGAGCTGCCATTGCGGATATTTTATTTGGGGAAGCAAACCCGGAAGGAAAACTGCCGGTCACATTTTACCGTACCACGGAAGAACTGCCGGATTTCGAGGACTATTCCATGCAGGGAAGAACTTACCGGTATATGGAACAGGAAGCATTGTATCCGTTTGGCTATGGGCTTTCCTACACAGAGTATGCATATCAAAATGTGAGATTTTTAGAGCAGGAACCAGTGGTGTCAGAAGGAGTGACGATCGGTCTGTCTGTAAAAAATACCGGAAAAATGGATGGGACTGAGACAGTGCAGGTCTACGTGAAGGCAGAACATTCAAAGATGCCGCATGGCCAGTTAAAAAAGATCGTAAAACTTCCACTCTGTGCCGGGGAAGAAAAAGAAATCAATATCCGGCTGGAATCAGAGGCATTTATGCTGTATGATGAAAACGGTGAAAAGATCCTGCCGTCCGGACACTTCGAGATTTTTGTCGGAGGCATGCAGCCGGATTCACGCAGTGAGAAACTCACAGGAAAAACAGTGGAAAGTCTGATGTTATGAAAATAATTGTGCGTCTCTGTAAAAAAATCGAAGAAAAAATTGACACTTACAGCATACAAAAGAAACTGATTCTTTTGTATGTCTGTTGTGTGGTCCTGCCGGTCGCCCTGACAGACAGTGTTGTAGTCGGAATGATATTTTCGGAGGAACACAATGCAAGAAAACAGGTGACAGAAAATATAGCGAGTGCGGCAGAGTACAGCATTGACAAGGCAGTAGAAGAAGCACTCACAATCTCAAAAAATATTTATATGAATAAGTATATCAACAATTTTCTGAATGCCGATTATGATTCCCATCTGGCATTTTATGAAGCGTATCAGGAGCTGATGCAGGATTCCCTGTTTGACAGTTCGCTTGGCAACAGCAGCGTTGAGATCACGATGTATGCCGACAATGATACGATCGTAAATGGTGGAAAGTTCAAAAAGTTAGGACGTGTAAAACAGACGGAATGGTATCAGAAACTGCAGGATTCCGGGAACAATTTTGTATTTTGTGCCTACATGGATGAAACGCACGATACATCTCCGACGGATTTAAGAAAGGTGTCGATTATCCGGAAATTAAACCGTTATATGTTAGATCCGCATGAAAAAGTTTTAAAGATTGATCTGGATTATAATGCGGTCAATACCGGACTTTTGAGGGCAAATTATGAATCAGAGGTGTATATCTGCAGCGGTGATAAGATTATCTTTTCAAATACCGGAAGAAACAATATAAAAGAATCTTTTGAGAGGTTTGATAAGGGTACCATGCACAAGTGTTATGTGCAGGAGAAAGAATTATACGGACAGCCGATGAAGATCTATGTGCGGTATCCGGAAATACAGATCTCAAAAATTTTGTGGAACAATGCCATACCGATGATCCTGCTGGTGTTGATCAATATTTTTCTCCCGTGGGTATTTATGCAGTTTCTAAACCGTTCGTTTACAGTACGTCTGCATCTGTTGGAAGATACCTTTTCGCAGGATCATACCGGAAAATTAAAAGTGGTGGAAACAATATCAGGAACCGATGAGATCAGCCAGCTGATGCAGCATTATAATTCCATGGCAAACCGGATGAATCATCTGATCGAGACGGTTTATGAGAGCAGGTTAAAACAGCAGGAGTCGGAGATTGCCAGACAGGATGCTGATATTGCCAGACAAAAGGCGGAACTTCTGGCACTTCACAGCCAGATCAACCCGCATTTTCTATTCAATGTATTGGAAAATATCCGCATGCGGAGCATCTTAAAACATGAGGATGAGACAGCGGAAATGATCGAACAGCTTTCGCTGATAGAACGGCAGTATGTGGAGTGGGGAACAGATATTGTGAGCCTTGGTGCGGAGATCGGTTTTGTGGAGTCGTATTTAAAACTTCAGAAATACCGTTTTGGTGACCGGCTAAGATACAGCATTGAAATGGAGGATGACTGCAGGGAGTACCAGATTCCTAAATTATCGTTAGTGACTTTTACGGAAAATTCATGTGTGCATGGTATTGAGGGAAAAGCGTCACAGTCATGGATCTTTGTCCGTGTATATAAAGATAAAAATAATCTGCATCTTGAAGTGGAGGATACCGGGGAGGGGATGCCGGAAGAATATCTGAATTATCTGCAGGAACGCATGGAAGAGGCAAATATCGAGATGCTTAAAGAAAAAGGACGGGTAGGTGTGATCAATGCCTGCGTGAGACTGAAAATGTATACAGGAGATCATGTAAAATTTCATATCGAAAGTGAAAGAGGTGTTGGAACAGAAGTATCTGTAGTGATACCTTTGAATGCAATTTCATAAAAAGGAGAAGATAGGGAAAATTTTATGGGAGAAAGAATGGAGGGGATAGAATGCTTAAAGTGCTGCTTGTGGACGATGAGCCATTTATCGTACAGGGACTTTCTGCGTTGATTGACTGGGAAAAAGAAGGATTTGAGATTGTGGGAACTGCGGGGAATGGCAGTGAGGCGGTAGAATTTTTAAAGAGTAATCCGGTCGACCTGATCTTAGCGGATATCAAAATGCCGGTTATGAATGGTCTGGAATTTTTAAAATATATCAGGGAAACGCATCTGTCAGAGGCATTTTTTGTAATACTGAGCGGTTATGGAGACTTTACCTATGCGAAAGAGGCAATCAAATGGCAGTGTACGGATTACATATTAAAGCCGATCCAGAAAAGCCAGCTCCTTGCACTGCTTTCAAAGGTAAAACAGATGCAGCAGGATAAAAAGGAAGAGAGCGAGCGAATCCGGAAAATCGGAAAAGCGTATTTTGTGCAGCAGATGCAGACACTTTTGCTCGGCAGACAGGAGGAAACGGCACTCTCTTATGTTAAAGGACAGGTGGATTTTGGAAGAGGGATCCGCTATATCGGGATCGAGTCGGAGGATGGCGAGACGGATACGGACATAGGACCGGAAAAGAAACGGCAGCTCCAGAGACAGATATATGAAGCCTGCATGCAGTATCTTGGAGGTGAATACAGCTGTCTTACATTCTTAGACGCGGAAGGCAAGGAAGAATGTTATGATGTGGGATTTATTTTCTGTAAAAAAATTTCGCAGGAAAAGGGACTGCGGGAGCAGGAATATATCAATCTGCTATTGGAAAAGATTCAGAAAAGCACAGTCCATCCGGTCGTGATGTATGTCGGCAGTGAGGTGGAAGATATCAGTGATATCTCAGAATCTTTCCGGTCGGCAGTGATCGCAAAGACTTTTTCCAATTTTAAGGTGATGCCGAATCTATTGTACTATTCGAAAGAGCAGAAAAATCCGTCCGGTATTGTGGTGAGCCACAAAAAAATCGAGGATCTGCTGCGGAGTGTGGAAGAGAATGACAAGAAAAGGATCGAGGATAATGTTGCAGCGATCTATGAGGAGATGAATGAGGCGGGAATGAACCCGGAATTGGTACAGATGAACATGAATTATCTCCTGTACCGTCTGGTTTCCCTTGCGATGGAGCAGGATGACAGCGTCAATCAGGATGAGGTGTTACAGTATATCTGCGAAAATGCGTTTCAGGTACATATGATCCGAGGAAGCCTTTCACATTTCCGCAGATTCGTCATGGAGTATGCGGATTATCTGGTACAGTTAAGGCAGAATGCGTCCCGCGGTGTGCTTCTTGATGTGGAGGGGGAGATCCGGAAAAATTATGCAGAGAATCTGACGCTCAAAGAACTCGGGAAGAAATATTTTGTCAACAGTGCTTATTTAGGGCAGATGTTCCGGAAAAAATATGGTGTATCGTTCAAGGAATATCTGAATAATTACAGGATCGAGCGGGCAGCGGAGATCCTTCTTAGGACGGATGATAAAATCTATCTTGTGGCGGAAGAAGTAGGATACCGTGATCTGGATTACTTTATTAACCGGTTTATCCAGAGCAAAGGATGTACGCCGACAACGTACCGCAAGAAGACACGCAGTGTAAATGAATAAACGAGGACAATAGTACCTGTGATAGAGAGTCATGACAGATTTTAGATGAAAAACTAAAATTTGTCATGACTTTTTTTGATTTTTGTCCGGTTGTAGAAAAATGACAAATTGGTAAAATAAAATTACAAAATCTGATACAGATCTTACAGAAATCAGATGTGATTAAGAAGGAGGAGAAAAAATGAAACGAAGAAAAGCAGTGTCAGTATTGCTTGTTATGGCAATGGCAGCGTCAATGCTTACCGGATGTGGCGGGGGGAATACCAATACCACAGGAACAAATGGCGCAGCATCCACAGAGGGAGGCTCATCAGGGGAAAACACAAATGATTCATCCGGCGTGAAAGAGTTTACCGCATTTTTTGCAGTACCTGGTTCAGAGATCAATGATGACAATGAGATCGAGCAGAAGATCGCAGAGATCACAGGTGCAAAATGCAAGGAGACATGGCTGACCGGACAGACAGCACAGGAGGCAGTCGGAACACTGATCGCAGGCGGTGAGTATCCGGATATGATCGATGGCGGCGACGGAATGAAACAGCTCTATGATGCGGGTGCGCTGGTAGCACTGGATGATTACATAGACAAATATCCAAACATCAAAGAATTTTTGACAGATGAGGAGTGGGATAAACTCCGTCAGGATGATGGACATATCTACTGGATCAATCAGTTTGGAAATATTTACGGGGAAGAAAAAGCAACCACCCACAATGACGAGGCATTCTGGATCCAGACGAGAGTGTTAAAGTGGGCAGACTATCCTGAGATCCATACGATGGATCAGTATTTTGACCTGATCGAGAAATACAATGAAGCAAATCCGACCATGGATGACGGAACAGAAAATATCCCGTACACGATCCTCTGCGATGACTGGAGATACTTCTGTCTGGAAAATGCACCACAGTTTTTGGATGGCTATCCAAATGATGGAAGTTGTATCGTAGACCCGGATGAATTAAAGATCGTAGATTACAATACAACACCGACAGCAAAACGTTACTTCCAGAAATTAAATGAAGAGTACCAGAAAGGAATCGTAGATCCGGAGTCTTTTACACAGACCTATGATGAGTACATTGCAAAATTATCAACCGGTCGTGTACTTGGAATGATCGATCAGTGGTGGGATTTTGCATACAACGTAAATGATGCATTTAAGCAGCAGGGACTTGACAAGGAAGGCTGCAATTATGTACCGCTTCCGATCACGATCGACGAAGGTATGAAGAACCAGTGGCACAACTCCGGCGGAACATTAAATGTGTCAAGTGGTCTTGCAATCACCACAAGCTGCGAAGACGTGGAGGGCGCCCTTCAGTTCATCAATGATCTGTTAGACCAGGAAGTACATGATCTTCGTTTCTGGGGCGAAAAAGGTGTGGATTATGATGTGGATGAAAATGGTGAGTATTATCGTACCGAGGATATGAGAATGCAGTCCTCCGACACCGCTTACAAGGCATCCCACAGCTGTTCATATTCTTATTTCCCACAGTATTCCGGTACCAGCCGTGACGGCATTAATGCAATGAAACCGGAGTATCAGGCAAAAGAGTTCTATGACGGATTGAGCGAGGACGTACAGAACTGCTTTAAAGCATATGGCGCAGAGACTTATGTGGATATGCTTGGAACCAGCGAGGCACCGGGACCGTGGTATCCGATGTATTCCTATTCAAACAACATGACGACTGCAACTGAGGGCGGCATGGCATGGACAAAGATGGGCGAAGTAAAACATGAATACCTTCCGAAGGTCGTTATGGCATCTGACTTTGACAGTGCATGGGAAGAGTACATGGGTGTCTACAATAACTGTAATCCGCAGGCATTTATTGATGAGATGCAGGCAGAATTAGACCGCAGAATTGAGGAAGCAAAAAAATATCAGTAAAAATTGTGAGAAAACGGGATGGGGACTGGACGAATGACAGTCCCCATTCTTAAAAAAGAGGAGTGAAACTATGGCTTCAATAACAGTAACGAAAAAAAAACAAAAACAAAAAATCAAAGAGCCGCAGATAAAAATCACATGGAAAGAAATAAAGCGGCAGAAGGTTCTTTTAATATGGTCAGCGATCATCGTAGTGTATGGAGTGATCTTCTGTTATCTGCCTCTTGGCGGCTGGCTGATGGCTTTTCAGAATTATAAACCGAAGGATGGCCTGCTTCATTCTTCTTTTGTGGGACTTGCAAAATTCCAGCAGTTATTTTCCGATGCAACCTTTTTGCGGGTAATCAGAAATACACTTGCCATGGGTGTGATCAATCTGGTCGTCACCTTTGTGATGGCGATCGTATTTGCAATTTTATTGAACGAGGTAAAAT
>ERZ840407.1317-NODE-1317-length-11725-cov-2.286204_pt1 | contig 11725 bp, 10 predicted proteins | sample MGYA00519877_ERZ840407 | MGnify/ENA primary metagenome ERZ840407 (study PRJEB31850, sample SAMEA3708875) | human gut metagenome | biome: human gut; feature: human-associated habitat; material: faeces | place: China | collected 2014 ...
TTATTCAGTCACCATCCAGACCATGCGTCACGGTGCGGAACGCACGCTTTCCGCCGCCATCGATCACATGCAGCGTCAGCCGGTGGATGGTGTCATCGTAGTGCTGGAGGAACGCATCTCCGATTTCGTCGGATACAAGCCTCCGCGAGAACTTCCAGTCGTGCTCATCTGCGAATCCGCCGCCGACCACTGCCCCACTGTTGACGCCGACCAGTATGGCTGCTCGACCGCTATCGTCGATTACCTGATGAGCAAGGGACACAAGACCGTCTACCACATTGCCGGACCGTCCACCTCGCGTGCCGCCGAAAGCCGCGCCCGCGGTTGGCGAGAAGCGTTGGAACAAATGGGAGCACGCGTACCGAGCATGTATATCGGCGATTGGTGCGCGGATTCAGGCTACCAGGCCGGCGTGGCGTTGGCCCACGACCCCGACTGCACGGCCATCTACGCCGCCAACGACCAGATGGCGTACGGCGCAATGCTCGGGTTGCAGTCAGTGGGCAAGCGTGTGCCCGAGGATGTCAGCATCGTGGGCGTCGATGATTCGCTGGTCGATATGGTCCCGCGCTTGAACCTGACGACCATGAAGCTGCGCTTTGACGACATTGGCGCCACCGCCTTCTCCATGGTCCGCCGTCAATGCGAAGGCGAGAAGATACCGGTCGGCGTCAAAACCGTAATCCCGCCGGAACTGATTGAACGCGGTTCCGTGCTCGACATCAGCTGACGAGCGGCATGCGCTGGCATCCACTGGTACCTGCCAGTGATCCACCTGCCAGTGATTCATAGGCAACGCCAGGGCATTAGTCAGACCGACATGGCCCAACGGCTGGGCGTGTCACGTCGCTGGCTGATCGAATTTGAACACGCCCGAGTCCCCAATCCCGAATTCTCCACCATTCTCAGCGCCCTGACTGAGCTTGGCTTGTCGCTGGATGTCCGCAAAACCCCGCAGCCCGCCGAACTCTATGAATGGTGACACCATGAGCGAAAACACTCTCAATGCATAAGAAATCAGATCTTAAGCGGCACACGGGAAACGAATTCGCGCTTCTCGCCTGTTATTGGATCGGTGAATCGCAGCATGCGTGCTACCAACTGCAATGGTTGGCTGAAATCGTCGTAGGGGCGCGTCTGGATGCGCGGGTAGAAGTCGTCGCCCACGATGGGCAGGCCGAGCGAATTCATGTGGACGCGCAATTGGTGGGTTTTGCCGGTGCGCGGGTGGAGTGTGTAGCGGCAGATGGGGTGATTCCCCGGATGGGGACCACCCTCCGGCGCTTCGCGCCACCTCCCGTCAGCGGGAGGGAAACAGAGGTCGCCGCGCTCGATGAGGGTTTCGGCGTTGGCCAAACCCGGTTCCTCGAATGCGGCCATCGTGCCGTGTTCCTTGGTGATGTGCGATCGGCGCAGCAATGGGAACGGGCGTGGCGGCTCGACCTGCATGATCGTGCCGAATCGCGGGCGGCTGATCGGCCGGCAGGGCGCCAGGCATTCATAGACCTTGACGGTCTGCCGGTTCTGGAACAGCATCTGATACGCGCCGCGGCAGGCCGGATCCCGCACGAACACCAATACGCCGGCGGTCATGCGGTCCAATCGGTGCGCTGGCGTGATGTCCGGCTCCCCCAGCCGCTCACGCAATCGGATCAGCGCGGTCTGCCGATACCACATGCCGCGCGGCATGGTGGCCAGAAAATGCGGCTTGTCCACCACGATGATCCGCTCGTCCTCATACAGCACGTCCATCTCAAACGGAATATGAGGCTCGTCAATCACATACCGATGTGGCTTACTCAACGGTCACGGACTTGGCGAGGTTGCGGGGCTTGTCCACGTCGTAGCCCTTGAGCTTTGCCATGTCCATGGCGAACAGCTGCAGCGGCACCACGTCAACCAGCGGGCTCATCAGCGTTGGGCAGGCGGGGCGCCAGAACACCACGTCAGCGTACCGTTCCACATCCGGGTCGCCCTGCTCGGCCACGGCGATGATGTACGCGCCACGAGCCTTGACCTCCTCGATACCAGAGATCACCTTGGCGTGCAACACATTGCGGCCGCGCTGCGGCGGCACGATGAACACCACGGGCTCACCCTCGTCCACCAGCGCGATCGGTCCATGCTTGAGCTCGCCGGCCGCGAAGCCCTCGGTGAACGTGTAGGCGATCTCCTTGAGCTTCAGTGCACCCTCAAGCGCCACCGGGTAGCCCACGTGACGGCCGAGGAACAAGAAGGAGTTGGCGTTCACCATGCGCTCGGCGGCCGCCTGGATGGTCTTGGGCTGGGTGTCGAGCACCCACTGAATCTTGCGCGGCATGTCTTTCAGGGAGTCAAGCACCTGATGAATCTCATCGCGGAACATCGCGCCCTTGACCTGCGCCAGATACAGGCCCAGCAGGTAGGCGGCGGTGATCTGCGCCACAAACGCCTTGGTGGATGCCACGGCAACTTCCGGGCCGGCGTGTGTGTAGAGCACGGCGTCGGATTCGCGCGGAATGGAGGCACCCTGCGTGTTGCAGATGGCCAGCACCTTGGACCCCTGTTCGCGCGCGTGGCGCAGGGCCATCAGAGTATCCATGGTTTCGCCGGACTGAGAAATGGCCACCACGAGCGTACGCGGGGTCAGAATCGGGTCACGGTAACGGAATTCGTGCGCGAGTTCGATTTCCACGGGGATACGCACCCAGTGTTCGATGGCGTACTTGGCTACCTGGCCGGCGTAGCTGGCGGTGCCGCAGGCCACGACGATGATTTTGTCGATGGCCTTGAAGTCGTGTTCGTCGATACGCACTTCATCAAGGGTGATGCCGCCATTCGCATCGAAGCGGCCAAGCAGGGTGCGCTGCACTGCGGCAGGGTCTTCGTGGATCTCCTTGTCCATAAAGGAATCCCAGCCGCCCTTTTCGGCGGCCGAAGTATCCCAATCCACGGTGTAGGTCTTCGGGTTTTCGACCACGTTGCCGTCGAAATCGGTGACGATGACCTTGTCGGCGGACACGCATACGGCCTGATCCTGGTCGACTTCCATGGCGCGCTTGGTGTAGGCCACGAATGCGGCGACGTCGGAACCGAGGAAGTTCTCCCCCTCGCCAAGGCCCACGACCAGCGGCGAATCATGGCGGGCTCCGACCACGATGTCCGGCTGGCGGCAGTCGGTGGCCAGAATGGTGAACGCGCCTTCAAGCATGCGGGCCATGCGGCGCACAGCCTTGAACAGGTCTGGCTTGCCTTCGTCCGCGATAATCTTGTCCACGATCTTGCCGAGCAGCTTAGCGGCCACCTCAGTGTCGGTGGCAGAGGCGAATCGGTAGCCTTCGGCTTGCAGGTCGAGACGCAGCTGAGAGGCGTTTTCGATGATGCCGTTATGGATGATGGCCACCTTGCCGTCCATGCTGGTGTGCGGGTGGGCGTTCACGTCGCTCGGCTCGCCATTGGTGGCCCAGCGCGTGTGGCCGATGCCCACCGTGGCAAGCGGCATCGGCTTACGCTCGATGTCTTCGACCAGGTTCTTCAAACGGCCGGCCTTCTTGCGCACGACCACCTTATCCATGCCGGGCGCGGTCAGCGCCACACCGGCCGAGTCATAGCCTCGGTATTCCAGACGTTCCAGGCCTTGCAGGCAGACCTCCAAAGGCTTGCCGCATGCCGTTTCAATATTTCCCGCGTATCCAACGATTCCACACATGGTTCACCAGCCTAGCGGACGATTATTGCGCAAAGCGAATCCAACCCGCCGCCTTTGCAGGATTGGAACATGCCCCTTCGTGAAAACCGTACACTGACTACCACTCAGCGTACGTTCTTCACGAGATGGGGGTGCGATTAGGCGTCGCAAAAAAACGTACGCTGAGTTCATCAGCGTACGTTTTTGGAGCTGCAACAACGAGCCTTCCTACAGCACGTGCTGCAAGAAGTCCTTAAACCTAGGCTCGGTGGGGTGGTCGATGATGTCGGGGCCGCCCTTTTCTACGACTACGCCGCCGTCCATGAACACGATCTGGTCGGCGACTTCGCGGGCGAAGCCGATTTCGTGGGTCACGCACACCATGGTCATGCCTTCCTTGGCCAAGGAACGCATGACGTTGAGCACTTCACCCACCAGTTCGGGGTCAAGGGCGGAGGTCGGCTCATCGAAAAGCATGATCTCCGGCTTCATGGCCAGAGCACGGGCAATGGCCACACGCTGCTGCTGACCACCTGACAGCTGGGAGGGGTAATAGTCCATGCGATCGCCCAGACCGACGCGCTGAAGCTCGGCCACGGCCAGGTCACGGGCGGCTTTCTTGGACTGGTGCTGCACGTGAATCGGGGCTTCCATCACGTTTTCCAGCGCGGTCATGTGCGGGAACAGGTTGAAGCGCTGGAACACCATGCCGAGGCGAGAACGCTGTGCGGCGATCTCCTTATCGTCCAGGGTCTGCAGCATGTCCTGGCCGTTTTTGGTCACGTGCTTGTAGCCGATGAGTTCGCCGTCCACCTCGATGGAACCGCCGGTCAGGGTTTCCAGCTGGTTGATCAGACGCAGGAACGTGGACTTGCCGGAACCGGAGGGCCCCAGAATCACGGTCACAGTGCCGGGCATAACGGTTAGATCGATGCCCTTGAGCACATGCAGCGGCCCAAACGCCTTGTGCACCTGCACGGCCTTGACAGCAGGAATCACGGAACCGTCAACCGCCTTGCGCACGACCGGAGCGGAGTTGGTGATGTCGTTCGTAGTCATAATTCTCGCTCCCGCCTTACGCATTCAGCCCAGCGAAGGTGGTCTGATTGATTTTGTTCACATCGTCCTTCGGCTCGCCGTCAGACTTGCCGGGGTACGGCGGATCGTATGGCGGCTGCTTGCCCTTGGTGCCCACCGGGCGGGCGTTGAAGCCCTTGCCGAAGTGCGCCTCAAGGCGGGACTGCACAACCATCAGAATGGAGGTGATCAGCAGGTACCAGAAGCAGGCCACGAGAAGCAGCGGAATCGGCTTGTAGATACGGTTGGCGATGGCGTTGGTGGCGAACTGCAGTTCGAGGGTGAACGGCACGGCGGTGACCAGCGAGGTGGTCTTCAGCATGCCGATGGTCTCGTTGCCGGTGGGCGGGATGATGATGCGCATAGCCTGCGGCAGCACGATGCGGCGCATGATGAGCTTGCGGTTCATGCCCAATGCCTTGGCCGCCTCGGTCTGGCCGGGGTCCACGGCTTCAAGGCCGGCACGCACGATTTCGGACAGGTAGGCGGCCTCGTTCAGAGCCAAACCAATCCATGCGGCGTTGAATGCGGTGACCACCACGTTGGAGTCGATGCTCCAGAACTCCACCGAGGTGAACGGAATGCCGAGGCTAATCTTGGGAATCAGCACGGCGAACAGACCCCAGAAAATGAGCTGCGTGTACACAGGCGTGCCGCGGAAGAACCAGATGAAGAACCAGCTGACGCCGCGCAGCACCGGATTGATGGATTTGCGCATGATGGCGAGAATCACCGACAGGATGATCGCCACGACCATGGAGATCACGGTGAGCTCCAAGGTATAGCGAATGCCTTCAAGCACGTTCTCGTTGAACAGGTACTTCCAGACGGTGGGCCAATCCAGTCGCGGATTGGTAATCAAGCCTTGAATGAGCATCGCGGCGAGCAGCACCACGATCACTGCGGCCACAATCGGGCCGGGGCGCTTGACCGGCAGCGCCTTGATGCGGTTGGGGATGTTCACTCCCTCACCGTCGACTTCTTTCTTCGCCATAATTTGGTTCCTTGGACGTGTTGGGCAGCCTGAACTGCAAGTTGCAACTAGCGTTGAACCTTAGTGTACGAATGGGGCGACTGTGTTACAAACAGTGCGCCCCATTCGAATTTTCGCGACAGCTTGTCGGCTATTCGACGGCCGGGTTGATTTCGGCCTTGTCCAGTGCGCCGGATTCGACGCCCCAGTGCTGGAGGATCTTGGTGTAGGTGCCGTCGTCCATAAGCTTTTGCATGGCCTTCTGCACGGCTTCGGTGGTCTGGGAATCGCCCTTTTTGATGGCGATGGCGTTCGGCACTTCATCGAAGTCCTTGCCGAGCTGTTCCAGCTGACCATCGGTCTGGGCAATGGCGTAGCCGACAACCGGGGAATCGGCGAAGAAGACGTCGGCCTTGCCGGTCACCACAGCGGTGGTGGCGTCGGTCTGCTGCTTGGAGGACTGGATGGTGATGTCTTTCTTGCCGTCCGCCTTGCACTGCTTGGCGGTCTTGTTGATGGCCTCTTCCTCGACGGTGCCGGTCTCGACGGCAACGTTCAGACCGCACAGGTCGTTCTCATCGACGTTCTTGGGGTTGCCTGCGGCCACTGCATAGCCCATGCCTGCGGTGAAGTAGGAGACGAAGTCGACGGATTCCATGCGCTCCTTGGTGATGGTGAAGGCGGCGATGCCCAGATCGTACTTGGAGCCGATGGCCGGAATGATCGTATCGAAGTTGGAGGAGACGATTTCGGTATCGAGACCGAAGATGTTGCCCATGGCGCGGGCAAGATCCATGTCGTAGCCGATCTGGGTCTTGCCGTCGGCGTCGAGGAATTCGGCCGGGGCGTAGGAGGGGTTGGTGCCGATGGTGAGCTTGCCGTCCTTGGTCACGGATTCAGGCAGCAGTGCGGCGATGGTGTCATCCTTCTCCACGGAGCTGACATCGTAGCTGGTGATGGTGGCGGCATCGGAGCCCTTGTCGGAATCCGTACCGGCATCGGCCTTGTCGGAGGTGCCGCAAGCGGCGGTGGCGAACAGCATGGCCGAGCTCAGTGCAATGGCCATAATGGACTTCAGTTTGGTGGACTGCATAATCGTTTCTTCTTCTCTCTTACGCCGCTTCAACGGCAACGATCAACGGTTAAGCATATTTATACACTACAGTGCATACATATACAAAAAGACTCCCGCCGCAGGGCAACGGGAGTCTTCATAGTAACCGAAACTACTCGACGGACGGGTTGATCTCGGCCTTGTCGACGGCGCCGGAAGAGACGCCCCACGTGTCGAGGATCTTCTTGTAGGTGCCGTCGTCCATCAGCTTCTGGATGGCCTTCTGCACGGCTTCGGCGGTCTTGGTATCGCCCTTCTTGATGGCCACGGCCTCGGGCACCCCGCCGGCGTCTTCACCGAGCGTCTCCAAGGTGTCGCCGGTCTGCTTGATGGCGTAGGCGGACACCGTGGAATCGGCGTAGAAGATGGAGGCCTTGCCGGAAGCCACGGCGGTGGTCACATCGGTCTGCAGCTTGGAGGACTGGATGTCGATGGCATCCTTGCCGTCCGCCTTGCACTGCTCGTTATCCTTGTTGACTTCCTCTTCCTGGGTGGTACCGGTCTGCACAGCCACCTTCACGCCGCACAGGTTCGAGGAGTCGACCTTGTTCGGGTTGCCCTTCTGCACCACGAACGTGGAACCGGCCTTGAAGTAGGTCACGAAGTCCACAGCCTCCATGCGTTCCTTGGTCACGGTGAAGGAGGAGATGCCGATGTCGTACTTGGAGCCGACGGACGGGATAATCGAATCGAACGTGGAGGAGACGGTGTTTTCCTTCAGTCCGAACACTGCGGCCAGCGCCTTGGACAGGTCGACATCAAAGCCGACCGGGGTCTTGCCGTCCTCGGCCAGGAACTCGGCCGGGGCATAGGAAGTATCGGTGCCGACGGTCAGCGTACCGTCGCCGGCCACGGAATCGGGCAGCAGTGCGGCAATCTCGTCGTCCTTCTGGATGCTGCTGGTGTCGAAGCCTTGAATCGAAGTGCTGGACGAGTCCTTGGATGAATCGCCGCTCTTGGATACGGTGTCGGTGCTGTCAGTCGTGCCACAGGCCGCCACGGCGATCAGCATGGCCGCGCTCAGGGCGGCGGCCGCAGCGGATTGTATTCCCTTGCTTAGAGACATTGGATTTCCTCTCTCCGGATAGTCAGCTGGGCGGGTATGTTTCCCAGATGGTTCCAGAGCGTAGGAGTGCAATGCTACGGAAGCGTTAATCGTGGGCGAAATGACCCACAACGCGGACATCCTACTCTTGGCTCCCCTCCGGAGGGGAGCCAAGGGGCGGGACTAGTGGCGCATGTTGGCGTAGCGCATGGCGCGTAGGGCTTCGCGCTTGTCCTGCTCTTCGCGCAGGGCCTGGCGCTTGTCGAATTCCTTCTTGCCTCGGGCCAGCGCGATCTCCGCCTTGACGCGACCGTCCTTGAAGTACAGGCTCAGCGGCACAATCGTGTATCCCTTGGCTTCGATGCCGCGGGCGAGCTTGGTGATCTGCAGTCGGTGCAGCAGCAGCTTGCGCTTGCGCTTGGGCGCATGGTTGTTCCATGTGCCGTTCAGGTATTCGGGGATGTTCGCGCCCTCCAGCCACATCTCACCACGGCGGTCGATGGAGATGAACGCCTCGGACAGCGATGCGCGGCCTTCGCGCAACGACTTGACCTCGGTGCCGGTCAGGGCCAGCCCTGCCTCGTACTTGTCTTCGATGGCATAGTCATGCCGGGCCTTCTTGTTCTGGACGATGAGTTTCTCACCGGTTTCCTTGGGCATGTCTCCTCCTTTCGTGGGCAATAACTCGTGAGTAGCAACTCGTGGGTAGCAACTCGTGGGTAGCAACGCAACATCCGACGATATCACGGACCGGCCTCGAATACGAAAAAGGGTTCCTCTTCAAGAGGAACCCTTCAACCGTATATATCGGCCGAACCAACCGATCAGTGGACGAACCAGTACTGACCCAAATTGGTCAAGGTGCGGTAGTGCATGATCCACGGACCACCCCAGTTCATTTCAGAAATCTGGAATGTGCCGTCGCCATACACGGCTTCGACCACGGCAACATGGCCATAGGTACCATCGGCACCGTCCTGACCAGGCAAGAAGGAGAGCGCCGCACCGACCTGAGGGTTGTGGTCCACGCGCAAGCCGTACGAGGGGGCGCTGCGCCACCAGTAACCGCCATTGCCGAGATAGGACGGCGTGCCAATGCCCATCTGCTTACGGCGTTCATACGCCCAATACGTGCACTGGCCGGTGGCATAGGCGTTGCCGTAATCACCGTTCGATGTACCTTGGCCGCTGCTGTTGCCGCCACCGCTGGGAACCGTCGGGGTGGGGGCCGGCGTCGGTGTGGGAGTGGGAGTAGGAGTCACCGGAGTGGTCGGCGTACCGCCCTGGTTACCGGTGTCCACCCGGTTGGCGGCGTCCTGCTGCTCCTTCTGGTACTGACGATTGTAGGAATCGACCTGGGAGGCGATCAGTACGGTCTGGGCCGCCTGCTTGGCGGATTGGGAATCCAGACTGTCGATCATGGAAGACAGTTCGTTACGCCTTGCTTCGCCTTCCTGACGTAGCTTGTCCAAAGCGTCACGTTCGCTTTGCGCGGTTTCGGCGGCGGTCTGCGCGGAAGCGGCCTTCTCATCGGCCTGGGTCTTGAGCACAGCGATCTGCTTTTCGATGGCCGACAGACGTTCGCCACGGTTCTTCGACGTGCTCAGCGAGTTCGCGGCGGAGGAAGCCGCATTCGCCTCGTTGCGGGACAACGCGTCCCGGGACTGCATGGAGTTGACGAAGTCCTGTGTGCTGGTGGCACCCGTGACCACGCTCATCACGTCGGAAGCATTCGAGCCGTGCATCTCGTCACGGGCCAGCTGGGCCACGGCGGCGTGCGCGTCATCGTAGTCCTTGCCGGTCTGCTTGATCTGCTCCTCGAGCGTCTCCTTGTCTTTCTGTGCGGCGGAAAGACGTTCGGATGCGGCGTCGGCCTCGTCCTGAGCGGTGGCGGCATCCTCGTTGGCCTGCGTGACCTTGTTCTGGGCGGCGACAATCTTGTTGTTCGTCAAATCATCCAGCTCAAGTACCTTATCCGCCAGTTCCTGGTTGACACCGGCCAACTGCTGCTTGAGTTCGGCCTCGCGCTGTACCGACGCGGCGTGCTGGTTCTGCGCATTGATCAGGTCGGAATAGGTGTCTGCCTGGGCAGGTTGGGACGAGCCGAACGCCAGACCTCCCACACAGGCTGCGGCGGCCACCAATGCCGCCAGTGCGGGCTTGATCACACGTACATTCGTCATATGTGAATGGTCCTTTCGCTCACTTAAGCCAATACCATAACATGCGAACCTGAGAGGCTTGCACACGATGTCATCACATTTCTCGCGGGTAAGCCGGTCGCGTTACGCCCTCAAATAACGCCGCAACGAAATGGTTGAAGCGATGATGGACAGCAGTATCGCGCCCACAACCAGGAACGGCGATATCACCAGTACCGTGAGCTGATTCACATAAGGAATCCATGTAATGGATTTCGCCAGCCAGCCGGTGATGAACACGTTCACAATGGCCGAAAGCATCAGGCACGAGAGCACCGAGCCGATCAGTGAGGCGATGGCGCCCTCCAGAATGAACGGCAGACGAATCGTCCAGTTCGAGGCACCCACGTATCTCATGATTTCGGTTTCGGTTCGTCTGGACGCGGCGGACATGCGAATGGTGGTTCCGGTCAGCAGGATGGCGACCACCACCATCACGCCGGCGAGCACGGCCGTAACCGCCGTGGCTCGGTTGAGCACGGCGAACACCGGGTCGAAGATCTGGCGCTGGTCGGTGACGTCTTCCACGCCCTCCTTGCCGGAGAGCACTTCGGAGACCACCTGATATTTGGTCGGATCCTTCAGCTTGAGCCAGAGAGAGTCCTGCATATCGTCCGCGGTCAGCGTACGGCCTTGGAATTCGCCATTCGGGTACTGCTTGGTGAATGTGCTGTCGTAGAAGTCCTGCTTGCTGACGTAGTCGATGTTGGAGACCACGTCGTTGAGTTCGTCGCGAATGGTTTTCTGCAGTGCCGTGATCTCATTGGCTGAGGGCGATTTGCCGGAAGCGCAGTTCGCGGATTGGCTGGTGCCGTCGGGGCATAGCCACACCACGACCTCGACCTTGTCGTACCAGTCGCCCTTGGCTTTGGTGATCTGCGCCTGAGTAAGCACCGAAGCGCCGATGAACAGGAATGAGATGAAGGTGACCAGCGTCAGCGACAGCAGCATCGACAGGTTACGGGTGAGGTTGGCCCACGTTTCGGACAGAATGAATCGTGCTCGCATGATGATCCCCCTTACTCCTTCGCGCCCTCAGCGGGTTGATCGTCGAATGTTTGGTCTGCGGCGGACTGCTCGCCGACAGGCGGTACGGGCGGTTCCGGCGGGGCCGGCGGCTCGGGCGGTTCCGGCGGGGCCGGCGGCTCGGCGGCGGATGACACGGACGTATCGGCAACCGCGGCGGTCTCGCCGGACTCGTCATTGAACGGGTCGAACGCCTGGGTGCTTTCCAGGGCGGCGGCCTGCTCGTCCAACGGGATGCCCTTGCCCCAGGTCAGCGTGTCTTCCAGCGGCGCGAACGTCTCGCCATAGCGGCCGGTGCGGCCGGAATGCACGGAGTTGGCCAGACGGGCGATGCCTTCGGACGGCTCGTCACTGCCCTCGATGGCCTTGGTCGCCGCCGCCAGCACATGATGGGCGGTGTCGGACTTGGCTTCGACTTCGGCATCCGGGAAGAACAGGGCGGAATCATAGGAGCCATGAGCCTCGTCACGCACGATCTTGCCGTTGTGCAGTTCGACCACGCGCTTGCGCATCGAGTTGACGATCTCTTCGTTATGCGTGGCCATGACGATGGTGGTGCCGGTGCGGTTGATGGCGTCCAGCACTTCCATGATGCCCAGCGAAGTGGTCGGGTCGAGGTTGC
>ERZ840407.1319-NODE-1319-length-11723-cov-2.303394_pt1 | contig 11723 bp, 7 predicted proteins | sample MGYA00519877_ERZ840407 | MGnify/ENA primary metagenome ERZ840407 (study PRJEB31850, sample SAMEA3708875) | human gut metagenome | biome: human gut; feature: human-associated habitat; material: faeces | place: China | collected 2014 ...
GCAATCGCCACACGCTGCTGCTCCCCTCCGGAAAGCTGTCTCGGGTATGAGCGGTATTTTGCCGCCAGTCCCACCATCGACAACAGTTTTGGAACATTTTTCTTGATGGAGCGGTTGGATTCGCCAATGACCTTTTGTGCAAAGGCTACATTGTCATAAATATTTCTATCCTTTAACAATCGGAAATCCTGAAAAACCACCCCAATGTTGCGGCGGAATTTCGGGATTTGTCTTCGTCTGATTTTATTTAATTTTCTGCCATTGATTGTAATGGTTCCCTCCGTCGGTTCCAGTTCCTTCAACAGGAGCTTGATCAGCGTCGACTTGCCCGAACCGCTGTCACCGACAACAAATACAAACTCTCCCTCCTCAATGTTAAGACTCACGTCATTAAGTGCAGGAATTCCCGCAGAGTACGACTTGCTGACATGCTCTAACTTTATCATGAAATTACCTCATTTCTGTATGCATCTCCGATGGTTCCGGAGAATCAAATGCTCTGTCCCATCCCATATAGTCTACTCAATGTATGCAGTTGTTGCAATACCCGTATGCAAATTTTAAGAATTAGTAGTCCAGAGACTCCATATACTTCATATATTTTACGACCATCAGTGCGATCTTGAATGTGATTGCATCCTCAAACACACGAAGATCAAGGCCTGTGCTCTTCTGGAGTTTGTCCAGGCGGTATACCAGAGTGTTTCTGTGGATGTAAAGCTGTCTGGATGTCTCTGAAACATTAAGACTGTTCTCGAAGAACTTATCAATTGTGACCAGAGTCTCTTCGTCAAAGTCATCCGGGGATTTTCCGCCGAAGATTTCTTTGATAAACATCTTACAGAGTGGGATCGGGAGCTGGTAGATCAGTCGTCCGATTCCCAGAGAGCTGTATGCGATCACTTCTTTATCTCCGAAGAAAATCTTACCTACATCAAGAGCCATGCGGGCTTCTTTATAGGAACGTGATACTTCTTTCAGTTCATTGACGATAGTACCGTATGCCATATGTGTCTTACCGTCATTTCCCATTCCAAGAGTATCAAGGATAGTATGTGCAAGCTGATCCATCTCAGGATAATTCTCACCATCTTCAAGTTCCTTGACTACGATAATACTCTTCTCATCTACTGCTGTGATAAAGTCTTTACTTTTACCGCCGAAAAGACTCTTCACGCTTTCCATGGAGCTGTGGTCTTTCTCCTGTGGCATTTCAAGGATCATGACTACGCGGCGGACATCTGCCTCAATGTGCAGTTTCTTCGCACGATTATAAATGTCAACAAGAAGCAGGTTGTCAAGAAGCAGGTTCTTGATAAAGCTGTCTTTGTCAAAGCGTTCTTTATACGCTACGATCAGATTCTGGATCTGAAAAGCGGCGAGCTTGCCAACCATATAAGTATCTTCATCGTCGCCATGGGCAACCAGTATATATTCCAGCTGATAGTCATCACAGACTTTAAAATACTGGAACCCCTTTACAAGCTGGCTGTCGGCCTGTGATTCTACGAAAGCCTGTACATCCTGTGTTGCAATGGAAAAATCTGCAAAAGTACTTGCAAGCACTTTGCCTTCTGTGTCGAGTACACAAAATTCTGTTCTGGAAATCTCTTTTAACCCTTCAAGAGTATTCTGAAGCACCTGATTCGATATCATCTGATTTTAATCCCTTCTCATCCTATAGTGTTTATTTTCCGTTTTAACCATAAAACCTTATACCTGTATTGTATTTTAATATATATTTACCAAAAATGAAAGAGGAAAGAGAAAAAAATTTACAATTTTTTATATATTTTTTTGTATTACTTTTTTTCAATAAAACCTTCTCCATGAACTTCCCTGGCATCTGTCACTATCACAAAAGCTTCCGGATCAATTTCATCTACTTTTTCTTTAAGCATTACGATCTCTTTTTTATTTACCACGCAGAAAAGCATCAGTTTATCCTGTCCTGAGTACATTCCTCTGGCACTGATGCCTGTTACACCTCTGTCCAGATCTTTCATGATCATATCTGCTATTTCTTTTGGCTTTGCTGTAATGATATAGGCAGCTTTTGAGAATTTCAGACCTTCAATCAAACCGTCAGATACTTTTGTCACCAGATATACCGCAATAATCGCATAGAGTGCCTTGTGGATGCCAAACACATACATACCCACCAGTACAACGCCTGCATCTATAACCTGCATGATCTGTGCGATTGAATAGTGCTGCAGATATTTCTGGATGATAGCTGCCATCATATCGGTTCCTCCGGTTGTTCCACCGCCCAGAAAGACAAGACCAATTCCCACACCCTGGATCACACCACCGTAAAGTGCGGCAAGAAGAAGATCATTGCCAGCAAGATTCCATACAGGTTCTATGGCAAGCCAGGTGGACAGAGCAATTTCTCCTATCAAAGCTTTTTTTACAAAGGAGAATCCATTAATCTTCCATCCGATCAGAAACAGTGGAATGTTCAAACCCATATTTGTTACCCAGAGAGGGATACCACCGTCAATGATTCCCTGACTCCCTGCTTTTATAATAATCGCGATACCTGAAAAGCCTCCGGTTACCATACCTGATGCATCAAATACGGAATTGATCGCCAGTGCCATTAATCCGGTTCCTGCTATGATCATCAGATATTCCAGAAGCTGTGATCTTTTTCCATTTACTAACTTCATTCATTCGCCTCCTTGTATTCTGTAAAAATAATATTTGTTTTATGCTTTCATGAATATCAGCCAGAGATACCGCTTTATCACTGTGCCGTAATTATTCTTCCATAAACTACAAGAACGGCAGCAATCCATGAAGGACTGCTCCCGCTCTTATTCTTACCTTATTTTTCAGGCTTATTGATAAAATTTACAAAATGATAACTCTCCATTATCTGGAAGTATTTAACGATCCTTGGATATAAAGGCTCTGCCTTCTCCCCAAATTCGTCTTTTACCAGTGCAGCAATATCTTCCACTGTCTTCCTGCCATCTATGAGTGGCCAGATAAATGTGCCATTGTCATCCAGATGTATCTTCGTATATCTGGGTTTTCCAAACAGCTTCTGGGCAATCGTGTTAAACGCGCCCTTATTCTCTATTTCCAGCACCATTCTCCCCCTGATATCCGTATGCCAGCGAAGCTGTGCACTGCGCTCAGGAATGAGATCCAGATAATTGATCTGTAATTCTTTTTTCTTTTTACTCATTTAAATATTATCATCTCCGCCTGATCAGGCTTTCTTCTTGTTCCAGATACTGAATTTCAGAAGGCTTAAGATCATAAGTAACATCAGGATCACGCCGCCTGCATTACCAAGGTTAATGCTTCCGGAGAGATCAAATACACTGCTTACGTTTACTACTGCAAGGATTGCAAGAAGGATACCTACAAGACCTTCACCTGCGATCATACCTGCACAGTAAAGTGTACCGTCTGTTGCCTGTTCTTCTTTTTTCTTATCATCAACATTCTTTCTTCCGTCAACGAACATACGAACAACACCACCGATCATGATAGTAGCGTTGAGGTAGATTGGAAGGTAAAGACCGATAGCAAATGGCATAACCGGAATTCTTAAGATTTCCAGACCAATTGCAAGGAATACACCGATAAATACCAGTGTCCATGGAAGCTTGCCGCCCATGATACCTTCTACGATCATCTTCATCAGAGTTGCCTGAGGAGCCGGTACTTCTGCTCCGCCGTAACCCCATGCTGCATTCAGCAGGTAGAGAACACCGCCGATAGCCAGACCGGATGCAAGAACACCGATCAGCTCACCGATCTGCTGTTTTTTCGGTGTGGCACCAAGCAGATAACCGGTCTTCAGATCCTGTGAAGTATCACCTGCGATTGCTGCGATAATACAGATAACAGAACCGATTGCGATTGCTGCTGTCATACCGTCGATACCTGTTTTGCCGCTTCCTTTGATCGCCATAGTTGCGATCAGCAGAGTAGCGATTGCCATACCGGATACCGGGTTATTGGAACTTCCTACCAGACCTACCATACGGGAGGATACCGTTGCGAAGAAGAATCCGAAGATTACGATCAGTGCTGCTCCAAGCAGAGATACCGGAATAGCCGGAACTGCCCAGATGATAACGACCATGGCAACGATTCCGATCAGGATAAACTGCATCGGCAGATCCTGTGCAGTACGTGCAGTACTTGTATTTTTTCCGCCTTTTACGCTCTTCATGGAGTCGCTGAATGTTCTTACGATCAGTGGCAGTGATTTGATCAGAGAGATGATACCGCCTGTTGCGATGGCACCTGCACCGATGTATTTTACGTAAGTACTCCAGATAGCCGCTGCACCGCCGCCTGCATAAAGCTGAGCGATCGTTGTGCCTGCTTCTGCCGGATACAACCAGGTATCAGGTCCGAACAGACAGATCAGCGGGATGATAACCAGCCATCCGAATACAGAACCAACAAACATGTAAGATGCGATCTTTGGTCCTACAATATAACCAACACCAAGCAGGGCCGGGTATACTTCCATACCGATCTCACCTTTGAAAGATTTAAAAGCTGCTGATACGTCTGCCGGGATCACCTTCAGACCATCAACGATAAATTTAAATACTGCTGCAAGTCCCATACCGGAGAATACCGTAGAAGCGTTTGCTCCGCCTTCTTCGCCAGCCAGAAGTACGTCTGCACATGCAGTTCCTTCCGGGTAAAGCAGTGTCTGGTGTTCTTTCACGATCAGGGCATTACGAAGCGGTACCATGAAAAGTACACCTAAAACACCACCGCAAAGTGCGATCAGTGTGATCTCGACAAGGCTCGGCATAGAGCAAAGACCCTCTTCTGCCCAGAGGAACAGTGCCGGCATCGTAAAGATCGCTCCTGCTGCAAGTGACTCACCGGCTGAACCGATGGTCTGTACCATGTTACTTTCAAGGATGGAATTCTTACGCATGATAATGCGAATAACACCCATAGATATAACTGCTGCCGGAATAGAAGCAGAAACAGTCATACCAACTCGGAGTCCAAGATATGCATTGGCTGCTCCGAAAATTACTGCGAGCAAAACACCCATAATAATGGAAGTCACAGTAAGCTCCGGCATGACTCTGTCTGCCGGAATGTACGGTTTGAATTCGTCTTTCTTATTCATTTCCTTTTCCTTTCATACTTTTTTCTTTTAACGATCCGAAAACCTTCGTATATCCGCCCTCTTCCATCTCCGGATCATTATCACCTAAAATAATCCTTATGAATTGCTTCGCTTTCCCTCAGCTTCTGCAATTCCGTATCATCATAGAATTACATTGTACCTAAAATCCGACTAAATTGCAAGAATATAATACATTTTTCTACTTTTTTCCTGTTTTCAGACCTGTCTTTTTGTGCACTTTTTGAGATGCCAGGGTCAAAAGTCTGAAATCGCACTATGATCCGGACGGAATCCGCACAATTTTCTGTTCTCCGTCTTTTTCTGTCATCACCAGCACCGGCATATGGCGTTTGCGAAGTGCATGGATCAGCGGATACACCGCAAAAAGATCTCCCTGCACATAGACTGCTTCCGGTTTGGATTTCAGAATCTTTTTCACCTGATCTTTGATCTGTGCTTTCCATTCCTGCTTTTCAAGTGTGGATTCACCGTAAATGCCGTCCCACTCCATCGGCGGAAGATCCGGCAGCTCCATGTGCACGATTCTGGCACCGGAAAACTGCGGAAGTTTGAAAAGCAATGCATCGGCTGCCTCATCTGTGCCAAGATTTACGATCACAACCTGCTCATGGAACTGCTGCTGACTGATCTTGCATGCCTTTATGGCATCTTCGAGCGTACTTGTCGTCATAAGAAATCCACCCTTATGACAGAATTCTGCACCGGAAAGACCGCTCTCTTCTTTTAATTCTTCTTTTTCAAGACCAAGCCAGCTTTCCGGGAAACTGCATTTATAATTCAGGGAGTATTCTCGCTTCTGAGGCTGAATACAGTAGCCGCCGCGATTGGATGGAAAGATCACGAATGCAATGTCTGTCTCGGAAAGATATTTCTGGCACGGAACATAATCCGGCAGCACCAGAATCTGCTTTTCATCCGCCGGCTTTTTGCCGAAAGCGATCTCTTCCTGATGCTGTTTTAAAATTTCTTCTACACGTTTGTCGGCACGCTCATTGCCCCGATAACGCTCCAGTTTGTTATCGAGGATCATGCCGGCCACACCGACCGCCTTAAAGAACGCCGCATCGTTTCCGCCCTGTGCATCCCATGGCGGATTGAAATTGCCGATCAGGGTGGCAAGTTCATTTTTTTCGCCGGTGTTGTCATTGTTGTCCAGTGGCTGCACAAAAGCCTCGTCAAATTTTTCTGCCAGTTCTTCTCCTAAAATCTCAGCACCCAACTCTTCCCATAAAAGTCCGAAAGCTGCATACGGCACACCATTTTCACGGATTCTGCTATCCCTCTGATGATGGTCGTATTTCCCTCTTCCGATGTCAAAAACAATTCCTTTAAAATCCTCCGGCACCTGACTGCCGCGGTGGATCGTGATCTCCGGATTGACAGACAGCAGAAGTGCAGACGAAAATACATCGTCCGCATGAAACTTTCCGCTGTGGGTAAATGCCTGTGCATCTTTTTCTTTAATTTGCTCCATTAACTGTGTCATGAAATTTCACCTTTCCGATCAACATATCGTCGTTTGCATTTTTCAGAACCGGGATGATCACACCGCATTCACTTCCGATCGATTCCAGTTTATTTGGCGGTGCACAGAAGATAACCTGAAAGTCCTGGTTTTTGAAAAAATCAAGCATCAGTTTGATATTGTGGTCACTCATTTTTTCGAACGGCTCATCAATAAAGATCAGTCTTACGGAATTGACTCGCACATTGTAGAGCATGGAGAGTGCCGCCGACAAAATCAGCGTATATGGGATCTGCGTTCCGGCACCGGAATTGTATCCTACCTGTTTGGATAATTTTCCGTCTTTTACTTCCTCGTTGTTGATGATGATCTCGTAGCTCATATAATTGCGGTAATCTGCAAATTTCTGGATCTCCGCCAGATCATTTTTTTCAATGATGCGGTTAATAATATCTTTGATCTCCCGCTCCCGTCTCTCTACTTCGTCATCCTCATAACCCATCAGCTTTGTAAGGGCGATCTGACCGTCCGCCAGATTTCCGGTCTGCTGAAGATACTCTGCATAACGCAGAATTTTGGCATAGTCGGAATTGTCATTCAAAAATTTCACATCAAACTGATAGCATGTCGCGAATTTCAGCTTGCGAAGCTCTTTGTTGATCTGTGCGATGTCTTTTCTTGCAGCCCTTGCCGTCTCGTAAATATTCAGAACAAATTCTCTTTTGAAAATGTTTTCATAACGCATGGTCTGCTCTTTTAATTTCTGCTGCAGATTCTGAAGGTCATCGATCCAGATCTTTCCGCGTCTCTGGTGATAGCTTTTTTCGTACTCAAGACCGATCGGCAGACGTTCTTCTTCCTGCTTTCGGTTGTTGTACGCCTGCTGCTGTCCGTTGATATTTGCCGCAAAACTGCTGACGCGTTTTTCCATCTGCTCTTTCTCGGAAAGCTGCATGATGCCGCCTTTTTTATCTTCTCCGGCAAGATAGCGGTCGTATTCTGTGATCGCCTGCTCTGCTGCAGAACGATTGAGCTTTTGTTCTTCTTCCAGATGTTTCTGCTCTTCCGCTTCTTTCGCCTGATACATCACGCTGTCTTTCTTTTTCTGTTCGATTTCCGCTTCCAGTCGGTAACGCTTTTTGCTCTCTTCATCTTTCTCCCGTGTTTTATTGCGAAGCTGTTTTTCCAGATCGGTCACACGCTGCGAAAGTGCCATAAATTCTGCATTGTTTTTCTGGGCTTCCAGAAGTTCACGATAACGCACCTTTTCTGCTTCCAGCTCTGCATTTAAATGCTCACATTCTTTGTTGGCTTCCAGATTGTAATCTTTGAAATAATCCAGACTGCTCTGCAGAAAGACATCCTGATTCTGCATCGTATGTCTGCTGCTCAAAATCTCTTTTTCCCGTTTTTCCAGCTGATCCAGTTTTTTCGCAGCTCTTTTGCGGTTCAGCTCGATCGCCGCCCCGCCAAGGCAGTAGCTCTTGATCTTTTTCGTGTTGATGTAAGTAACTGCCATATTTCTGCCGAGTTTTCCTTCTTTTGACATGGCATTGTCGTATTTTGCAACCTCGTCCAACTCAACTGCATGGATCGCACCCAGCCAGAACTGGAAATACTTTGCTGCTGTCTCATTCTGAATCTGAAGATAATGATAGACCGAATCTTCCTCACATTTGATCTTGCGTTCAGCCAGACGCTTTGTATTGACCAGCTCCACATAACGATGTCCGGAGCGGTCCATAACCTGATTGGCAACATCAAAGGCCTGTGGCGAGACCAGGATCGCATAGCGGTGCACACCAAGAAAAGCTTCGATCGCATCACGCCATGCTTCGTCTTTCAGTTCCGATACATATTCACACGCCATGCGGGCTTCTTCATCGATGCCCTGTTTTTTCAGTTCTTTGTTGATCTCCCGGATCAGCTGCGTCTGTTCCTGCACATGCGAATAATCCGCTTTGTTGCGATCGCAGTTTTCGATGATCTTGCTCTGCTCGCTGCGTTCCAGCTGCACTTCTTTGAGCTCGCGGTCCAGATAAGCCCTGTTTCGCACAATGCTGTCACGTTTTTTACGGATTTCCGCTCTCAGTGCATCGATGGCTTCCTGTTTCTCAGAATTGGAAAGATCGACTGCCGTCAGTTTGCCAAGCGTTTCAAAATGAGAAACCTCGCATTCCATTTTGTTCAGTTCTTCTGCCACATGCAGCAGACGTTTCCGGAACTGCTCCAGCTCTTCCTTTTCACTTTTCCGCTTCTCCAGCTGTTTCTCGAAAGCAGTAATCTGCTGTCTGGAATTATCGATTGCTTTGGAAACGTTCAGTTCCCGCAGTGCGGCTTTTGCTTCCATGTAATAACGGTCAAGTGCATCGATCTCCGTGCTCAGTTCTTTGATTGTTTTGATCTGTGCTTCTACTTCAATGCTGTTTTTGCGGATCACTTCTTCTGCCATGCAGCGTTTTTCTTTCCATGAAAGCATATTTCGATATTTTAATTTAATATCATCCACTTTCAGCTGCATGACACGCTCATCGTATTCTGCATAATCCTTCAGGATCGCATCCAGATCACCGATCTCCTCTTCGATCAGCTCCAGACGGCTGTTGATCTGCTCAATATTTTTCTTGGCATCTTTTAATTTTTCAAAATTGACATCGTGTTCTTCCAGAACCGATTCCCGGATAAATTCCTGGATCTTTGCAGCCGGATTGTATGCCATGATATTTCTAAGTTTTCTCTGATAACGAAACACTTCCTGATACGGAAGCTTCAGTCCGACCATCTGCATAAACAATGCCACTCCATCCTGTTTCTTGAGGAGTTTGACATTGTAACGTTTCTGAAATCCGGACGCATCGTACGGCTTTAAGGCAGAACCGTCTTCATAGACATAGGAAATATCCGACAGACGTTTGTCTTCCATCGCATACCAGTACGTGCCGCGGATATCCGTCACGGCTGTCTCGATGATCACGCCGAGCACAAAGGATTTTTCGTTGATCTGGTCATAATATTCCAGTGCGATGTGGGTATACACAACCGGGATCTTCTCCGCCGGTCTTGCATACACGCCGGCACTTGCATCGACCAGACAGCGTGTATACGAGATCAGATTTCGCTTGCCCACGCCTGTATTATATCCGCTTGTCGCCTTATTAAACTGCGTATCACCGGTGTAGGCATATTTGATGGCATCGAGGATCGTCGATTTTCCGCACTCATTTTCTCCGGAGATCAGGGTGAGATTTTCTGCAACCGGAACGACCGTGTTGGTAAATCCATACCAGTTGATCAGCTGTACATTGCGTAAAACTATTTTACTCATCGCTCTCCTCACTTTCTGCCTCTTCCAGGTCTGCCATGTCCGCTGCCTCGAAATCTTCCTGTTCCACAAATTCTGCCATCACCTGCCTGAGCTGTCCGATATCCAGACAGAACTGCAAAGAAGGATAGAGACGCACAGCCCCGTCCTCTTTTGTGATATCGTCACTGTAATCGATCAGGCAGAACCTGCGGAAGGTCGCATATGCTTTTTTGAACTCGACCGGTGTCAGTTCTATATCATAAAGTCTGCATTTGTCGATAATCTCACCGACCGTCACATAGACTGCCTCTTCATATCCCATCCGCTCCAGAAATAAAAGCCACAATACCAGCAGCAGCTTCATATGTCTCTGGTCAAAATGATAAAGGTTCAATCGTTTCAGCCCAACCGTTTCTTTATCATCATCATTTGGCTGCAGCATCGCCACACCCATCTGTTCTTCCACAACCACTTTGTAGCCGATCACTGCCAGATACTGGTTCATGTCGTAGCGGTTAGATTCGGAAGCCACAAACTGATAGAGCTTTTCTTCTTTGTCTTTTACAAGAAATGTCGTATCCAGAAGCCGCCGCACACAGCGTTTGAACAGATACGCATCCTCGTCGCTCATATTGCTTATAAAACTTAAATCCTGCATATAAATTTACCTCATTGTATTTGTAAAGCGGACATTCACAATCCGCTTCTCTGCGTTCAAAAAGATGCCCTGTAAATATTTTCGTACCCTGTGATCCACAATTCTGACATCTTTATTTTCTCGAGATCACCACATTGCTGATATCGGCAATCTTCGTGCTCACTTTTTCGTTCTTGATACGGACTTCGTATGGAAATTCTGCATTTTTCGCATAAAGCATCGCCGCTGCGATCATCAGTGCCTCTTCTTTTGTCTGCACACCCTTTTCTTTCAGCTCCATGCTCACATCCAATCCAAGTGCCTCATCCAGATATGCTCCGACACGGGCCGGAGCATATCGGTTCGGTGCACTGCGGAACAGATTCTCCGTCCGTTTCTGCATCTCTTCTTCCGACATCGCATTGGTATTTAATGCGATATTCTGACCTTCGTTGCGGATACGCCGATTCTGCTCGAATGATTTGTAACCAACGTATTTCTGGTTGATAACACGAGTGCATTTCTCCACTTTTTCCATCGCCGTATCCTGCTCTTCTTTTGAAATCCTGGAAACACGGTCCAGGAAATCGCCGAGAAGATTCTCCAGTCTGACACGGCTGCTCGCCATCTGCATGATTCTTGTATTTGCCAGATTATAATAACTGTTGATGCGAGTATCAATCAGTTCCATATTTTCTTCGTATTCCACACTCAGGAAATACTGGAGTTCCGCCATGTAACGGTCCACACGGGAAATTGCCTGCTCTTTCGGGCAACGCAGACGTTTTCCACATTCTTCGACCATTTTCTCATACATATCCCCATAACGCAGATCCTCGATCCGGTCACGGATGAAAGAAAGCTGGGTCGGGATCAGTCCGTTGTTTTTTACGAAGAAATATTCACTGAAGAACCGGTCCAACATTTCATTTTTCATAATGAACTGCCCGAAACTGTTCATGTCCTGAAATTCGATGACTGTTTTCATGATATCCGATATGCTGTCTTTTAAATCAGCCAGCTCATTGCGAAGCTCGGTTTCATTTTCCATCATCGGCACCAGAATGTTTGAGTACGGACGTTCTTTTCGCACCGAGCCTTCTTCCGATGCGGATTTCATGATCTCATACATTGAGAGAATGCGGTTTGACATCGTACCTTCATTTTT
>ERZ840407.1329-NODE-1329-length-11641-cov-7.620835_pt1 | contig 11641 bp, 10 predicted proteins | sample MGYA00519877_ERZ840407 | MGnify/ENA primary metagenome ERZ840407 (study PRJEB31850, sample SAMEA3708875) | human gut metagenome | biome: human gut; feature: human-associated habitat; material: faeces | place: China | collected 2014 ...
ACCTGAGCCTGCTGGTCTGCCTGAAGTCCACCGGCGACATCGAGAAGAAGGTCATTGCTTCCGTGACTGAGAGCCTGAAGGCTGATTACTCCTTCGGCGAGGATTGGGCTCGTCTGGTCGAGATCTTCCAGAACCCCAGCCTGCAGATGATCTCCTTCACCATCACCGAGAAGGGCTACGGCGTTGCTCCTGCTGACCTGGAGCGCGGCCTGACCCCCGTTCTGGCCATGGGCAAGGTCACCGCTCTGCTGTATGAGCGCTTCAAGGCCGGCAAGCTGCCCCTGACCGTTCAGAGCATGGATAACTGCTCTCACAACGGCGACAAGGTCAAGAGCGCTGTCCACGCCTACGCTTCCAAGTGGGTCGAGCAGGGTCTGGTTCCCGCTGAGTTCCTGGCATACGTTCAGGACGAGACCAAGATCACCTTCCCCTGGAGCATGATCGACAAGATCACCCCCCGTCCCGACGCAAAGGTCCAGGAGATGCTGGCCAAGGACGGCTTTGAGGACAACTACACCATCGTGACCGAGAAGCACACCTTTACTGCTCCCTTTGTCAACGCAGAGGAGACCCAGTACCTGTGCATCGAGGATCACTACACCAACGGCCGTCCTCCGCTGGAGCTGGGCGGTGTGCTGTACTGCGACCGCGAGACCGTGGACAAGATCGAGAAGATGAAGGTCTGCACCTGCCTGAACCCCCTGCACACTGCCATGTCCATCTATGGCTGCATGCTGGGCTACAACCTCATCTCTGCCGAGATGGCAGACGAGGATCTGCGCTCCTTCATCCAGAAGATCGGCTATATCGAGGCTATGCCCGTTGTGGTTGATCCCGGCGTTCTGAACCCCTACGAGTTCATCGGCGCTGTCATCAACCGCCGTCTGCCCAACCCCTTCATGCCCGATGCTCCCCAGCGTATCGCTACCGATACCTCTCAGAAGCTGGCCATCCGCTTTGGCGAGACCATCAAGGCATATCAGGCACGCGGTCTGGACAAGTCCAACCTGGTGCTGATCCCCCTGGTGCTGGCAGGCTATGCCCGCTACCTGAAGGGCATTGATGACAACGGCAAGGCCTTTGAGATCTCTCCCGATCCGATGCTGGCTGAGCTGCAGGCCATCGTGGCTCCTCTGGAAGTCAAGGAAGGCGAGCAGGACTTCAGCTGCCTGAAGAACCTGTACAGCCGCGCCGACATCTTCGGTGTGGACCTGTATGCGGTCGGTCTGGGTGAGCAGATTGAGGGCATGGTCAAGGAGCTGTACGCTGGCAACGGCGCAGTCCGCAAGACTCTGCACAAGTACGTCGCCGCCCGCTGAGCGCTGACATCCTCTTTTTAAGCTAAGCTATCTTCGTCCCCACGCTGCGTTTTGCTTTGCCGCAGCGTGGGATTTTTTATACCCTCTCAGTCTCGCTTCGCTCGCCAGCTCCCCCGATGGGGGAGCTTTTGTGCTGTATATGTTGCCGCTGCGGCAAAACCTCGCCCTTCGGGAGAGGTGGCAGCGCGTGAGCGCTGACGGAGAGGGTGGAATTTCCGGCAAATGCCTTTACTTATAGCCGATTTTTTGCCATAATAAGAAAAAACGGAACCGGGAGGAGACCAGCATGAAGGTCATGATCTTTGACGTGGGCGGCACCGAGATCAAATACTCGGTCATGGACGATGCGATGAACCGGTACGAGTCCGGCAGCATCCCGACGCCCAGCGACAGCCAGCCGCACTTTCTCGAAACGTTGGCGCAGCTCTACCGCCCCCACAGGGACGAGGTGGACGGCATCGCACTGAGCCTGCCCGGCTTCATCGACGCCGAGCACGGTGTGGTCCTGGGCGGCGGTGCGCCCTCCATCATCTATAACATCGGCACTCCGGTGGGCCCGCGCCTGGCCGAGCTCTGCGGCTGCAAGGTCTGGATCGAAAACGACGGCAAGGCAGCTGCCATTGCCGAGCTGCAGCGCGGTGCGCTGCAGGGGTGCAGCAACGCGGCGGTGTTCGTCATCGGCACCGGCGTGGGCGGCGGTCTGATCGTCAACGGCCAGCTGGTGCGCGGCCGGGACTTCACCGCGGGCGAGTACAGCTTCATGAACACCAACGCCGACGCCTGGAGCGACAGCAAAAAGACGATGGCCGGCCAGTGCAGCACCTCCGCGCTGCTGGATGCCTACCGGGTGCGCAGGCAGCTGCCTGCCGATGCCCCGATGAACGGCAGGCTCTTCTTTGATGCGGCCAACGCAGGGGAGCCGGAGGCGCTGGAAGTGCTGGAAGCCTTCTGCATGGCGGTGGATGTGCAGATCTACAACCTCAGCGTCCTACTGAACCTCGAAAAGGTGGCCATCGGCGGCGGCATCAGCGGGCAGCCCCTCCTCATCGAGACCCTCGACCGGGTGTATGAGGAAAAGATCCTGAAGGGCCATCCCTTCAGCGAAGAGCAGGCCCGCAGCCTGCCCCGGCCGGAGATCGTGCCCTGCGCGTTCCACAACGAAGCCAACCAGATCGGTGCGCTGGTCAGCTACCTCAACGCATTTTACCCGCAGAAATAAAGTGCCCAGAGCAGCTGTTTTTCGATGGTTTCTATTTCTGGCTTGAAGCAAAGCGAAAAATGGTGTATTATAATGGGTATTGAATCATGAGCAGTACCGGGCGGTTTGGCCCGGATGAAGGGGGAACTCCACTATGGCTGATAAAAACTTTTTGACCGAGATCATTGACGCCGACCTCGCCGAAGGCAAAATCAGCGAGATCCATACCCGCTTCCCGCCGGAGCCCAATGGCTACCTGCACATCGGCAGCGCCAAGGCGATCTATATCAACTGGTCCATCGCAAACCAGTACGGCGGCAAGTTCAACCTCCGCCTCGACGACACCAACCCCGCCCGTGAAGGGGAGGAGTATGTCAACAGCATCATCGAGGACCTGCACTGGCTGGGTGCCGACCCCAACGGCGGCATCTTCTACGGCAGCGACTACTTTGACAAATGCTACGAGTACGCCGAGAAGCTCATCAAAGAGGGCAAGGCCTATGTGGACGACCTGAGCCGTGATGAGATGCGTGAGTACCGCGGTGCCGATGCCGGCAAGCCCTCCCGCCCCTCTCCGTGGCGGGACCGCGCCCCGGAAGAAAACCTGGACCTGTTCCGCCGGATGCGTGCAGGCGAGTTCAAAGAGGGCGAGAAGACCCTGCGTGCCAAGATCGACCTGGCCAGCCCCAACATGAACATGCGTGACCCGGCCATCTACCGCATCAAGTACGCCGAGCATCACCGTCAGGGCAATAAGTGGTGCATCTACCCGATGTACGACTTCGCCCACCCCATCCAGGACGCCATCGAGGGCATCACCCACAGCATGTGCAGCCTGGAGTTTGAGAACCACCGCCCGCTGTACAACTGGGTCATCGAAAATATTTTTGGCACCGAGTTCCCCAAGCAGCGTGAATTTGCCCGCCTGAACATGACCAATACGGTTATGAGCAAGCGCTACCTGCGTGAGCTGGTGGAGATGGGCATTGTGGACGGCTGGGATGACCCCCGGATGCCCACCCTGTGCGGCCTGCGCCGCCGCGGCTACACCGCAAGCTCCATCTTTACGTTCGTGCGGGAGGCCGGTATCTCCAAGTCCGATAACCTCATCGACATGCGCCAGCTGGAGGCCTGCATCCGCAGCGAGCTGGACCTGACCGCGCAGCGCCGCATTGCCGTGCTGGAGCCCGTCAAGCTCATCGTGGACAACTACCCCGCCGACAAGACCGAGTATTTTGATGTGGCCAACAACCCCAACCGGGAAGCCAACGATACCACCACCCGCAAGGTGGCCTTTACCAAGGAGCTGTGGATCGAGAACGAGGATTTCGCCGAGGTGCCGCCTCCGAAGTTCAAGCGCCTGACCGTGGGCGGTGAGGTCCGCCTGATGGGTGCTTATCTCGTCAAGTGCACCAGCGTGGACAAGAATGCTGACGGCAGCATTGCCGCCATCCACTGCACCGCCGATCTCGAGACGGGCAACGGAAACCCTGCCGATGGCCGCAAGGTCAAGGGCACCATCCACTGGGTGAGCGCGGCGCACTGCGTGGAGGCCGAGGTACGCCTGTACGATAAGCTCTTCACCGAGGCCAACATGAACGCCATCCCCGAGGGCAGCGATTACAAGGACTACCTCAACCCCGAGAGCGTGGTGGCACGCAAGGGCTGTAAGCTGGAAGAGGCTCTGGCCGGCGCAAAGCCGGGCGAGAAGTTCCAGTTCGTCCGCACCGGCTTCTTCACCCCGGACAGCAAGAACCCCGGCGTCTACAACCGTGTTGTCACCCTGCGTGACAGCTTCAAGCCTGCCAAGTAAGCAGCACGGCCGGACGCAAAATTTCTCCAAAGGAGCAATTTCGATACGATGAAAAAGCATATGACCCGGAACGTGATCCTTATGGCGGTCCTGGATGTGGCCCTTGGCATCGTCCTGTCGCTGTATATCGCCAGTACGGGCACTGTTCCCGCAGCCGACAACGCGGATACCTATGCCGATGGTGCCTACAGCGCCTCCGCACAGGGCTACAAAAGCGAAGTGACCGTGATGATCAACATTACGGGCGGCAAAGTGACCAACGTGCAGATCGACGCGGGCGACGAGACACCCGAAGTGGGTGGCAAGGCGGCGGAAAGTCTTGCCCGCAGCCTGCTGGATGCCGGCGGCACGGCAGGTGTGGACACGGTCTCGGGTGCTACCATGACCAGCAACGCGGTGCTGTCCGCTATGGATGCCTGCCTTGCACAGGCCGTGCAGGAATAACGCTTTGATTTGGACTGCTGCACGGCGAGACTGTGCGGCAGTTTTTTGTTGTGAGAGAGTTTTTTATGTTTCTGGATGTTCTGCCTTTCAAAAACGATACGGCCCGCCTCGTCCGCGTGTATGGGGACGAGCCCTGCATCACCCTGCCGGAGGCTCTGCCCGCCCCGGAGGGGGGCACGCTGACCATCACCGAGCTGGGAGATTACTGCTTCTCCGAGAAGCCCCGCGGTCTGCCTGCGCCGGAAGAGCTCTGCCGCTATGCGGTGGAGCCGGACGGCACCGCGCGCCTCCTGCGGGCCTTTGGACGCGATCTGACGGGCGCTTCTCATGCCCGGTATGATCTGGACTTCGGGGACGGAGACGCCTCTACTGCCGCCCGGAGCGGGGAAGAAGCTCTCCATCCCCTTTGCGGCAGTTTTCTGGAGGAACTGGTCCTGCCCGGGAGCCTGCGGGTCATCGGAAGCTGTGCCTTTTACAACTGCCGCCGCCTGCGCCGCCTTTCGGCCGGGGCGGGGGAGCTGACCATGGGCAGCGATGTCTTCCTCAACTGCTTTGCACTGGAAACGCTGGTCATCCGGGCCCGGCCGGAGCAGGACACCGGCCTGTTTGCGCTGGTGGCCTGCATTACCGAGGCGGTGCAGGCGCTATTCTGGCCAGAGGGAGAGGCCCGGCCCCTCGCGGGCCTGTGGTACCCCGCCTACTGGGAAGACATTGAGGAGACTCCCGCGCACATTCTGCTCCACACGTTTTCGGGGCAGGGGTACCATTACCGACAGTGCTTTTTGGATGGGAAATTCCTCCCGGTCGAATACGACGCCATCTTCCCGCAGGGGCACGACGCGGATGACGCCAACATTATGGTCATGCTCTGCTTTGACCGTCTGCGCTGGCCCTGGAGCCTGAGCAGTGCCGCTGCCGAGCATTACCGGGCTTTTCTGGCGGCCAACACGGGCCGGGTGCTTGCCCGGCTGCTGAAAGCGCAGGACATGGACGGCCTGCGGGCCCTGCTGGCGCTGGATGTGTTTGATCAAGACGCCTTTGCCGCGGGTGCGGCGTTGGCGGCCAAGGCCGACAACGCTTCTGCTGCCGCTCTGCTGGCCGACGCCGAGCACAAAAAGTTTGCGGCCCGGCCCAACAAAAAGAGGTACGATTTTGATTTCTGAAAAGGAAAAATTCTTCGACCCGCGCAAGCCGTTCGAGTCCAAACGGCCCGAGACCCATGAGGAGTGGCAGGCGCGGATGGGCGGCGAGGTGCTGGCCGTGGTGCGCAGCGGGCTGTATCTGGACTTCCGATTTCTGGATATGGCCCTCTCGGCCCTGAGCCCAACCCCGGACGAGCGGTGCGGGGTGCTGGCCACCGATGGCCGCATCCTCTGCTACCAGCCCAGCGCCCTGCTGCGGCTGTACAAGGAAAACCCGAAATACCTCAACCGCCTGTACTTACACACGGTGTTCCACTGCATCTTCCGCCACCTGTGGACCAAAGGGCGGCGGGATAAGCGCCTGTGGCACCTGGCCTGTGACATCGCGGTGGAAAATGTCATCGACGGGCTGGGCCGCAAAAGCGTCCGGCGCCCGCTGAGCTATGTCCGTCAGCACGCCTATGAGGAGATCAAAGCCGAGCAGAAAGTGGTGGCGGCAGCACCCACCTACCGCTGGCTGCTGGGCCAGACGCCTGGCGTGCTCCGCCAGCTGGAGCGGGAGTTCTACACCGACGACCACCGCCTCTGGCCCAAGGACGCCCCGGAGCAGCCCCAGCAGATGCCCACGCCCCTGCCCCAGAAGACCTGGCAGAAGATCGGGGAGCGGATGCAGACCGAGCTGGAGCTGCGGGATAAAGAGGCGGGCGAGGGGGCCGACGCGCTCAAGGAGCAGGTCAAGGCCGCCAACCGCAGCCGCCGCAGCTACAAAGATTTCCTGCGCCGGTTCTGCATCACCCGGGAGGAAGTGCACCTTGACCCGGATGAATTTGATCTGAACTTTTATACCTACGGCCTTTCGGTCTACGGCAACATGCCTCTCATTGAGCCGCTGGAGACCCGGGAAAGTAAGAAAATCGAGGAGCTGGCCCTCGTCATTGACACCAGCTATTCCACCTCCGGCGAGCTGGTGCGGGCGTTCCTGGCCGAGACCTACACCCTGCTGAAAGGGCGGGAAAATTTCTTCCACCGGATGAACCTGCACCTGATCCAGGCGGACAACACCGTCCAGCAGGACCTGCTCATCCGCAATGAAGACGAGCTCATCCATGCCATGAACCATTTCCAGCTGCGGGGCGGCGGCGGAACGGATTTCCGCCCGGCGTTTGAGTACGTTGATCGTCTGTGTGCCGAAAAGCAGTTCACCAACCTGCGGGGCCTGCTCTACTTTACGGACGGAATGGGCACCTACCCGGCCCGCCGCCCGCCGTATGAAGCCGCGTTCCTTTTTCTGGGGGAGCGGTTCGACGATGCCAATGTGCCGCCCTGGGCCATGAAAGTGGTGCTGGACGAGGAAGAGTTTGCGGGCCCGGCGGCCCGGTCGGCTTCGGCGCTGGCCGAGGCCATGAGCGAGGAGGACGACCTCTACCGCGACCTCAATAATTCGTGAATCACAATGCGTGAGGAGTTTGCTATGAACATCAAACGTGCCAAAGAAGAAATTGAGCATACCGTCAAGGCCTACCTGGCCAAGGATGCTCTGGGCGAGTACGCCATCCCGGCCATCCGCCAGCGGCCCATCCTGCTGATGGGCCCTCCGGGCATTGGCAAAACGCAGGTCATGGAGCAGGTGGCCCGGGAGTGCGGTGTGGCGCTGGTGGCCTACACCATCACCCACCACACCCGCCAGAGCGCCGTGGGCCTGCCCTTCATCCGGCAGCGCCATTACGGCGACAAGGATGTCTCTGTGACCGAATACACCATGAGCGAGATCATTTCCAGCGTCTACGCCAAGATGGAAGCCACCGGCCTGAAAGAGGGCATCCTCTTTATCGACGAGATCAACTGCGTTTCCGAGACGCTGGCCCCCACCATGCTGCAATTTCTGCAGTGCAAGACCTTCGGCAACCAGGCAGTGCCTGCCGGCTGGGTCATCGTGGCGGCAGGCAACCCGCCGGAGTATAACAAATCTGTCCGCGATTTCGATATCGTCACGCTGGACCGTGTCCGTCGGATGGACATTGAGCCCGACCTGCAGGTATGGAAAGATTACGCCCGCACAGCCCACATCCACAGTGCCATCCTGAGCTACCTCGATCTGCATCCCCAGAACTTCTACCAGATCAACGCCGACGTGGACGGCACACAGTTCGTCACTGCCCGCGGCTGGGAGGATCTGTCCAACCTGCTGGACACCTATGAATCGCTGGGCCTGCAGGCAGATGAAGCACTCATCCGGCAGTATCTCCAGCACCAGAAGATCGCAGAGGACTTCTCTACCTATCTTGATCTCTATTATAAGTATCGTGATGACTACGGCGTAGAGGAGATTCTGGCCGGTCAGGTCCAGCCTGCCGTTTATGCCCGCCTGCTCAATGCACCGTTTGATGAACGGCTCTCGCTGGTCAGTCTGATTCTGTCCGGTCTGAACACCCGGTTCACTGCTTCCCGGCAGGCCGATGCCGTCGCCGATGCCTGCTACGCCTTCCTGCGGGAGACCAAACAGGGCTTTTCCACCCTGCCTGCGGACATCCCGGATGGGGAGCTTACCCTGTTCGGTCAGATGGTCACGGACTATGATGCCGAGACCCAGCGCCAGCGTACCGCCGGTCTGCTGGGCCATGACGCGCTGAATACCCGCCTGCAGGTGTATGCCGCCCTCCGCAGCTGGGATGCGGAGCTGCGCCGCGCCAATGCGGTGAGCACACAGCCCGCCTTTGACCTCCTGCGCACACAGTTCCAGTCCCTTGCCGAGGCCCGGGATCAGGCACAGGAAGCCGCCAGCGCCGCGCTGGAAGCTGCATTTGACTTTATGGAGAACGCCTTTGCCGAAAGCCAGGAGATGGTGGTGTTCGTCACGGAGCTGACCTTGAATCCCGCCTCCCATGCCTTCATCACCGAAAATGGCTGCGACCGCTATTTCCGGTACAACAAAGACCTGCTGCTCGACCATCGCAAGGCCGCACTGCAGCAGGAGCTTGCCGCCGAAGCCCGCCGCCACGGAGGGCAGTAAGCACCCATCATCCATGAGAAAAGAAGCGCCTCATCCGGGAGAGGATGAAGCGCTTCTGTACTTTGTTCGGGTCAGGGATGAGCTCGTTTTCCACGGCCCGGCAGACGTACATCATAAAGAGGATTCAGATACGTTCTCTCAAGCGTTCATCTTTGCCATACCTCCAAAATTTTATGCCATACAACCCCGCACCCAGCAGGAGGCTGAAAAGGGCATAGGGCAAAATCGGCAGGCGCAGCAAAACAAAAGCTCCAGCGATCCGTGTAAAAAATGCACCTGTTGCATACAGCACTGCAATATAAAGCACCAGCCAACCGCAGTATTTCAGACGATGCTTGCTTGGCGGAAACCCCGCCTGCTCCATCATTCTCCGGAACAGCCAGCAAAAAGCAGTTATGCAGACCACAAGCTGCATCAAATACCCAAGTGAGAGTTCAAACACCCAGTCCGGAACCACCGGATACAGCAGCAGACTCTCTATCCCCCAGCCAAAGAAGAAATACAGTGGTGCCACAAACCAGAAATAATCTCCAGTCCTCAAAGTTTTAAGGCTTGGCTTAACCTCCTCAGCAAAGGTTTTTGCATCCTCAATCACGTTGAATAGTTCCTGTCCATTCTCATTGGCCTGCACCGCCATATCGATCAGGTCACTGTATATCAGCTCTACGCCGCACTCATCCCAACTGGTACGCCGCAGATATCGAATAACCTCTCTGATTTGCTCCTGGCTTTTGCTATTGAGCAGTTTTACGCGCAGACGGTTCGCTCTTCGCAAGGTGAAATAGTTATTCATCTTCTATCCTCCCGAAAAATCTTTTCTACCAAACCGCACAGTCGGTTCCATTCCTGTTGAAAATCTAAAAGAGAATCCGTCCCCTTTTCGGTGATCACATAGTACTTTCGGCTTGGGCCCTTGGGAGAAGGTCGCCGCTCCACTGTCACCTTCTCCTGCTGCTCCAGGCGTAAAAGCAGCGGATACAGCGTGCTTTCGCTGATCTCTGCAAAACCGACCTGTTTTAACTGCATCACTATTTCATAGCCATAGGTTGGTTCTTTTTCAATCAGCCGCAACACGCAATATTCCAATACACCCTTTAGCAGCTGTGCATTATTTTCCAATCCGCTTCCTCCTTTCTATCTACTATGCAATGCGTTGTAGCTTATCTACATTGTATTACATAGTAGTCAGTTTGTCAAGCAGTACGCTATGCGCGGTTTGAACAAACTATATCTTCGCATTTCGGTAATACACAACAAAAAAGCCCTGAGACTTTCATCTCAGAGCTTTCGTTTAAGTCGGCGACTACCTATTTTCACGCGCCGTTTCCAGCGAACTATCTGCAGAAGCCCGTATCGTAACCGATATACCACCCAATAAAGTATGCCCCCCTGCTGCATTGTGCATAACCGTGCAGTAGGACCGCTTTTTATTTTGAAATTCGGTAATGACCCACGATGTCAGTTCGTTTTTCCAGAATGTCCTGCTCGTAGGCCATCTGCCATGGATCATTGTGGTGAATGATATAGGGCACTCCATTTTTATTTCGTCGGTCAGACACGATGCCGATATGTCTTTCGAAGATTACAATATCGCCACCCTGCCATGCTTCTATTTCTGAGACATCTGTGGTCAGGGCAACTGCTGTGTGTGAAAAAAATATATTCAGGTTTCGCACCCGCCGGAAGTCTATGTTTGCATCCGGCTCGGCTACCATATAATCTTGTGGGTGTACCCGGATATCCGCGTCCACAAGCACTTGTAGATCATATCCGGCATATTTCAACGCATAAGCCACTACATCAGTGCACACTCCGTAATTATCGTCAGGATAGCCGTTCTCATAGTAGCGGCTTTTGTATTTTGGATGTGTACTCACATAGGCCAGTGCACCGTTCAGAATATCTAACTGGTCATCTACACCGTCATCATCCCGATCCTCGCTACTATGAAGCTGCGGTATCTTGCCCTTATAATCGTCCTCCGGCCTGATTGCCGAGGTATGCTGGTAATGTGTCTGCACATAAAATACAATACTGCAAAATACAAAAAGTACTATTATTATCGCATAATACATTGCTGAATCTTTGCGTGTCATGTCCGAACGCATATTCTCACCCCTTTCTGTTCTGAGAATACCAGTTTTTAGCCCAGTCTGCAACCCTCTAACATGTATTCTTTCTCGGAAAATGGTAAAAACAAACCCCCAAGGAATCTCTTCCTCAGGGGTTTTGTTTAAGTCGGCGGACTACATCTATGCCGATTTATTTATGATGGTTTGGTTCACCGGGTTCTGCATGATGACCAGAGTGGTGAGAAGAGGTGGTAGTCTGAACTGAATCATCCGCAGCCTTATCGTTGGTGCTGCAACTGCACAGCACACCCAGCATCAGAACAACCGAAAGCAGTACAAATATTGCACGTTTCATAATTCAATCCTTTCTGATTTCCTTTCTTCTGTCTAATGTTGAATAAGCGGATCCGAGGTCACTAGATAACACATCATTATAGAATGGGATTGGTCAACCAGCATCCCCAATATCATCATAACATAATGCACGAAAAAATCAAGCAAAAATAGAAACTTTTGGCAATTTCTTTGCCGGTGAAAGAAAATACCGCACAAAAACAACAAACCCCTGAAGAATTTCTTCCTCAGGGGTTTCGTTTAAGTCGGCGACTACCTATTTTCACGCGCCGTTTCCAGCGAACTATCT
>ERZ840407.1339-NODE-1339-length-11533-cov-2.898937_pt1 | contig 11533 bp, 9 predicted proteins | sample MGYA00519877_ERZ840407 | MGnify/ENA primary metagenome ERZ840407 (study PRJEB31850, sample SAMEA3708875) | human gut metagenome | biome: human gut; feature: human-associated habitat; material: faeces | place: China | collected 2014 ...
CGTCAGGGAACCTGCTTTGCCCACAACCATTATGCCGGGTTGTCGAAACTGTCCGTCACCCAATCTACGGATGCTCCCCTGATGACCGCTTCGGAAATTTGGTTTCTGCGTGCCGAAGCCGCTTTGCGGGGATGGACGGACGAAGATGAAGAGGTCTGCTATCGGAACGGAGTGACGACCTCTTTTCAGCAATGGGGAGTCTATGGAGCGGAAGAGTATCTGCAAAGTGACCTGACTGCCGCTGACTTTATAGATACCTATGACGAAGAGAACAATATCGAAGCCCGTTGTAAAATATCTCCCAAATGGGACAGGGAGGACGACAAGGAAACGAAACTGGAAAAGATAATCACTCAAAAATGGATTGCCATGTTCCCTGAAGGCTGTGAGGCTTGGGCGGAACAGAGACGGACGGGGTATCCCCGCTTATTTCCCGTGCGCTTCAATCATAGCAGGAACGGATGCATAGATCCGGAAATCATGGTACGCCGCCTTAACTTCCCCGGCACCCTTCAGACAGAAGACCCTGACCAATATCTTGCACTTGTACAAGCGCTGGGTGGAGAAGACCATGGTGGCACACGCCTCTGGTGGGATACAGGAAATAATAACCTGGAATAAAAAAAGATAAAAGTAGTGTGTTTATATGTGTAGCTTTAACTATTTTTGCATCTTCATTTAAACACATTTACTTATGAAACAGATTATCTCTGCTCTTTTCCTTTGTATGTTGCTCTCTGCCGTACCGGGATTGCAGGCGCAAAACATCCAGTTACATTATGATTTTGGACGTTCTTTGTATGATAAAGATTTGCAAGGTCGTCCGCTGTTAACTTCCACAGTAGAGAAGTTTCATCCTGATACTTGGGGAAGTACTTATTTCTTTGTCGATATGGATTATACCTCCGAAGGTGTCGCTGCCGCTTATTGGGAAATAGCCCGTGAAGTGAAATTCTGGAAAGGTCCTTTCTCTGCGCATCTTGAATATAACGGTGGATTATCCAAAGGTATGTCTTATAAAAATGCTTATCTGGCAGGAGCCACGTATACCTTTAATAATGCCTCCTTCTCCAAAGGTTTCACACTGACCGCCATGTATAAGTATATTCAAAAACATTCATCACCCAACAACTTCCAGTTGACAGGTACATGGTACGTAAACTTCTGCCGTAACCTGCTCACTTTCTCCGGCTTTGCCGACTGGTGGCGTGAAGAAACGAACTACGGAAAGACTATCTTCCTCTCCGAACCACAATTCTGGGTAAACCTGAATCAAATCAAGGGAGTAAATAAAAATTTCAATCTAAGTGTTGGCTCTGAAGTCGAATTGAGCAACAACTTTGGTGGTCGCGATGGCTTTTATGTGATCCCGACGCTTGCTCTGAAATGGACGCTGAACTAAAAAAACGAACTAAAAAACGGATTAAAAAGCGAATTAAGAGAAATAGACTAAAAAGAAGTCAGGCTAAAAGAATCCGAATTTCAGAGGAATCTCCGTTTATCCCTCTGTCGAACTTACAAAATATATAGAACAACCTATTAAATGAAAACTGATTTAATCTACGGCGTAGAAGACCGTCCCCCTTTTAAAGACGCCCTGTTTGCGGCTTTACAACATCTCTTGGCTATTTTCGTAGCAATTATCACACCGCCGCTTATCATAGCGAGTGCCTTGAAACTGGATGTAGAAAAGACAAGTTTCCTAGTTTCCATGTCCCTTTTTGCTTCGGGAGTATCTACCTTTATACAATGCCGTCGTTTCGGTCCGATAGGAGCAAAGCTGCTCTGCATTCAGGGAACCAGTTTTTCTTTTATCGGTCCTATCATCGCCACAGGAATGGTAGGCGGATTGCCGTTGATTTTCGGTTCCTGTATGGCTGCCGCACCTATCGAAATGATTGTCAGTCGCACATTCAAATATCTGCGTAATATCATCACTCCGCTGGTTTCCGGTATTGTCGTACTGCTTATCGGATTGAGTCTGATAAAAGTAGGTATCGTATCTTGCGGAGGCGGATATGCAGCTATGGATAACGGTACGTTTGCTACCTGGGAAAACCTGTCTATTGCAGCACTGGTACTTCTTAGCGTCTTATTTTTCAACCGTTGCGGGAACAAATACCTGCGTATGAGTTCCATTGTACTCGGACTTTGTCTGGGTTATGGTCTGGCATTTGTTTTGGGAAAAGTGGATATGAGTGCGTTGAATGTGGAAATGCTGATGAGCTTTAATATTCCCCAACCTTTTAAATATGGTGTTGATTTCAATGTGTCTTCTTTCATAGCCATTGGTCTGGTCTACCTGATAACTGCCATCGAAGCAACAGGTGACGTGACTGCCAACTCTATGATTTCCGGACTTCCCATTGAAGGAGATTCCTATTTGAAACGAGTTTCCGGTGGAGTAATGGCAGATGGATTCAACTCCTTCCTCGCCGGTATATTCAACTCTTTCCCCAACTCCATCTTTGCACAGAATAACGGTATTATCCAACTGACCGGAGTAGCCAGCCGCTATGTCGGTTATTATATCGCAGCAATGCTCGTTCTTTTGGGATTATTCCCAATCGTAGGTGCCGTATTCTCCTTAATGCCCGATCCTGTATTGGGTGGTGCAACCTTACTAATGTTCGGTACAGTAGCAGCGGCAGGAATCCGTATTATCTCCTCACAAGAAATAGGCCGTAAAGAAACTCTGGTATTAGCAGTCAGCCTTTCCTTAGGCCTAGGAGTAGAACTAATGCCGGACGTATTACAACAAGCCCCGGAAGCAATTCGAAGTATCTTCTCTTCAGGGATCACCACCGGAGGCCTAACTGCAATTATTGCAAATATAGTAATACGTGTAAAAGAATGATGAATAAGTATTAACCGACAAGTATCAATCAACAAGTATTAAGTATTAATCGACAAGTATCAAATAGCAGGTATTATCCAGCAGCTTCGGTAATACTTATTACTTAATACTTATTTCTAAATTACTCATTTTATCAGTTGTGCGGAAGGGGAAATCAGGATACTCGTAAAGACTAAAGCGAGGTTCGGTTTCTCCTTTCGTATAATTCCAGATAGAAGCATAATCTTCCGGATCTTCTCCCATCTTGGCTAATTGGCGCAGATAAGCAGCCAGTGATTTATTTTCTACGATGTAAATCTGTCCCATCTGGTCGATAATCGGGCTATGATGACGAGTGCCGTCATGTTCGAAGCGTAGAATCCGTTTTCCTTCTTCCGTCAGTCCCACCAATTGGAAGGTCATACTCTTACCGATAGCCGGCAAATTCAATACACTGCGATCCGTAGCAAGGAAAGGCAAATGATGTTTTCTCATGAAACGTCTTAATTGCTTGGCAACATCTTCTTTCGTCTCCTCTTCCGTTCCGACTTTCGTCTCTAATATTTTGTATAATTCCTCCGCCTGTTCCGGTGTCATCCGACCATAAATCTTTTCCTCCTGTTGTTCCTGCATCGAACGGCTGTTGGGAGCAAATACTGCATAATTCTCATTGAATCCCTTCACCGAGAAAGTATAATAACATACCACCCCCAATGAATTGAGCACCTGGCGAAGCCGTGTCGTATGTCCCCGACGCGAAGCAGCCACTGTATATACCAACTGATTCGTGATAATCCATCCGGCAGAAAGAATCTTCCGAATCGCCTCTTTAGCTTCAGGCGTAACCTCCAGCGGTGTTTGAAAATGAGTCTGGATAATAAACTGTTTCACCCCTATAGCCGAAGCCTTTTCTTTGAATTCCCGCAGAATATCCACCAATCCGTCATTGATACGCATCGGCAAATAAGCCAATAACCGTGACCCCAGCCGTACTCGTTGCAATTCCGCATATTTCTCTCCTTCCGGTCGTTCGAGATTTGCCTTCTGTTTGCGTACTGCCATCCGATACACCGCATCCAAAATATTCTGAAGCGTCTTATTCTGACTCATCAGCGCATCGCCCCCTGTAATCAGAATATCCCGCAACTGTGTATCCTCTTCAAAATAAGTCATCAACCGGCGCAACTTACGATCCCATGACTCCTTCGGGCGTAAAGACTCAAACTCGAAATTCAACCGTTCGCTTTGGAAATCATACATCCGCTGGCAAGAAGCACAAAGTCCCCCGCAAGCCCTTCCCATCGTGTCAGGAATGAGAATAGCCACCTCCGGATACCGGCGATGAATATTATGCCCGTCCGGCAGAAGCCATCCCGCAGCATTAGGTTTACCAACCTCTACAATATCCTCCTTTTCCCACGCACGAATATTTCCATACGTCTCCACCAACCGTGGCGAATAAAGAATATAACTCCGGATTGCTTCGTCATTATACCCATATCCCGTGATATTGAGTAACGATAAATAATAAGGAGTTGCAAAAAACGGCATCCCCTTCTTTCGTGCCCGATAAAGCAAATACATAGTCTCCGAAGAAAGAGAATTCCCCAAGAACCGATTCAGTTCTCCCGGACTCTTCACAGCCATCGCCAAATGAAAGCGGAAATCATTCCACCACTCACTCACCAGCTTGTATTTTTCCTCATAACTCATCCCTTCCTCAAAGTGAAAACGCACCGAAGGCTTCGACTTCCTGTTCTCAATCTTCTGAATCAGCAAGTGCAACATCCGCTCTTTATTCTCATCCCGTATCTCCCGTACCTCTTCATCCAGTCCGGTTTCCCACCGGTCATTCCGACTTTTGATACGCTGCGGTGACGGCAAAGGCATAACTTCTCCCTTCAACCGTTTAAACATCTGAAAAATTTCAATAAACAAATCCGTCGGCATCTCCATATTCTCCAACGTCCCCGTCAGAAACTCATAAAGCAGCCGAATAGTCTGTACTGACATATCCTGTCCCGTAGACAGTTCATGAACATTTTGCCCATCATAATCAAGTAAGAGTCGAATTTGCTCCCTCGCCTCCTCCGCAGCTTCGTTTTCTATCCTGCAAGTCTCCAACAACCGCAGTATTCCAGCCTTGAAATCCTCAACAGTAGAGCTCTTATCCGCTATCTCCACTATCTCCGGAATCTCCTGACCATAGATTTGTTTCAACTGTGAAAAAGTAAGTGTAAGCATTTTCTTTTGTTTCATAAGCAATCTATCAATTTTTAAATTATATAATAAGCATTTTAAGTTTGAACGACCTCCCTTCTCCCCGAACTATATGTCTCAAATCCCGAACAGCATCTCATCCCCTAAGTATTCTCCATCCATAACCTACCAACATAATCATCAAAGCGCAACATAATACACAATCACACCGCATAGCACTCTACACTGCATAGCATTCCACGCCGCATGGCCTCCCGGCCTCGTCTGCACGGCGTCAAGCGGAGGTTTCATTCCCGGCGTTAAGAAGGGCAGACTGTTTGAGCGAAGCGAGTTTCTGCCCTTTAGCCGGGGATGAGACCGGAGTAGCCGGGCAGACGCAGCCTTGATTTTTTCTTTTTGGTACTTTTTCTTTTGTATCAAGACAAAAGAAAAAAGTACATAAAGATAACAAAAAAAGCGGAAGTACAAAACCCCCGCTTTCTCTATCATATTAATCTTTACGCTTTTCTAACATTTAACGCGACTTATTTTTTTGTTTCCGTGTCGTCATCCTTCCGTTTCGGTTCCTTCTTGGCAAGTAGAACGATATTATACACATAATCCGTCATCCACTGCTCCGAGTATCCCAGACGCTCTTTGTATTGGCGGATAGCCGCAGCCGTCTTATGCACATCATCCGCTTTCCATACCATTTTGGTGCAAACATCATGCACCGTCTTCTGCGTCATGCCATACAGAGCCTTTTTAAAGATCGACGGCATACGGAACTTCCACTGCATCAGATTTCCCATCAACATCATCAGATCATTAGAAAATCCCTGATACATGAACAAATAAGATTGAATATCATTTTGAGTGCGGCAGTTACGTTTTACGGAAGCGTCGATTTCCTTGAAGAAATTCTCATTCAGGCCATAATCCTGCATTAGCATTTTGCGTGACGCAGACTTTTCGGCCAATCCCAGTTTACCGTTTTGAGTAGGCACTTTAAACAAACGTTTGAAGTTAGCTACGTCCGGCAAGAATCGGATATTGGTGATACCTAAGTTTGTGGCGATCACTGACTGGAAATACACCCGGGTCAGTGAAATGAAATCTTCTACATTGCCGACTTTCGTTTCATCGGATTTTTTCTTGAATAAACCAAATAAGCCCATTGTTATATTTACAATTTTACAATTTACAATTTACTATTTGAGTGCGTGGAAGGTATATAATATAACTACCATCTGTCAATTTCCGTGCAAAGGTACAAAAACAGTTGGTTTTCACCAACATTCCAAGTCCTTTTCGATGTCCGGCATAGACTCTTTCTTAAAAACAGGACTTTGGATGCCGGCTTTCTTTTGCGCCCGGTAATCATTTAACAGGCGGATCGCATATTTTCCAAGGAAGAGGATAGCGATCAGATTGCAGATAGCCATTAATGCCATAGTGACATCTGCCAAGCTCCATACCATATCCAATGTGGCAAGTGAACCGAAGAGCACCATACCGCCCACTAATATCCTGTAACCATGAAGCACCCACTTCCGGTGAGTGATAAAGCGGATATTGGCCTCCCCGTAATAATAATTTCCCAGAATACTGCTGAAAGCGAAAAAGAAAAGAGCCACAGCAACGAAGACGCTGCCCGAAGAACCGATCTCGTTCGTCAATGCCTGTTGAGTCAACTGCACCCCATTGGTCGATCCATCCAGCGGAGCACCACTAAACAGAATGATAAAAGCCGTACAAGTACAAATCAATAATGTATCCGTAAATACTGCCAAAGTCTGTATCAATCCTTGTTTCGCGGGATGACTGACATGAGCCGTGGCAGCCGCATTCGGAGCCGATCCCATACCGGCCTCATTGCTGAAGAGTCCTCTCTTGATACCTTGCATCAATGCCATGCCGACTCCTCCTGCCAGTGCCTGTTCCCAACCGAAAGCATGACTGACAATTAGCGCGATGACGCCCGGTAAATGAGTGATATTGAGTATAACAATCACCAGCGCCAACCCCACATATCCCAATGCCATAACCGGCACGATAATGCTGCTGACACGGGCAATGCGTTGAATACCTCCGAAGATGATAACCAACGTCAGCAATGTCAGTACCCCTCCCAATATAATATGATTGACCCCGAAAGCATGCTCCGCAGCAGCACAGATGGTATTGCTCTGTACAGAATTGAAAGCAAAACCGAAAGTGATGCTTATTAATATGGCAAAAAGCATTCCCATCCACGGTTGCTTCAATCCCTTCTTCATATAATAAGCAGGACCTCCGATGAATGAATCCTTTCCGCGTATTTTGTATAATTGCCCTAAGGTAGACTCGATGAAAGCACTCGAAGCCCCTAACAGTGCGATGACCCACATCCAGAAAATAGCTCCGGGACCGCCGATAGCGATGGCGGTAGCCACTCCCGCAAGATTTCCCGTACCCACACGGCTGGCGATAGAGATAGCGAATGCCTGAAAAGAAGATACATGTTTCTCTCCCTGCTTCCCTTTGCCCGCAGATTCGCTTAACAGTACGATCATTTCGCGAATCATGCGGAATTGTACGAAGCGTGTCCGTATGCTGAACCAGATAGCACATCCCAATAACATGATAATCAGAATATAGGTCCAGAGTATGTCGTTAATCTCGTTGATAAAGGTCATAGTTAAGTATTAAGTATTGTTTGTGGTTATTCGTTTTTTATTCGGAAGTAGAATTTATGATTTTCGAATACGGGTTCCACAATATCATAACGAACAAATTTGGCGAGCAGATGTTCAGCGGCACGTCGTGAAAGTCCGGTTTGGCGACAGTAGCGGTTGAGTGAAAGTAAAGTGCCATGCTCCAGTTGTTCGAGCAGGAGCTGTTCACGTTCGGTGTAACGGATCAGTTCGCCACGGGGGCTGTCGCTCTGTTGCCATACACGGAGATGTATAGGTGTTGCCAGAATATTTTCATCCTTGATGCGGAGATAGGCTAGAGGTTTTCCGGTTTCGTCTTTGGCGTAAACCGGTTTATGTGGAGTCTCTTCGATGGTCGCTACCAACACTTGTCGTCCCTCCACTATATATGTTTGCAATGTGTATTCCACTTCCGGCACGCAATAAAGTTGTGCGGCGGCTTCAATCATATATTTTTCTTCTTCGGAGCGTACTCCCGCGATTTTTCCATTGTCTTTTACGCCAATAAGTAATCTTCCTCCGTCCGTGTTGGCAAAAGCCGAGAGTGTTTTGGCAATTTTGCGTGCGTCGGAAATTTCGAATTTAAAGTCCTGTTGCTGGTGCTCCCCTTCAGCAATCAATGCATGTATATAATCGGTATCTGTAAGCAGTTTCATGGCTACAAAGGTAGGTAAAAATGGTGAAAAGCCCCTTTTTTAGATATTTTTCGAAGAATATTTCAAAAAAAATATTGATTTTATGCTTTTATTTCGGGAAACAGTGTATTTTTGCGGCACATTATTAACGAAAAAAATAAAAGGATTATGAAAGAATTGGTAGAAAAGGTAGCAGCTCTGTATGCTGACTTCTCAAAAGATGCTAACGCACAGATCGAAAACGGTAACAAAGCAGCAGGAACTCGCGCTCGTAAAGCTTCTTTGGAAATCGAAAAAGCAATGAAAGAATTCCGTAAAGCATCTTTGGAAGCTTCTAAGAAATAATTTAGAAGACTACTAAGATATCGAAAAGAGGCTGTCTAAACTTGTTAGACAGCCTCTTTTATTATAGTACATTCAAATATATACGAACTTTAAACTTCTTCGCACACCACCATTTTCATCCCTTGATAAACGACTATAATTTTGTGCAGCGTCGTTGTTCCGATTGCTTTTTGCACCGTTTCACTGGCGGCATAGCGGTTGGCTTGTGTGATAGCCTCTTGTCGGAGTTGCTCTACCTTTTCGTCACTATCCTTTCCTTTGGCATACTTCAGTTCGATAATGTAGGAATGGAGCATGTCTTTGTATATATCCAGTAAGGGAAACATGAAGATGTCGGCATATCCTTCCTGATTCTCCTGTTCGGAGATGGGGCGATAGAAACGGTTCTGTGCGGTCATAGCCAACGTAAATCCATGTACGTATGCTTCGCCTTTTTGCTTGTCTCTCTGGGAAGAATATCGGTGCAGACATTCGGCGATATAATCGAAGTAGGCTTTCCAGTCGCCACGATAAGCCATAGCGGATGCCAGTTTTCCTTTTTCCCAGTTGTCAAAGCGGAGGTCCGCTTCGTTGTAGGTATCTAATAAGTAACTGTACAATTGTTCACGTACTACTTGATTGGGAATAGTCAACTTCGTTTCTCCTTCTAAAGTCCCACTGATAGTCAACATTCCGAAATAGAATAATAGGCTGATAAAGTTATCCGGTTCTGCAACTGTTTCGGCTGGAAAACCTGTTTTTAGTTCTCCGGTGACATATCCTTGTTGTACCAATGTCTGGATGGTCGAGGCGTCATGAGCAAATTCTTTGTCTTTGCGGATCAACATTCGTAGTTTGTTGTAATCCACGCGGATGTTTTCTTCTACCATATTGCGTGGCATATAGCCTCCATTCCGGATGTAATTATCCACAAAGTAGAGTACCATATTGGAGTTGTACATTGTAGTACCGCCATAACTTTTCTCTGAGAAACAGTAGTTGTCATACCAAGGTTTCATAGCTTCTATCAGCTCGTCGGTAGAGTGGTGAAACTGGCAGGTAGTGGCATAATAATCCAGCATTGCGCGTACCTCTTCTTCGTTGAATCCGGTCATTTCATTAAATTCCGGAGAGAGCGAATAATTGGTGCCAATATTGAATCCGCTGGTGAGATCGTCCATCGTGACGGGGCTGACACCTGTTACGAAGCAACGTTTGATCGTAGAATAAGTGCCTGCTTTCACCGTATCGAAGAAACTGCGTAGATAACCTGTTCCGTATGTCTCGCTCTTGTAATCTTCCAAACAGGAAGGTTCTGATAAGATTTTGTTTGTAAAATGGTCGTATTCGTCAATGAACAGATAAATCTGCTGATTGGTCTTGATACATTCTTTATATAGATAATTCAGTTGCTCTACGGCTCCTTTTTTCTTATTCATTTCTTCCTTTATCCCTTCGGGAAGATATTGGGCGTAGACATCGCAGAAGAAATTGAATTCTGTGTTGCAATGTGCGTCCAATGATTGCCGGTAACTATTTAATTCGGCATTAACTACGGCAAAGTTCAGATAAATGATGAGATATGAATTTCGTTCGGGAGTGGGATGCTTTCCTATGTACAGGTCGCCATACCATTTCTCAAACTTGTCCGCTTCTAATATGTTATAATAATGGTGGAGCATAGAGATCGTTAAGCTCTTTCCGAACCTTCGTGGGCGAATGTAAAAGAAATACTTGTTCGCGTTCTCTATGAGAGGGATATAATGTGTCTTGTCCACGTAATAACAGTCGTCTTCGCGGACATCGATAAAGTTCATCATTCCGTACGGAATACGTTTGCGCTTTACTGGTTGGTTCATAACTCTTTCATTTTCTCACAAAAGTAACAATAAAAAATGAATATTGATGGATGGCAGTTATATAAATGATAGAATATCTTTGGATATATCCGGGTGGTAATAGTGAGAATACTTGTATCTTTATTGTCGAATAAATTAATAAATTGAGAAATGTTGAAAGTAGTAACATTTATGAAGCAGGTAGCCATGGGGCTACAGATGGAGGGAAACTTCGGTACTGCGCATGTTTATCGTAGCAGTCTGAATGCCATCATTGCTTATTGTGGGGAAGAAGATTTGCTTTTTAGTGAAGTAACTTCGGAGTGGCTGAAGGGATTCGAAGTTTACCTTCGCAGTCGTGGTTGTAGCTGGAACACCGTTTCCACTTATCTGCGTACGTTTCGTGCGGTTTACAATCGTGCCGTCGATCTTGGGAAAGTTCCTTATGTACCTCATCTGTTCCGTTCTGTTTATACCGGTACTCGTGCCGATCATAAACGTGCGTTGTGTGATGACGATATGAAGAAGGTGTTTGCAAAATTGTCTCGTACATCAAGTGTGCCATTTGCTGTATGTCAGGCACAAGAGTTATTCATTCTGATGTTTTCGCTTCGTGGTATGCCGTTTGTCGATCTCGCTTATTTGCGTAAGAGTGATTTGCGTGATAACGTAATAACGTATCGCAGACGTAAGACAGGACGACCATTGTCGGTGACATTGACTCCCGAAGCGATGATCCTGGTGAAGAAGTATATGAATCGTGATCCTTCTTCTCCCTATTTATTTCCATTGTTGAAAAGCCGTGAAGGAACTAAAGAGGCGTATCGCGAATATCAGTTGGCATTGCGCAGCTTTAACCAACAGTTGATGTTGCTAGGTGAATTATTGGGATTATCCGATAAGTTGAGCTCGTACACCGCCCGCCATACCTGGGCTACGACAGCTTATTATTGTGAAATTCATCCAGGTATCATTTCTGAGGCAATGGGACATTCTTCCATTACG
>ERZ840407.1340-NODE-1340-length-11529-cov-8.886003_pt1 | contig 11529 bp, 8 predicted proteins | sample MGYA00519877_ERZ840407 | MGnify/ENA primary metagenome ERZ840407 (study PRJEB31850, sample SAMEA3708875) | human gut metagenome | biome: human gut; feature: human-associated habitat; material: faeces | place: China | collected 2014 ...
ATTTTCTCTGCCGCCGTCCATATCCGTTCCTGACTTTGCTGAATATCCTCCAGATCGGCCTCATAGATGCGGCCTGTTTCGTGAGCGCGGCGGGTAAGCTGGTTGAGGTTGTTGCTGGAATACCGAAGCAGGGACACCAGCTCCCGCAGCTCCGGGAGGTCGAGCTTCACCACATATCCGTCAATCGCCATCTTGCGGAGATACGCCGCCATGTTGGTGGTGCCGAACTGCGCCATCTTCGTTTCAATCATTTCCCGTTCCTGCGGCGTGACGCGGAATTTGAGCTGAACGTCCCGCTTACGTTTTGCCATCGCTCAGCGCTCCGGGGCTTTGGACTTCGCCGAAATTTTCGGCGAAGTTGTTTCAGGCAGCTTTTTCAGCATATCCCGGACAGAGGTTTTCTGCTGCTCCTGCGCGTAGGCTTTGCGGGTCTGACTGAGAAACAGATCGACCAGACCGGGATGGTTGTTGACGGCCAGATAGCAGTTGCGGTCAGTACCCCATGCGTCAGGATTGGCGGGGATGAACATGGCGTTTGCCCAAGCCCTGTTGTCGGGAGAATAGCGTCTGTCCCAGTCCGCTTTACAGACGGTGATGGCAAGGACATTGGCGATTCCGGCCATGAACACACGGCATATACGCTTCCGTCCATCGACCACGAGGCAGAACAGGCCATCAATGCCTATGAAGCGGAGTTCGGCGCGGATGGGACGCGGGTGTTCCGCGACCCCGCCGCCGAGCTGCCACCACAGCCTACCGTGCGAGAGCTGTTTGACGGGTACAAGCTGACCGTCGGCAACTCGCTTTCCAAAGATACGGCTTTTGTCAATGCCTGCCGCAATTCAGACCGCCAGAACGCTTATCTGGAGGGTGCGGACGCTATCCGTCGTATTGTCACGGCATCTGATGATCTCCAGCTTGTCCGCCTGTACTTTGATATGCCCGCGTTCCATAACCGGCTGCATCAGGAGCTTTTGGAGGAACTGTATCCCACGCTGGCAGCGACGGTCGCACCCTCTCCCTATCAGATCACACAGGAGGACATTGACAACGCGCTTCTGGATTGGCACGACAACCTAAAGGGCAAGCAGGAAGTCGCACTATATATGCAGGCGCATGGGCGAGAACGCAGCACCGCCGCATGGCTGGCTGCAAGCAGGATTTCACCGTTGTCCCCATTGAGGGGCTGGCGCTTGCAGATCAGCTCCATGATGCCGTGAAAAACATTCGCGGCACCTATCAGGAGGCGGAACTGCCAGAGCTGGGCGAGGGCGAACAGATCGACACGTCTATCCCCGCAGACCCCAATGTGAAAAACTACTCCTACACCGTGGTGGACGGCGAGGTGTATTACCGGGAAAACAGCCGCATGGTCAAACCGGAGCTGAACGCCACCGCCGCCGAGCGTGTCAAGGGCATGGTCGCGCTGCGGGATTGCGTGAATGAGCTGATTGCCCTGCAAATGGACGAGTACAGCGCAGAAAGCCGGATTCAGGAAGCGCAGACCGAGCTAAACCGCCTCTATGATGCGTTCTCCGCAAAACACGGCCTGATCAATGACCGGGCGAACCGTCTTGCGTTCTCTGACGATTCCTCTTACTACCTCCTGTGTTCGCTGGAAGTGCTGGATGACGACGGAAAGCTGGAGCGCAAGGCGGATATGTTCCACAAGCGCACCATCAAGCAGCAGCGCAGCGTAGATTCTGTGGATACCGCCAGCGAAGCCCTTGCTGTCTGCATCGGAGAAAAAGCCTGCGTCGATCTCGACTTTATGGCCTCCCTCATGGGCGGCAGCGAGAAAATCCCGCAGATCGTTGAGGATTTGAAGGGTGTCATTTACAAGGAACCAAACAGCGGCCCGTTTGACTTGCAGGACGGCGGCGAGCATTGGGCGAAGGGCTGGCAAACGGCGGACGAATATCTCTCCGGCAACGTCCGGCAGAAGCTCCGCACCGCGCAGCGCGTGGCAGCGCGCGACCCGTTCTTTGCCGGGAATGTGGATGCCCTGATCGCCGCCCAGCCGAAGGACTTGGAGGCCAGTGAAATTGAGGTGCGGCTGGGTGCGACATGGCTTGACAAGAAGTACATCGAACAATTCATGTACGAAACCTTTGAAACGCCCCGCTATCTGCGCGGACAGATCGAGATCAGCTATGTCCCGTACACCGCAGAATGGCAGGTTTCCCGCAAGAGCATGGTGCGCTACAACGACGTAGCGGCATTCACCACCTACGGCACAGACCGCGCCAGCGCCTACCGGTTGCTGGAGGATGCGCTGAATCTCCGCGATATTCGCATCTACGATACCATTGAGGACGCAGACGGACGGGAGCGCCGTGTCCTCAACGCCAAGGAAACCACCCTTGCCGCGCAGAAGCAGCAGCTTATCCGGGATGCGTTCAAGGACTGGATTTGGAAAGACCCGGATCGGCGCGAAACGCTGGTACGGCAATACAACGAGGAAATGAACAGCACCCGTCCCCGCGAGTATGACGGCAGCCACATCGTTTTCTCCGGTATGAACCCGGAAATCACCCTCCGAGAGCATCAGAAAAACGCCATCGCCCATGTGCTGTACGGTGGGAATACGCTGCTGGCACACGAGGTCGGCGCGGGAAAAACCTTTGAAATGGTAGCCTCTGCGATGGAATCTAAGAGATTGGGTCTGTGCCAGAAATCCATTTTTGTCGTGCCGAACCATCTGACGGAACAGTGGGCGTCCGAGTTTTTGCGGCTCTACCCTTCGGCCAACATCCTTGTCACTACCAAGAAGGACTTTGAAACCCACAACCGCAAGAAATTCTGCGCCCGTATCGCCACCGGCGACTATGACGCCGTTATCATCGGCCACAGTCAGTTTGAGCGTATCCCCATCAGCCCGGAGCGGCAGGAACGGCTCCTTCACCAACAGATTGAGGAAATCACCGATGGTATTCAGGATACCAAGCTCGCAGGCGGCAACAGCTTTACCATCAAGAGCTTGGAGCGCACGAAAAAGGGGCTGGAGGCGCGGCTGAAAAAGCTGCAAGCCAGCGACCGCAAGGATGATGTGATTTACTTTGAACAGCTCGGCGTAGACAGGATGTTTGTGGACGAGTCGGACAATTATAAAAATCTTTTCCTCTATACGAAGATGCGCAATGTGGCAGGGCTTTCCACCACCGATGCGCAGAAATCCTCGGATATGTTCTCCAAGTGCCGCTACATGGATGAGCTGACCGGCGGGCGCGGCGTGGTATTTGCCACCGGCACCCCGGTTTCCAACTCCATGACAGAGCTTTACACCATCCAGCGCTATTTGCAGCATGACCGGCTGCAAGAGATGGGTATGGGCCACTTTGATTGCTGGGCAAGCCGCTTTGGTGAAACCACCACCGCGCTGGAGCTTGCCCCGGAGGGAACCGGCTACCGGGCAAGGACGCGCTTTGCAAAATTTTTCAACTTGCCCGAATTGATGAATCTGTTCAAAGAGGTCGCCGACATCAAAACGGCGGATCAGCTCCACTTACCCACGCCGGAGGTTGCGTATCACACCATCGCCACCAAACCCACACAGATCCAGCAGGACATGGTGAAATCCCTGAGCGAACGTGCTGCTGAGGTGCATAGCGGTGCGGTTGACCCCTCGGTGGACAATATGCTGAAGATCACCTCGGACGGACGTAAAATCGGCCTTGACCAGCGGCTGATGAATCCGCTCACCCCGGATGACCCGGACAGCAAGCTGAATGCCTGCGTCGACAATGTTCTGCGTATCTGGAACGAAACCAAAGAGGATAATCTGACGCAGCTGATTTTCTGCGATATGTCCACGCCCAAGGGAGACGGCTCGTTCAATGTCTACGATGACATTCGCACAAAGCTGCTTGCCGCCGGGGTGCCGGAATCGGAGGTCGAGTTCATCCACAACGCTGATACTGAAGGTAAGAAAGCGGATTTGTTCTCCAAAGTCCGCAGCGGCAAGGTGCGTGTCCTGCTGGGCAGCACTGCAAAGATGGGCGCAGGCACCAATGTCCAGACCCTGCTGGTGGCCGTGCATCATCTGGATGTAGGCTGGCGACCGTCCGATATGACCCAACGCAACGGCCGAATCATCCGTCAGGGCAACAAAAACAAACAAGTTTACGTCTATAATTACGTCACGGAGGGGACATTCGATGCCTACCTCTGGCAAACGCTGGAAAACAAGCAGAAGTTTATTTCGCAGATCATGACGAGCAAATCTCCGATGCGCTCCTGTGATGATGTGGATGAGCAGGCTCTTTCGTATGCCGAGGTCAAGGCCCTATGCGCAGGCGACCCGCGCATCCGGGAAAAGATGGATCTGGATGTGCAGGTAGCAAAGCTCAAGGTGCTGCGCTCGGATTACCAGAACCAGAAATATCGTCTGGAAGATAAGCTGCTCAAGCATTACCCGGAGGAAATTCAGAAAGCGAAGAACCGTATTGCGGCTCTGAAAAACGATGCCCAAATCGCAGACGCACACCCGCAGGATAAGGAGAACTTCTGCGGCATGACGATCAAGGGCATGGTGTTCGATGAGAAAAAAGCAGCTGGTGAGCGGCTGATGCTCGCCTGCAAGGAGATGCCGAATGCGGATATGATGCTGCTGGGCACCTATCGCGGCTTTGAGCTGAACATTCGCTTTGACAGTTTCAAGAATGAGCATCAAATCGTTCTCCGCGGCGAGCTGAGTTATCCGGTACCGCTGGGCGATGACCCTCGCGGCAACATCGTCCGTCTGGACAATGCCATCGGCAATTTTGCCGACCGCATTGCCGATGCTGATGCCGCACTGGATTCTCTGGAACAGCAGAAGCAGGCCGCAGAGGTTGAAATCGCCAAGCCGTTTGCGCAGGAGGAAGAACTGCAAACCAAATCTGCCCGCCTTGCAGAATTGGATGCGCTGTTGAACATGGAGCATCAGTCCAGCCGGACAGAACCCGAAGCGGAAGAAAAGCCGGATGCCCGCCCCTCTGTGCTGGCAGCTCTGGAAGAAAAGGCTGATAAAGTGGAGCCTGTCCGACCATTCAAATCTTACTTGGATAAGGATGGTGATGCCCGGTGACGGAGCACCGTGACCAGCAGATCCATTTTCGTGTCAGCAAAGTCGAACTGGAACGCATTCGTCAGAAGATGGAAAGTTGCGGTATTTTGAGCATTGGCTCTTATCTGCGAAAAATGGCTCTGGATGGTTACTGCCTGAATCTTGATTTACCACAGCTGCGTCGGATGGCGTACCTTCTTCAGAATTGCAGCAACAACCTGAATCAGGTGGCGAAACGGGCCAGTGAAAGCGGGCAGCTCTATGCCGCCGATTTAGAGGACTTGCGTAGTCGGTTGGATGAGCTGATAGCTATTGGCAAGCAACTTCTCGCCAAACTCACCGAACTCTAAAAAATTTCCCGCAGTAGGAGGCTGCGGGTTTACATAACGGTTGACACCCTTGCAAGGCAAGGGGCGATACCTTTATAATAGGGGCGAAAAAGAAAGGCTGGTGTTTGATATGAGGTTTTTATTCAAGATGATGCTTGCCCCGATCTCTCTGTTCGTGGCTTTTCTGGCTCTGATGGCAAAGTGGCTGCTTACTCTGTCCAGCTATGTTGTCGCGCCGTTGATGCTGTATATCTTTGGCTGCGGCATCTACACCGTCTACCGCCAGACTTGGGATCAATTTCTGATTCTGCTGGTTGCCGAATTTCTCTGCTTTGTCCTTTTTGTCGGCGCAACTGCAATGGTGGAGGGCGTTGAGAAATTCAGCGGTTGGCTCCGGGACCTGATTTGATTTTGAATCTTCTTGCCGCCTTCGGGCGGCTTTTTCATTTAGGAGGTGATCTGCTCTGGCTGCTACTCGTCTGATCGCACTGCATCAGCACAAAGGAAAATCTATTGCCGCCTGCCTGAAAGACCGCACCAACTATGCACAGAATCCTGACAAGACTGAAAAAGGCGAACTTGTCAGCAGCTATCAATGCAGCCCGCTTACTGTGGACGAGGAGTTCATGCTCACAAAAAAGCTGTACGAGCAGGCCACCGGGCGCAGCCAAAAAAGTAACATTATCGCCTATCAGATACGGCAATCTTTCCGACCTGGTGAAATTACGGCTGAAGAAGCAAACCGCATCGGTTATGAGTTGGCCTCCCGGTTTCTGAAAGGCAAACACGCTTTTATCGTTGCAACGCATACCGATCGGGAACACATTCACAATCACATTATCTATAACTCGACCACTCTGGACGGCACAAGAAAATTCCGGGATTTTTTCTTTTCCGGTCTGGCAGTGCAGCGGTTGAGCGACCTGATTTGTCTGGAGCATCAGCTGTCAGTCATTGAAAAGAAGCCTTACCGGGAACGGCAGAAGCGCATCACTTACCCACCAAAGGAGAGCAACCGCGACCGGCTGTGCAGTGTAATCGACGAGATTTTGCAGCAGAAGCCCACCGACTACGAAGATTTTCTGCAAAAGCTGGAACAGCAGGGCTATGAAATCAAACGCGGCAAATACACTTCCGTTAAAGGCGCACGGCAGAAACGCTTTATCCGGTTAAAGACACTGGGTGCCGGGTACAGCGAGGATGAAATCAAAGCAGTCATTGCCGGAAAAGCCGAACACCGCCCACATCAGAAGCAACCTCCCAAAGAGCAGCCGTTCCAGTTGCTGGTTGACATTCAAGCAAAACTTGCCGAGGGCAAAGGTGGCGGCTACGAACGCTGGGCGAAGAAGTACAACTTGAAAGAGATGTCCAAAACGCTGATTTTTTTGCAGGAGCAGAAAATCGGCAGTGCGGATGACCTGAAAGAGCGTGCTGATGCTGCACTTTCTCGCTATCACAAACTGGGCGATTCCATCAAGGCCGCCGAGAAGCGTATGGCAGAAATCGCCGTCCTCCGGGCGCACATCGTCAACTATGCCAAGACCCGGCCTGTATACGATGCTTACCGCAAATCCGGGTACAGCTCCAAATTTTTGGAAGCGCACCGGGAAGAAGTCACGCTGCATAAGACGGCGAAAGCCGCTTTCAATGAATCCGGCCTGAAAAAGCTGCCCAAAGTGAAAGACCTGAATGCAGAGTATTCGGCTTTGCTCACCAAGAAAAAAGCACTCTACCCAGAGTACCGAAAGACACGGGATGAGATGCAGGAAATCGTAAAAGCACAGAAGAATGTGGAACTGTTCTTTGCGGAGGAAAAGGACTCCAAGCAAGTCGAGCAGATCCGATAAAACAGTCCCTGAGAACTTTGCCGCTTATCCGGCAGGGTTCTCAGGGTCTTTTTTGCTTATTGCTCAGTCTGTACTTGGAACGGCTTTTCCGGCAGTTTCAATTTGTTTGGCAACCATATTTTCCAATTCCCCCGTAATCGTTGCACAATTTGCAACACGATAATTCCAGAAGTAAGAAACGCCTTCACACTCCTCAACGGACAAATCGCTGTTGACCAAAAGCAGTCGGTCGGAGGTTACTTTCAGCTTTTCGCACAGAGCAGCATATTTTCCATAATCAATGCTTCGGCTGGACGATTTGGCTTCCACCCAGAAGAATTTTCCGTTGATGGAAAACGCAACATCCAGTTCATGCGTGCTCCCTGCGGATGCCGCTTCTGAAAGAATCACATTGGAGCAAAGCGAAACTTCTGCGCCCTGCTCCTCCTGATAGCGATTCAAAATCTGCTGAACCTGATGCTCCACAAAAAGTTCCAGCCACTTCCCGCTCAGGAAATGCCGGACAGTCTCATTTTGCGCAAGCTCATAGACGATATTCTGCGGATAGATCACAATGGATGCAAAAAGTCCCATTTTATCCCACGTCTGAGCGATTTCCGAAAGTGTGGCAAACGAATTCTTGGAAGTACCCTTTGGGATACGAAACGAAAAAGAGCCGTCACTCTGCATATGTGTCCGAATAAACTGCAAGAAATCCACCACTACCGGGTCGCAAAGAGCTTCGCCTGTTTTCCATGCCATCCGCTGAATGGCAATCGGCGGAAGTTTTTTCGGTACGACCTGCTGAACGATTCTATACCCACAGCGTTCCAGATGCTCCAATGCGGTCAAAGGCTTCGGAGGGATTTTTTCTTTAACTTCGGACTTTTCTGCACCGGATGTATTCTCAGTCAGATAGTTAAACTTCCATCCGTATTCCCAAGCAGGCGAACGGGTCAACACACCAACTGCATGAAATCCGCTGTCCGGTTCCTCCATCGGAAATGTGATTTTGTTCTTTTGGATATTGATTTGGAGCGTTTTATTTTTCAGCGCTATCTGATAAGCGTCAAGAAGGAATTCCTTTCCCTTATATGTCAGCTCACTGGAACTATTTGCAGAAAGGCCAGCATTTTTTGCCAAAGAGAGAAGCAGACAGGTCGCTTTGGGCAGCTCAAGGATATGCTCCATCTGCGCAGCGTCCGGAATCACTTCCGCATTTGCGTTATCGGGCTGCGGCAATTCGTCTGCCGGAGTCTCCTTTGCTGGTGCAGAAACTTCGGGTGTCATTTTTGAAGCAGCCTCAGATTTTCCAGACTTGGGCAAAGGTTTCGGCTCCGTATAGACCTCAGCAATAAATAATTCATAGGAATCGATGCACGAAAGTTTTCCTGCCGCTGCAAGTCCCACATAAATCGCAGCCGCCCGTGAGGAATCGCCATAATACTTTTTAGAATCCGCTGCGGCAGCAATATCAGAAAAAGCATTATATCTGCTCAGCGGCTCCGCCTTTTCCGGGAACTGCTTCAACGCACGGCAGTAGAGCCACTCAAAGAACGAATCCATGTACGGCTCTGTCGGATACTCGTTTCCTTCCAGAGAGTAACGTAGCAGCTCTCCACTGGTTCGCAGCCGAGTGTCCTTATGGACTTTGGGTGGCTCACAGGTCAGAAGGTCAGCGAATGGCCCACCATGTTCAAACACTTTGGTGGCTTCAAAAACCGTGCTGATGGGTACATCCTGCGCAACAGAATCCAGATGCAGCAAAAGCCGCAGAGAAGAAACAGCTTCACCCTCCGGCTGAACGGATGCAGAGCTGACTTCCAGAATCGAAACATCAGGGTCTGTTGTATGGACGGCATCATGGACGGCACGGATATTCTGCCGCTTGCTGCCTTTTATCCATGTGAATGTCACCGGCTGTTCTCTGCAATAGGGATAGCCGGATATGGGAAAACAAATGGTTCGTGTTGCCATGAACACCTCCAACTTTTTAGGACAAACAAGTTTATGTAAATCAAGTATAGCACAATCCCGGATGTGCTGCATAGCACTATTTTCTGCTTCCGGGAATCCATCTGTGCAAAAAGTGCCGATACCACAGGCATCGGCACTCAGATCAAAAAAGCATTTTGCAAAAATGCGCAGCCTGCATCCACCGGATGCAGAACACAAGGGGTTTGGGCACAGCCCAACAAGCATTTTGAATTTGATTTTTAGAAATCGGATTCAAAAATTGCAAGTTGGTACCAGCTTGCACTGCTTGCCACAACAATGCGTCCTTTTTGTCCGCAATTTGTAATTTTCAGATTGGAGAAAAACGCCATGGCAAAGACGAAGGCTGAAGAAAAAGCTCTCAACCTTGATTAGATTTTGTTTAACTGCCGGGATTATCTGCGCGCTGCGCGCAACTCCGGCTCGTTCTTTGAAAAGCGTGATATCCCCCGCAGTACAGCCCCGAAGTTCTCAAAAAGGTCATGGAACAGGTAGAGAACTTTGAGGAGAACAATTAAGCATTTTCTCGTTTTAACGTGGGATTAGATTGCTGATCTGCCGGCCGTTTTTGTTCCACGGTCTCCACCCCCTGACGAATTCTCTTTAATAGTCAAGCAGGATAGGCACCTGCTGCTCCTCGGCAAACCGCATGGCCCGCCAGAACATGGAGAAGGCAAACTTGGCCAGGGATTGGGTGTCATACCGGGTGTGTTCCGAGATGTCCAACTTGCTGTACTGCCCATCCGGGTCTATGGTTCCCTCTATCGGGTATCCTTCAGTATCTGCCCAATCAAGGATGGTATCCTCATCGGCCTGCCATGCCAGCTGGTTCAGCTTCTCCAGCTCCTTCCGCAGTCCGCCCAAGGTGGCGATAGCGGCGGTGTCATCGGTAGGCAAGGACCCTTGGAACAGAAAGCTGTCAGAAAGAGGGAGCCACCAGGTAGCCCCACGAAACAGGGACCACACCCGCTCCTCATCTGATGCAAGGCGGGCGACCAGAGGATGCTCCCCGAAGATCCAGTCCTTCTCCACGGTGGAAGGCACCGGTTCCTCGTATGTACGACAGGCGGCCACCAGCAGCATAGCGCCGAAGGCATCCCAATCCGGCTTGTCGGTGTAATAAGGTTTCTCATTATCTTCAAGCCAGGGAGCGTAGGGGGGCTGGCCCGGCTGAGAAATGGCGCTCAAGATCTGATCCCGCCAGTTCTCCACCGCCGCCTGGACCTCAGCCGGGGACATTTCTTCCTCGTTATCAGCAGGTTCCCCGTCCGGGGTGATGCGGTTGAAAGAGTATCCGTTTTCCTCCGCCCACTGCTGCACAACAGTTTTCCAGTTGTGAGAATAGTACCGGGTCAGCGTCCCGGCGTAGATGTCAAGTCCCATAGTAATGTCTCCTTTTCAATCAAAATCCATCCAGACCAGGTGTTTTCCGCAGTGGAGGCACTGGAACAGATAGCATTGCAGATGCCCGCCATTGACAGATTCCCGGATCATTTCTTTTTGCTCATCGTCCCACATCGGATCGTCCAGTACCTCCTCCAGCACACCCAGGGCCCGCAGTTCTCTGGCACCCACATGGCCCAGGTAGGCGCAGTAGTCGCCGCAGTGGGCGCGCCAGTATTCCTGCTGCCAGCCGGAGTAGCCGGGGGTGCGGTGGATCAGCTCGTCCAGCTTCTCCGGATCGTCTACACCATCATCCACAGAGAAATCATCTTGAAAACTACCGTCATATTTCCGGGCTGCTTCGCCGTTGGCGATGCACTCTGGGCACAGATATGCAATATCCTCCACGGCGTAAAAGGGGGCTGTATAGAAAATATGGGTCGTCTTGCCACAGCAGTCGCAGACAACGCCGTCTGCGGATTCCTCAAAAGCCCCAGTTTCCAGAGGGTTTGGGTGATACCGGAAGGCGGGCAGGCCCAGCTGGGCCTGCCGTTCCTTCTCTTTCTGCTTTTCCTCCGGCGTTTTGGGCTTGGGGAGAGCATAATGATTGCCCCAGTTTTCCGCATAGTCCTTCAGCGTGCCCAGCCGCTTGAGGGTCTTTTTATCGGAACGATTTCCGATTTGGCAGAGCAGTTCGTAGGCGTCCTTCTTAAAGTCCAGCAGGTCATATACATCCACCAGCACTTCCTTGGCCTGCTGATCCTCACTCTGCTCAAGTTCTTCCTTGAAGGTATATAGAGCGCGGACATTGTCTGGACCTTCATTGGTCGCAACAAACTGTTTTTTTAGTTCGATATAGGTTTTCTGATATTCTGTCATTGGTCGCACCTCCCATCAATCCCACCAGAAATACCAGACAGTGGACTGCCACAGGACATCTGCCAAGGAG
>ERZ840407.1361-NODE-1361-length-11433-cov-5.685973_pt1 | contig 11433 bp, 9 predicted proteins | sample MGYA00519877_ERZ840407 | MGnify/ENA primary metagenome ERZ840407 (study PRJEB31850, sample SAMEA3708875) | human gut metagenome | biome: human gut; feature: human-associated habitat; material: faeces | place: China | collected 2014 ...
ATGAGCAGTACCGTTGCGAGTGACACATAGCGAGAGCGTGTCTTGAATGTTTTTGCTGATTTTGAACAATTGAAAGAAGAGTATGAGGAGTTTCGCGATTGTCTAATCAAAGTAAATGATAAGAAGGAGAAAAAATTATGGTAAAGAAAATTTCACAGAACGAATTTAACGAAGTAACAGCAAGTGAGGTAGCAGTCATTGATTTTTCTGCTACATGGTGTGGACCATGTAAAATGTTAGCACCTGTATTGGAGGAGGTTTCCGAGGAATATGCAGGAAAAGTAAACTTTTTCAATGTAGATGTTGATGAGAACCCGGATCTCGCAATGCAGTACAAAATCATGAATATCCCGGCACTTGTCGTATTGAAAAAGGGTGAAAAGGTCGATACACAGGTAGGTTTCGCTCCAAAAGAAAATATTGTAGAATTTATTAAAAAACAGTTATAATAAAAGAAAGCGGCGCTTACCACAGTAAGGGCAACAGGATGACAATATGGAAAAATACGATGCATTGAAATTGGAGAAACAGCTTTGTTTTCCATTGTATGCAGTATCAAAAGAAATTGTAAAAAAGTACAAGCCATATCTGGATGAACTGGATCTGACTTACACACAGTACATTACAATGATGGTCATGTGGGAGCATAAGGAGATGAATGTGAAGGAGCTTGGGGAACATCTGTACCTCGACTCCGGAACACTCACCCCGGTTTTAAAAAAGCTGGAACAAAAAGGATGGGTGAAACGAAACCGGGCAAAAGAGGATGAGAGAGTTTTGATCGTCACGCTCACCGCAGAAGGCGAAAAGTTAAGAGATAAAGCAGTGGAAATTCCACAAAAAGTTGGTGGGTGCGTCTGTCTTGATCAGGAAGAGGCAGCATCACTTTATAAAATTTTATATAAAATATTGGGGAATATGTAATTATTTGCAGATTTTCAGATTGATTGCATAGGGCAAAAGAAAATGTTGCGGTAATCATTAACAATTTTAGCAGGTCAGGCGTATTGCCAGACTACATAGAAAAGGAGAAGAGCAGCATGGAAAAAGTGAATTTTGGTGTAACAAAGCGAGGGGAAGAAGCCTCGTTATATGTGTTGGAGAATAAAAACAACACAACGATTAAGGTGACAGACTACGGTGCAACACTGGTTTCTCTTTTATTTGCGGACAAGGCAGGGGTACAGAAAGACCTTGTACTTGGGTATGATAACGTGACCGGATATGAGGAACATACCAGTTACTTTGGGGCGATTATCGGACGAAACGGAAATCGTATCAAAGACAGCCGGTTTACGATCAATGGAAAAGAGTACAGGATTGACGAGAATGAGAATCATAATAATCTCCACAGTGGAAAAAACGGGTTTAACACGGTCATCTGGGAAGTGAGAGAACACACGGACAATAGCATCACATTTTATCACTACAGTTCAGAGACAGAGCAGAAATTCCCGGGCAACATGGAGATTACCGTTACATACACGATTGCAGATGATGATACACTGCATATTGTATATAATGGAAAAGCGGATGCAGATACGGTTATGAACTGCACGAATCATTCCTATTTTAATCTGAATGGTCACGAGAGTGGAAGTATTGAAGGACAGGTATTGCAGATTTTCGCAGATGCCTATACGCCAGTCGTGGATTCAAGTGCGATTCCGACAGGAGAGATTGCATCGGTGGAGGGAACGCCGATGGATTTCCGAACAGAAAAACAGATTGGACAGGATATCAGGGCAGATTTTGAACAGCTTCATTTTACAGGCGGTTACGATCACAATTATGTTCTCGGCAGACCAGGTGAGAAAAAGATTATGGCAAACGCATACTGCCGGGAGAGTGGAATTGCCTTAGAAGCGGCAACTGACTGCTGTGGTGTACAGTTTTATGCAGGAAACTTTATCGGAGAGCAGACCGGAAAAGGTGGTGCAGCCTATCACGACAGAAGTGCATTTTGTCTGGAGTCCCAGTTTTATCCAAATGCGGTGAATGAACCGGATTTTCCGTCACCGGTGGTGAAAGCGGGAGATACCTATCACACGGAGACAAGTTACCGGTTTTATCTGAGATAGGGGTGAAACGATAAACGAATCAGGATGAAAGTGCTGATAAATTGCATTGACAGAACAAACAGCCGATTTTGTCAGAAATATAGTTGACTTCGGGGGAAAAAAGTGCTATTCTCCAACATAGCATGAAAAGTGATAATTATGAGTGAGTCTATAGCTGATAATTATGTGAAAGCGATGATAAGAGTTAGTACGTTTCCTATGATGTGCAGAGAGAAGGCGGCTGGTGCGAGCCTTTCATGATGAAAACGGAACCTGTCTTTGAGCGTGAAGTGAACGTGGGTGTTAGAACTGCGGACGGCATCAGATGCCAGAAAGCAGAGGGATTCATTATTAAGCTTCATCGGGAGCTCCCGTTACAGAGCTGGCATATCGGATGTTTCCTGTATGCGTGAGAGCGGTTTTACCGAAGTTAGGTGGTACCACGGACAGATAGTTCGCCCTAAGCTGATATTTTTATATTGGCTTGGGGCTTTTTTAATGCTTCGAAAATATCTGTATTCAAAAAAATAGACAATTGCGAAACTCATAACAACCTAAATTGAATTGTGAGAAATTGACAAAAGACATGAAAGACATTGGGGAGCCGCCGGCACTTAGAAGGCAGATACAACAGTAAGTTGTGTCTGGCTTCTTAGTACCGTTGCGAGCGACACATAGCGAGAGCGTGTCTTGAATGTTTTTGTTAATTTTGAACAATTGAAAGAAGACTAGGAAGAGTTTCGCAAACGACTAATTAAAAAAACAAGAAAAGGAGAGAGGATTATATGAAATTAGAAAAATTAGTAGGTGACAGATTTAAGGAAAGACCGGCGGATTGTCAGGTAGACAGCCACGCACTTATGATCCGTGGTGGTTACATGAAGAATGTGGCAAACGGAATTTACTCTTCTTATATGCCGCTTAAGAGAATCACAAGAAAGATCGAGCAGATCATCCGCGAAGAGATGGATGCGATTGATGGACAGGAAGTACAGTTCCCGGTTGTTATGCCGGCAAGTCTCTGGCAGGAGTCTGGCAGATATGACAGCATCGGAAAAGAACTTTTACGTTTTACAGACCGAAACGGAGCACCGATGGTTCTTGGTATGACACATGAGGAAGCAGCCGTTCAGTTAGTAAGAGAATATGGACAGAGCTATGCAAAATACCCATTCATGATTTATCAGATCCAGACAAAATTCCGTGACGAGGCACGCCCAAGAGCAGGACTGATCCGTGTGCGTGAGTTTACAATGAAAGATGCGTACTCCTTCCACACAAGTCAGGAAGATTTAGAGCAGTACTATGATAAATGCCACAAAGCATATGAGAGAATCTATGCAAGAGCAGGTATCCCGGAGGTGGTTTCTGTAAAATCTGATTCCGGTATGATGGGCGGAAATGTTTCCCATGAGTTCATGCTTTTAACTCCAATCGGAGAGGATTCTATCGTAATCTGTAATGAGTGTGATTACCGTGCCAATATGGAAGCTGCCGAAAACATTGTAGAGAACGAGACAGAGGCTATGCAGGAGCTGACAAAGGTTCATACACCTGAGATGCATACAATTGAACAGGTCTGTGAATTTTTACATGTGGATGCAAAGAAATCCATGAAAGCCGTTGTTTACCAGAGAAATTCGGATGACAAATATATTCTCATTTTCGTGCGTGGTGACCTCGAAATTAATGAGACAAAGCTGACCAATTACCTTGGCTGCGATGTCCATCCGGGAGTGATCACAGAGGAGAGTGGCATTCAGGCAGGATTTATCGGACCGGTGAACCAGAATGCAGACTGCATCGTTTTATTTGACCGTTCTTTAAAGGGAACAACAAATCTTGTCTGCGGCGCCAATGAAGTGGATTATCATTACACAGGTCTGAATATGGAGCGCGAGTTCCCGGATGCAGAGTATGTTGATCTTGCAAAAGTTGTGGAGGGCGGTATCTGCCCATGCTGCGGTAAGAAATCACTGACCATTTCCCGTGGTATTGAGGTTGGTAACATCTTCCAGCTCGGAACGAAATACACCAAGACCATGAACATGACCTATGTGGACAAAGACGGTACAAGCAAAAATCCAATCATGGGTTGCTACGGTATCGGTGTCGGACGTATGGCAGCTTCCATCTGTGAAGCACATCATGATGATTATGGTCCAATCTGGCCAATGAGCATTGCTCCGTGGCAGGTTCACATCTGTGCGATGAACCTTGACAAAGAAGGTGTCAGGGAAGTAGCAGATACTTTATATGAGAATTTACAGAATGCCGGTGTGGAAGTAATCTATGATGACCGCTCCGTAAGTGCCGGAAATAAATTCTCCGATGCAGACCTTTTAGGGGTTCCGGTTCGTGTTGTTGTGAGCCCACGTAACTTAAAAGAGTCTGTTGTGGAAGTTTCCACCCGTGACAAGAGCCTTATGGAGAAAGTTCCGGTAGAAAATGCCGAGCAGTATGTAAAAGACCTTGTAGAGAAAATGAAAAAAGAGTGTAATCTGGTAAAATAAATGGAAAAAATAAACGGAATCCCGATGATTCCATTTGGACTTCTTGGCGGTTTCTGTGATCATCTGGAAATCAGAATCACAGGACTGTCGGAGGAAGGTTTTTCGTTTCGTGTACCGGAAAAAATAGAAAAAGCGGCGTGCCTTGAGATTTGTTTTTTTGACTTTTCTGCTGACTGTTACCGCAAAGTGCAGTTGGCAGAGAAGGAAAGAGAGATGAAGTTAACAGAGGAGACGCCCTTTTTCTTTATCTATTCGGTGTGGACAAAAAACGGGGAATACAGGGAGCAGGTAAAGCGTCTGGTGACAGATTATGACAACTACATATCGCTAAAACTCGCAGGAGATGATGCGTATCTTTCAGAAAAAATGGTTGGTTATCCGGCAGAATTGGACGAAGTTTACGCAGAGAGCTTCGAAGAGCAGAAGAAAGAGTGGTTCAGTTGTGTTGGTGATGGAATACAGGAGTGCAGGAATACATGGGAGCATAAAAAGTGGAATATTACAGATTTACCTGAATTCGAGCTCGCCATCACAATAGACCGCCCGGAATTATATTATGATTTTCTACAAAAAGACTGGATGAGATTTTGCCACGATTACTGGAAAAACAATTTTTTGGAACATCACACATTGAGTCAGAAGAGAGTGACAAGAATCTACATTGGAAACCAGTTCTGCCACAACCTTTTTCCAAGGAAAGAATTGCTGTTTCAGGTGTTGGAGAAAGCGTTGGAGAACAATCTTGCGGTGACGCTTGCCTTCTCATATATTAGGAATCATCTGTTGGAAGAGATTGATGAACTGTTGCAGGAACTTGAAGTATGGTGCCAAAGCAGAGAAAAAGAGGCAGGCAAGGATCAGGAGGAAATTATCGTAAACGACTGGGCGATGCCTATACTTTTGCAGGGAAAACCACACTTAAAACCAGTGTTGGGAGTTCTGTTAAATAAACGCAGAAAAGATGTCCGTTTACCTTATAAACAAGGTATCGGGAATCATGTGGACAGTCTGGCAGAAAATAATTTGAATTGTGGATTTTATCAGGATTATTTAAAAAATACATTCGATATACAAAGATTTGAATTTGAATCATGCGGATATAAGGTTACAATCCCAGATGGACATCACAGCCTGCATCTTCCTTTTTTCCAGACAAATACCTCGCAGTATTGCACGCTTTATGCCGTTTGCAGATATGGTGACAGGGGAAAACAAAAGTTGACGGAAAACTGCCCAAGATATTGTAACAAAAAAGTATTTCTATATCCGAAGCATTTGAAAATGGTGGGAAGATATAATTCACTGTTTGGATATGATGAGAAAATACTGTGGGATGAAAAACAATTGCAGGATTATCTCGAACAGGGGATTGAACGGATTGTTGTGAATGTTTCTTTGTAATAGTAGGACATTGTCTGGACAGGAATGCATTTTTATATAGAAAACGATTCCGCTGAGATGCAACAGGGGAGAAAAATACGATGGAGTCTGTTCTTGACCGTGTAATCAAGCAGAACACGGAAAATGTGAATTTATTAAAAACAAAAGATTACAATATTTTTTCTGTTTTACAGATACAGTCAAAGGAAGTTCTGATCTGCCGCATGATAGCTGACCTTTTAAATCCGAGAGGGCAGCATGGCGCAGGGGCAGAGTACTTAAAAATTTTCCTGAGAGATTGTCTTGGAATGGAAAAAATGGATACAAAACTGGCAGATCAGGCAATTGTGACGGCAGAATATGCGATTGATGATGAGCGGAGAATCGACATTGTAATTGAAATTGGCAGCTATTTTCTTCCGATAGAAGTGAAAATATATGCGGCTGACCAGAAAAGCCAGTGCTTTGATTATTATCAGTATGCAAAAAGAAGAGATGCGCAGGCGAAAGTGTATTATCTGACATTGGATGGACACAGACCGGGAAAAGACAGCACATCTTCCGGCAGCCAGTCAGTACCGGAGGAGGATATTGTCTGTCTCTCATTCCGTGTGCACATTTTAAACTGGCTGAAAGCATGTAAAAGTTGTGAAAATACAGGAATGGTTCCTATTTTGGAACAGTTTATCCAGAACATAGAACAGATCAGCGGTTATACAAGTGAGAAGGTGAGAAATATGGTAATTGATGAACTGCTTAAGTCGGGTGATTCCCTAAGAGCAGGGATGCAGATCGCAGATTCTGTGAATGTTGCAAAAGCCAAACGATTCTGTTCCAAACTTTAAAATGATGAATGATGCAGCGATTGCACTGGCAGACAACGAGTGTAGAGCAGCATTTGTAACGGAATGCATCCATAAGATAGAAACGGAGATAGAACGGGTGTGTCAGAGATCGGCAATGCGTAAAAGCGTAGCCCATACGGAATAATTTGCTTGTGATTTATTCTTTCAATCCTTATAATAAAAGACAAAAGAGCGTGAAAAATTACTTCTATAAACAACGTGATTCAGAGAGGATTTTTTATGGGAAGTTATCTTAATCCGGGAAGCGCAGCTTTCCAGGGAAGTTTGCGGTCACAGATATATATTGATAAGAGTGGACTAATTGGGAAAATGAATGCACTGCTTGGAACAGAGCAGAAATATGTCTGCGTCAGCCGTCCAAGACGATTTGGAAAGTCTATGGCGGCAAATATGCTGAGTGCATATTATGACAGAGACTGCGATACCAGAGAATTTTTTGATAAACTTAAAATCAGTCAGTCAGAAGGATATCTGGAACATTTGAACCAGTATGATGTGTTAAAAATTAACATGCAGGATTTCCTGAGTGGAACACACAGTATGGATGAGATGTTAGAACAGTTGCAAAAACAGGTGATGAAGGACTTGAAAATCAGATATCCGGAATATGCCAAAGAAGATAATCTGATCTTTGTCATGCGGAATATATTTTCCAATACCCATCATCCTTTTATCATTCTGATTGATGAATGGGATTGCCTGTTCCGCGAATATCAACAGGATAAAGATGCACAAAAAAAATATCTGGATTTTCTGCGTTTCTGGTTGAAAGACAAAGACTACATTGCTCTTGCATACATGACAGGGATACTTCCGATAAAAAAATACGGTTCTCACTCGGCATTGAATATGTTTATGGAGTACTCGATGACCGATCCGGGAGAACTCGCAGAATTTTTTGGGTTTACGGAAGAAGAAGTTAAGGGATTGTGTGAGGAATATGCCATGAACTTTGAAGAAGTCAAAGCGTGGTATGATGGATATCGGTTTGGAAAAGCGGATGTCTATTGCCCGTGGGATGTAATCAATTATGTGGACACGCTGCGGGCGGACCCGCTGGCAGAGCCTAAAAATTACTGGTCAAATACAAGCAGCAATGAGGCGGTCAAAAGATTTATCAGGGAATCGGATAAAGTAACGCTAAGGCGTGAGATAGAGCGGCTTGTTGCAGGTGAAGTGATCGAGAAAGAAATCCATCAGGAACTGACTTATAAAGAAATGTATGACAGTATTGACAATCTATGGAGTGTATTATTTACAACAGGATATCTTACACAAAGAGGACGGGCAGCGGGGGATACGTTCCAGCTGGTGATTCCGAATATGGAGATCCGGAAGATTTTTACAGACCAGATTATGGATTTTTTTAAAGAAAATGTACCGAAGAATGGCGTGCTGTTAAATACATTCTGTGAAGCATTAAGAAACGGAGAAACAGAAACGATAGAAAAATGCCTGTGTGATTATCTGCGGCGGGCCATCAGTATCCGGGATACTTTTGTGAGAAAAAAGATGAAAGAAAACTTTTATCACGGTATCTTACTTGGAATTCTCGGGTATGAGGAATCGTGGAGTGTTTCTTCGAATAAAGAATCAGGCGATGGTTACAGTGATATTGTGATCGAGACGGATGACGGTGAAATGGGAATCATTCTGGAACTTAAGTATGCACAGGATGGAGATTTGGAAACGGCATGCCAGTCTGCGTTAGAACAGATCGGTGGGAACAATTATATAGACATTCTTGAAGAGGATGGTGTGGAAAAGATTCTGAAATATGGAATCGCATTTTATAAAAAGAGATGCAGGGTAATGATTGGGGAAAAATCCTGATGCGGGATAAAAAACTTGACTTGGAGTCCACTTTATGAGCTATACTAGAGGGGAAAAAGAAAGGAGAATTATGGAAAAGTCAGGAATTTTAAAAAATAAGCTGTTTTTGTATCTCACGGAATTTTTTGCCGGAATGTCCGTGATGGCAGTAGAACTGGGTGCGAGCAGGCTGTTGGCGCCGTATTTCAGCTCGTCGCAGATCGTGTGGACGATCATCATCGGAACGATCATGATCGCAATGGCGCTTGGAAATATTTATGGAGGAAAAAGTGCGGACCGGTCGCCGGACCCGGACAAACTGTACCGCAGAATACTGATCGCTGCGATCTGGATCGCACTGATACCGGTCGTCGGAAAATACATTATCCTTGGAATATCGGCACTGCTGATCTTTACCGTCAGCAGCAATTTCCTCATTATTGCCGCATTTGTGGCATGTATGGTGATTTTTGTATTCCCACTGTTTTTACTCGGCACAGTGACGCCATCCCTTGTGAAATACTCGGTGGACAGTCTTGACGACAGTGGAAAAACGGTCGGAACGCTGGGAGCATTCAACACGATCGGAAGCATTATCGGAACATTTGTGCCGACTTTTGTGACGATTCCGGCAGTCGGAACCTCTATCACGTTTCTCATTTTTGCGGGAATTCTGATCGCATTAGCCGCAGTGTATTTTTTGAGCAGCCACAGGGGACAGAAGAAGGTGGCAGTATCGGCAGTTATTTTCGTACTCTGCTGTGGACTTGGCTATTCGGATTCTTTTGCATTCTGGCAGAATGACTTAAGTTACGAAGGGGAATCCATTTATAATTATTTACAGGTCTCCGAGGATGACAGGCGCGTGATCTTATCCACGAATGTCCTGTTCGGTGTGCAGTCACTCTACATGAAAGACGGCGGTCTGACCGGAATGTATTACGATTATGCGATGGCGGCGCCGCTCATGATCCCGGATAAAAAGGCAGAGGATATGAATGTTCTGATCCTTGGAATGGGAACCGGAACTTACGCGACCCAGTGTAAAAAATATTTCGGTGATATGTCAATCGAGGGCGTGGAGATCGACGATAAGATCACGGCGCTTTCCAGACAATATTTTTCCCTGCCGGACGATGTCAAAGTGACGACCTATGATGGCAGGGCATATTTACAGGCGATCGACGAGAAATATGACGTTATCATGGTGGATGCCTACCAGGATATCACCATCCCGTTTCAGATGTCATCGGTCGAATTTTTTACGATGGTCAAAGAGCATTTAAACGAGAACGGCGTGATGGTCGTAAACATGAATATGCGCGGAAACAATGAGGGCAATATCAACCAGTATTTGTCGGATACCATTGCATCCGTATTTGACCATATCGTGACCGTGGATGTGGACGGTTCCACAAACTGGGAGCTGTATGCTTCCTCCAATGCAGACATGGTAAAGACATTAGAGAATAACGCAAATGAGACCGGACATTCCGATCTGCGCGATATGATGCTTCATGTGGCAGACACCAGCAGTGTGTATGAGGCGGGAGATTATATCATGACGGACGACAAGGCGCCTGTGGAGCTTCTCGGCATGCAGGTGATCGACCAGCTGATCCAGGGGGAAGTTGCATATTATAAGGATATTTTTGAAAAAGACGGGATCAACGGACTGCTGGAGTCACTATAAAAAGATTTTAGAAGACAGGAAATCAAGCGCATGCGCAAACAGCTTTTACAGGAACTGAAACTCATATCAGAAGAAGAAAAGAAGTATCAGTCAGGACAGGGAAACATCGAAAAACAGTTATATGCGAAAGATTCGATCAGTGAGATCGACCGGGAACTGCTGTTAGAGAGAGGACGGCTCGTCACGGTGCGCCCGCACAGCCGTTTTGTGGAATTCCCGGAGCACAGGCACAATTATGTGGAGATGATGTATGTGGTGCAGGGAAACATCACACATATCATTGAGGGAAAAGAGCTGACCCTTCACAAGGGAGATGTGCTGATGTTAAACCAGCAGGTGCGTCATGCGATCCGGCGGGCGGAATATGAGGATATCGGGATCAATTTTATTGCGCTACCGGAGTTTTTTGAGATTCCGCTTTCCATGTTGCATGAGAAAAATGTGCTTGCAGAATTTATTGTTGGTGCATTTCGTCAGAAGTATCCTGTTTCCCATTATCTGTTGTTTCGTCTGCAGGAAGATCCGCAGGTAGAAAATCTTATGGAAAATATGATTGATTCCATGTTACATGAACATGCAAATGAGGATGTAATTAATCAGTATTCTATGGGACTTGTATTTTTATATCTGCTGAATCATCTTGAAAGCTTAAGCCATAATTCTTCCATGGATTATAAGGAGACGGTTGTACAGGCAGTACTTGGATATATTAACAGTGACTGCAAAAATGCAAATCTTACCAAGATAGCAGCAGATACCCATCAGTCCATGACGGTACTTAGCAGACTCATCAAGCAAAAGACCGGATATAATTTTCAGGAACTTTTGCAGCACAGGCGGTTTGAGACAGCTGAACATTTATTATTGGAGACAGATTTGTCAGTGGAAGAGATTGCGTTAGATGTTGGTTATGAAAATCAGAGCTATTTTTTCCGGCAGTTTAAAGAAAGATATGGAATGACACCGCGAAAGTATCGGTTAGAACATTATAAAAGATAGACAATGCAGAAAATAAGGACAGTTTTTTAGTCGAATGAGAGTCTAAAAAGCTGTCCTTATTTTTGTTATCTTAAAAAAAGATACATAGTCTATAAGTTTACAAGGGGGTA
>ERZ840407.1369-NODE-1369-length-11366-cov-2.886747_pt1 | contig 11366 bp, 9 predicted proteins | sample MGYA00519877_ERZ840407 | MGnify/ENA primary metagenome ERZ840407 (study PRJEB31850, sample SAMEA3708875) | human gut metagenome | biome: human gut; feature: human-associated habitat; material: faeces | place: China | collected 2014 ...
GTGGGGGCGGACGGCAAGCCCCGCGCCCTGCACGTGGAGAAGGCGTTGGACGTGACCCTGCGCACCCCACCTGTCAAGCATGACTTCGGCAGCCATCTGGCGCAGGGTGAATATTTCACCGTGGATGCCAAGAACGGCGCGTTTGAGGACACAGCGGACGAGAAGAGCTTTGTTTCGCTGCTCGTCACAGACGGCGAGGGTGAGCTGACCTGCGGTGGTGAGACCGTGGTCGTCAAGAAAGGCGACAGCTTCTTCCTGCCCGCAGGCAGCGGCAACTATGCCGTGCGCGGTACCTGTCAGACCTTGGTGACAAGGGTGTGAAGTAAGACTATTCGCTTGGCAGCAAACATCGGGATAGAAAAACACCGCAACTTAGAAATCAATCTGTGCTGGATACGCAAGCAAAACAGATGAAAAAAGTTTATAAAAGCAAGATGGTAAGGATACACATAATAATAGGTGAAGTAATATAAGGCAATACCGCATAATTCTAAGTACCGATACGGCGAGCAAGGTGCGGCAGCCGCCGGAACGGTGCTTAAGCCGTCAGGCGGGAATTGTGCGGTATTGCTATAAATTTTATGCTGTACCTGATACATTGCAAACAGCAGAAAAACTAGTACAGAGATATTTCATTGAAGAACTTACACTGAATCTTTCTGTATGAGACAGGAACTTTTCCGCTATTGGCATATAGTCGGAATAAAAAACTTCTTATGCAAAACACCGCTGATTCCTTTACTGAAATCGGCGGTGTTTTTTTAACTTCAAAAATTCACAAAAAGTTCAAATAATTAGTGCAAGGTTTTTGCACTAATTACATTTAAGATGGGGTTTAGAGAAATGAGAGGAGGTGATGGAGTGTCTGACGTCGAAATACGCCGCAATGAAATTATTGAGCTTTTATATACATATAAAAAATATAGCATTGAAAAAATATTGGCTTCCGATCCGCCGTTGACATACTTTGATGAGCATACTTTTACCGAGATGGTCAAAAAAGTGTCGGTCAGTAATACGGCGATAGAATTTGAACTCATCAATGGCATGAAACTTTCGGAGGAACGGACGGAAAAATGAAAAAGCGATATCTGCCATTTGGCTACCAAATCACAGACGGAAAAACAACTATAGTTCAAGAAGAAGCCGAAGCTGTGCAATATATTTTTGAGGAATACACAGCAGGGAAGTCCCTCCGGAAGATTGCAGAGAACATGACAGCGAGGAAAACTCCATATCATGAAGATTCCTCAAAATGGAACCAGAACATGGTGAGCCGCGTCCTTGCAAATGAAATTTACTGTGGCAATGAAAAATACCTGCCTATCATTACAGAAGCCCAATATCGCTTGGCAGAAAAAATCCGCCAGAGGAAAGCGCAAACCTACTCCACGGTTTTGCAGCCGTTTCGCCAAGATGTGCAATGCGGATGCTGCGGAGAACGCTTATATTGGCGGCCTAAAACCGAACAATGGTTTTGCCGCCAATGTGGAATGTGGACAAAGCCTATCCCAGAAAAGGAACTGTCTGATGCTATTACAATAAAATTGGAATGGATTCAGAGACACTCAGAGGTGATTCACCCACCGACAACACAGCGTAATGTCCAATCTATCGAAGGCGCTAAGTTGACACGGGAAATCCAAACGGATTTACTGGAGACAGAGCCTAATGCCGATGCGCTAATTGCCAAAATCCTACACAGGGCAGAACTGGAGTACCAATTCTGCTCGGCGGGCGATGCTGACCCAGCAAGCCTGCAAATGCAAAAAGCGTGTGCCGAGTATAAGCCGACCGATGATTTTCCACATACCTTTTATAAAGGAATCGTTAGCAACGTCAGTCTATACCGCGATACCCACATCGAATTCAAACTGCGAAATGGACAAACTGTGTGAGGAAAAGTCATGAATAACATGAGAATTGTTGAGATTCCCGCTTCTATGAGGGAAAACGCCGGACGGAAAAACACGGTGCGCAAGCTGCGGGTGGCGGCCTACTGCCGTGTCAGCACCGAGGAAGAAGAACAGCAGGGCAGTTTTGAAATCCAGAAACTATACTACACCGAGAAAATCAATTCCACCCCGGAGTGGGAAGTCGCGGGCATCTACGCGGATGACGGTATCTCCGGCGTACATACCAAGAAGCGTGACGGTTTTAACCAGATGATTCAAGACTGCAAGAAGCGCAAAATCGACCTTATATTGACAAAATCCATTTCCCGCTTCGCCCGCAACACACTGGACAGTATTCAATACGTCCGAATGCTGAAACAGATGGGAATCGCGGTGGTATTTGAAAAAGAGAACATCAACACCACCACCATGAACTCTGAGATGATCCTTACCGTCCTGAGTGCCTTTGCACAGGCAGAGAGCGAGTCTATCTCTCAAAATGTTGCCCGCGGCAAGCGCATGGGATATAAGCATGGTAAATTTGCCTTCCCTTACGGCAGAATCATCGGCTATCGAAAAGGGGCGGACGGCAAGCCGGAGATTATCCCGGAGCAGGCAGAAATCATTCGGCTGATTTTCAACAGCTACCTGCAAGGGGACAGTCTGCAAAGTATCAAGGCAAAGCTTGAAACGGCGGGCGCACTCACAGCCCGTGGCAACACCGCATGGTCAGCGCAAAGTATCCAGCGTATCCTGCAAAACGAGAAATACTGCGGTGATGTACGGCTGCAAAAGACCTTTACCGAGGATGTCTTGACCGGGGTTCATAAGAAAAACACTGGACAGCTTCCGCAATACTACATTGAAAATTATCATGAGGGTATCGTCAGCAAACAGATGTTCCGAGAGGTGCAAGCCGAGATTGCCCGCCGAAACAGCAAGTCAGCCGCCAACCAGCGCAAGCGCCGCCGTGGCCGCTATAACAGTAAATATGCCTTGTCCGAGCGGCTGGTCTGCGGTAACTGCGGCAGCCCTTACAAGCGGGTGACTTGGAACATCCACGGCAGAAAGCAAATCGTCTGGCGGTGTGTGAACCGTATAGAGTACGGCACGAAATTCTGCGGCAGCTCACCGTCCATCCCGGAAGAAGAACTGCACCGTGCCATTTTGAAAGCGGTACAGGATTTGGCGGCAAACTTCACCCATGAAGTCGCTGCCCAGATCAACGGCATCCTGCATGACATCCAGACCGGCGAAAGCACAAAGCCAAATTTGCAGGAGCAACTGGAGCAGACCCAACAGGAATTTGACCGCCTGCTGGAAATGTCCTTGGACTTTGATGAGGATACTCCGTTTCTGGATGACAGGCTGAAAAAGCTGAACAGCAAAATCAAGCGTCTGAAGAAAGCCATCGAGGACACCGCCGTCCAGCAGGAAAAAGCCAGCCAGCCGGAACTACTGCTGTCAGCTAGAGACCTGCAAATCCAAGAATATGACGATGCGCTGACCGCGAGAATCATTGAAAAAATCACGGTGAGGTCGCGCAATGAAATCCTGATTCGGTTCGTTGGAGAATATGAGAAAGCGATGCCGCTGGAATAAAGGGCCTTGTTGGAAGCACATTATGGACTACCGTTCGCAGAAAATTAAGAATCTAGAGTGAAACAAAACTTGATAAAAAGAACGCTTTATGGTAAGATAGAAGCAAAGAAAGTGCATTTGAGTCGGAAGCAGAAAAATATTATTAAGATAGGCATTTAAAAACTATAAAGACCCCATTCGAGGAGGAAGAAAAATGGCATACGAGATTGATTATATAGGCGTAAAAGCAGACAAGGCTACAAAGGACGCGGATGCTATTTGTCTCCGCTGGAAAACAGGTATCGCACTTAATGGTATGCCAATTTATAAAGTGGGTGTTATAGATGGCGGGTTTGAAGCACATGGAAATGCAATGATTGCGCATATGAACCAGTACTATTTTGATGATGCAGAAGGAGTAAAGAGTAAAGAGAAAAAAACTATTGATTTTGTGGTTGTTACACACCCAGATCAAGATCATGCTATAGGACTAAAGCAAGTTCTGAAGGCATTTGATGTGAAAAAAATTTATATGAATCGCCCATGGCTTTACGTGGATGAACTGTTTGATAAAGTAAATGATGGGCGCATTACGAAGCAAAGCCTTAGAGAACGGTTACGCAACAATTATGAAACAATTGCTGATATCGAGAATATAGCAGAAGAAAATAAAATTCCAATCTATGAGGCCTTTGAAGGAACTTATGTTGAAAATGAGATATTGATTTTATCTCCGGAAAAGCAATTCTACCTTGACCTTCTTGTTGAGTCGGAAAAAACACCATTGCAAGAACAGGCAGCGTTTAATCAAGATGGGCTTTTCGGCAGGATTGCGAATGCAGTAAAAGCGTATATCGTTAATAAGTTCGAGGACTGGGATATCGAGACGCTTCGTGAAAATGAAGAAACATCTGCGGAAAACGAAACTAGCGTTGTTCTGCGAGGTTTGGTAGAAGGGGACGGGTTCTTACTTACTGGTGACGCAGGAATTCGTGCATTGAATAAAGCTATAGATTATATGGAACAAATTGGCGAGGATGTTATATCGGAGATTTCGTTTTATCAAATTCCTCATCATGGCGGAAGACATAATGTGAGTCCATCGTTATTAGATCGGATGGTTGGTCAACGAGTGAAGAAAGGCGCTACGCGAAATAAAACAGCGTATGCATCGGTGGCAGAAGGTTCTGACCATCCGTTGAAAATGGTTACGAATGCATATATTCGTCGGGGTGTGAGTACTTATGAGACAAATGGAAATACTATTTGCCACCATTGCGGACAAATGCCAAAACGTGGATGGACACAATTGAAGATGATAGAATTCGCTGATTATGTAGAAGAATGGGATGATTAATTGGCATGGAAAGGAACTTGAAAGACTACAGGGAAAAAGAATTGAAAATGTATGTGATGGGAAATATCCTGATAATTCTTGTGGGAACGGGAATGATCAAAGATATAGCACTGCTCATGGGTGAAAAAAATCTTTGGAAAGCAATGTCAGAACTATTTGAATCTTCAGTTATATCCACAATGGTTTACATATTTTCCTATACATTGGATTCAATACTACAGGGAAAAGTTAAGGATAGGCTAATATGGCCATTAAACGGAATACCGGGAAAGACAATTTTCACGGAAATAAGGAAAAATAATAAAGATGAACGCTTTACAACGGATATAGCCTTGAAAGCATATGGCGATTTATATAAGAAAATTGATGATGAACATTGTGACGAAAAGCGGGAAAAAATTCAAAATGCATTTTGGTACAAACTGTATCAAAAATACGAAAATCAAGCACAGATTTACATATGCCAGCGAGATTTTTTGATGTTTAGAGACATGACGGCAATGACGTTATGGATAATAATCGCATGCATAATAATGTCAAAACTTACAGAAATAGAGTTGCCATGTAAATTGAGACTTTATCTGTGCATCGAGTTGGGTGTTATGTGGGTGGCGGCTAGAGTGAAAGGAAAAAGGTTTGCCTATAATGTAATTGCCAAAAATTTAGCTGAGTATGAAGAAAAAGAGTATGCATTGAAAGCGGATGCGTAACAAGATTTTTAGGTGGTTGAAAGACCCCACGCAATGTGAACTGCTTGTTGAGACAGTCTATTGCGTGGTCTTTTTTATATCCGCAAAGCCTTGATGTGATAGGCTTTGCGGATTTTTCTGTCTTACCCGGAAGCGAGACATGGAAAAGTGAAACTGCGAAAATGCACAAATGAAATTCTGAAATAACGCGATATGAACGGCTATGTCTCATTTGAAAAGTAGATTTCCTCAAATTGGCAGGGAGTGCAGTTCTTTAAAAGCTTATGAGGGCGTTTTTCGTTATAAAATTGTATGTATTCTGCAACGCCCGTTCGAAATGCGTTCTCGGATTTATATTCCATGCGGTAGAGATTTTCTCGCTTTAAGGATGCAAAGAAAGATTCAGCCACAGCATTGTCATGCGGATGTCCTGGCGCGGAAACGGATCGCTTTACTCTATATTCTTGTAGGAGCTGCTGGAATGTGTGCGATAGGTACTGAGAGCCGCGATCACTGTGAAAAACGAGGTTGTGGGAACGGCCGCGTTCGATAGTGGCTTGTTTGAAGGTTGAGGTCACAAGGCGGGTGCTGTTTTTCTTGGAAATGGTATAGGCAACGACCTTGCGAGAAAACAGGTCGAGAATCACACATATATAGTAATATTTGTCTTTGATTTTAAAGCATGTAACATCACTGACCCAAATCTGGTTGGGAGAATGCGCTGTAAAGCTTTGCCTAATTCTATTCTTCGGAGTTTCTAAAGCATTCAGCCGAAGATAATCGCTTCTCGCAGTAGTCCTGACGCTGGATAGACCGCACTCGTGCATAATGGATGCGATAAATTTGGTGCTTACCTGATGACCGCGTTCTACAAGAACGGCACGAATCTTTTCCGCGCCGAGAATCTGTTGGTACTCGTCAAAGACTTCCTGCACAATATGGCGATATTTCTCATGCCGCTTGGCAAACCAAGCATTCTCGCGTTTGTTTCTGAGGATATGGTTGTAAAAAGTGCCGCGGTCAACATTCAGTGCTTCGCACAATGTGTGAACATCATATTGACCATATAATGCCTCTAAAGCAACCAAGCGTTCTCGCAGTGGTGCGGATACGGTACAATTTACAGTTTTGAGGATTGCAATTATATTGTTCAGCTTTACAATGCGATTCTGCATTTGATTGATTTCTCTTGCTGTGAAAGGTATGCCGTTGGCGATGGTATTCGTTTTATGGCTTTTGCACCAGCGATAAAGTGTGCTGCGCGGAATATTGAACACGGAGCAAAGTGAACGGACGGATTCTCCCTTTTCACGGCGAGCAACGGTGACTTTCTTTTGCGCATCGGTAAATTTCATGAGCAAACTCCTTTCTGAAAAGTGATGATTGTCAGTGTATGATAATAGTAGCAGATATGGATTGGAAAACACAATGATTTGCGGAAAATTAAGAATCCGGAACGAAACAAAACTTGATAAAATGAACGCTTTATGGTAAGATAAAACCATAAGGCAAGAAGTGAAATGTAAGGAGGTGTACACCAATGGGATTGGCTGATACGGTCACAAAAGCCTACGTGAAAGGAAATACTGTGTTTGCAGATGCATTCAACTATCTAATTTACGGCGGTAAGGCAGTTGTTGATCCTGCGCAGCTGCAGGAACTGGACACAACAGAAATAGCGTTGCCGTTTGGCGCGCAGGACGAGAACGGAAACCAGCCGGATGATGCGGTGCAAAAATACCGTGATGTGCTGAAATCGGCGGTCATCAAGCAAGATGGCGAAGCGGCTTACATCCTTTTGGGTATCGAAAACCAAACCGATATTCACTATGCAATGCCTGTTCGCAGTATCATTTATGATGCGCTCCAGTATGGCAAGCAGGTTGCTGACATAGCAGCAAAGCATCGCACCGATGGCTCGAAAGGACACAGCAGGGGTGAGTACTTGTCCGGCTTCTATAAGGACGATAAGATCACACCTGTCATTACCTTGGTGCTGCACTTTGGAGCGAACGAGTGGGATGGCCCGCTGTCTTTGCATGAAATGATGGCAGTCAAGAATGAGAGCCTGCTGAACTTTGTGCAGGATTATCAGATTCACTTGATAGATCCGGCAAAACTGAGCAAAGAGGACTTGAAAAAGTTCTCGACAAGTCTCCGGGAGGTAATCGGGTACATCAAGTATTCCAAAGACAAAAAACGATTGACTGAATTTTTGACCGATAACCCGCGTATGCTTATGGAAGCGAACGCGGCGCGAGTAATCAAAGCTGTAACGAACACACCTCTGGACATTCCAGAGGACGCGGAGGTGATTGATGTGTGCAAAGCAGTTGAGGATATGATGAACGAGAGCAAGGCTGAAGGCCGCACCGAAGGCGCTGTGGCAGCTCTTGCAGGTCTTGTTAAGGATGGTTTGTTGAGCATTAAAGATGCGGCACGCCGTGCTAATATGACGGAGAGTGCATTTGAGGCGGAAGTGAAGAAGCTATCATAGTCGTAGTGGAATAACCAAGTGCATCATTATGTTTCTGCGCCATCATGTGGCGATAAAAATAAAACGGAATTTTATGTGAGCATTTGAAAGTTGGAGGACATTACAATGCCAAAAAATCGACGAGCAAATGCCACATTGTTCGGCTTTGATTTTCAAAGAAATGCAGCTATTGTACTTATGCTGGAAAACATAAAAGAATTGAAATCTGTGCGCCTTGAGGGAAACGAAGAAGATATAGAAATATCTTTGAATGATGGACAGAAAATTCTGGCCCAAGCAAAAGCGATAGAAGCAAGTAGTAAAGATTTTTCGCATGTTCGCGAAAACCTGAAGAAAGCATTGCTAACCCTTTCGGGAGGAGCTGAAAGGGTATCTGCACGGCAACTGATTTTCATTACGAATTCCACAAATCCTTTTAAAGAACCCGATTCAAGAAATGTATTTGGTGGGTTCCCTTCACGTAGAAAATTTGAAGATTTGCCACAATCTTCTAAGGATTTGGTACAAAATTATCTGAAGCAGATTAAAAGACCGCTTGATTTGTCTAAATTTATAGTACAAACTTTCCCATTTGAAACGGATGACGAGACTGAAAGATATAAATTCGTGATGCAAAAGGTAAATGACTTTATTGGTGCATTAAATGGAAATTTTACATATGGACTGGGTAAGTGGTTGTTTGATGTATGGAATGAAAATGTATTTATTAATGGAACAAAAAAGGATTCGTCTATTCAGCTAACAAAAGAAGATATTATTTGGCCGATTTTAGTACACGAGACAGACATTTCTCGCTGTGATGATGACGAATTCATCGAAGAATTTGATGTGGGGGTTTATGACGAAGTCGCGCGACTTTATGGAAATACAATAAATTCGTGTTGTGAGAGAGTTGAATTCTTTACAAGAGTGTTATATGATTATGCGCAATTTCCATGTAATAAGAAAACAAAAGGAAAATGCCGAGAATTTATCAATGCTACATGGGAAAACTATCAGGAAAACTTTTCTGTAGTGGGTATTGAAAAAGAGACGAAAGAAGCTCTTACAAAAATTGTTCTATACAATGTAATTCACAGAAGAATAACGATTGATAAGGTTAAGCAGGGGGTGAATTTGTGATTTTCAAATCGGTTCGCATAAAAGAAGGATTTACAGAACGAAAATTCGAATTCACAGATGGCGCAAACCTTATATTTAGCAAGAAAAATAGCTGCGGGAAAACAACATTACTTCGGTTTATGTTATATTCTCTCGGCTACAATATCCCGAATACACGAAAAATCAATTTTGAACGGTGCGAGGTGGGAAGTGAAATTTTCTGTGATGCGCTGGGAGATGTGGCACTCTTGCGTTATGCGGACGATTTCATTGAGACTACCATTAATGATGAAAAGAAAACATATATTTTGCCGCATCAACTACATGAACTTCATGCAAAACTTTTTGGTACAGAGAATGTCGATGTTTTAGACAATATACTTGGTGCAATTTATGTGGATCAAGAAAAAGGATGGACACTTCTAAATCGTGGTACTGTAATAGGAAGCATAAGATTTAATATCGAAGAATTAATTCGAGGACTCTCAGAATGTGATTGTAACGCTTTGATTGCTAAAGAAGCGCGGCTTTCGAAAGAACTTTCTAAGTATCGTCAAATGGCCAGCGTGGCAAAATATCGCGAGGAAGTTATTGCTGAAAGCGGAACGCTCGTATCGGATTCGTACAGCGTTGAATCAGATGCAGCCATAGCGCAATTACTAATTCAACAAAAGAATCTGCAAAGCGAGTTGAGAAGGATTGATCAAAGCCTTTCCAATAATAAGCGTACCCGTCAATATATAGCTGAAATGAAACTTGTGATTCAGTTACCAGATGGGACAATGTTTCCGGTGAAAGCGGACTCTATTGTAGGACTTGCAGATACGATCAGTTTTTTAGGAACTAAACGAAAAATAGTGTCGGCGGAACTCAAATCTGTCATGAATCAATTGGCAGGCATCCGAAAGGAGCAAAATGCGGAAGAAGAACAATTAGCTTTTTACCAGTCGGAAAGCATGATCGACATTTTTGACAAAAAAATTGCAGCGGTTCCTATTGATGCAAGAGGGATAGAAAAGGAAACGAAACGTTTAGAAAAAATATTAAGAGAAGTTCGTGCCGAGATATCCAAAAAAACAAAGTCAGATGCAAAAGTTGTGACATCCCTCTACACAAACATGGTGAAATATGCAGAGGAACTGGGAGTAGGAAATAGTGAAACAATAAGCCAAGCGTATTTATTTACGTCTAACTTGAAAGAACTTTCCGGTGCAATGCTGCATAAAATGGTCTTTGCGTTTCGATTGGCATATATCATAGAAATTGAGAAATATTTGGGAATAAAGCTTCCGATTATTTTAGACTCCCCTAGTGGTAAAGAAGTTGATCCGTCTAATGTTGAACGAATGATAAATATATTAAAAAGAGACTTTTCGGGAAATCAGATTATTATAGCATCAATTTTCAACTATAACTTTGAAACTGTCAATATAATTGAACTTTCCAATAGGCTGATTGATGGGTGATTCTGTTAAGAAAAGAATCTTGTGAAAATAGGGATACACCTAGCAGAAACTCGACAATGTAGCCACGGGAAAGTAGGGTATCTCTTTTGTAACACTCAGACATAAGACTGTGATAAAAAAGATGTCACAGTCTTTTTTGTTGTATCGCCGAAAATTGGCGATTTCGCCAACCAATTTTTAGACACGGTTTTACAGTGTAGTCCAACCATTTTCGGGCAGTTTTCCCACCCTGATGCCCACTATTTCTGCCGCTTTTTGGAATTCGGCAGGGGAGGAGACGATTTTTTGAGAAAAAACAGAATAATTTCTGCTGCTTTCAGAAGGTTTTCAATTTCCCCGCAGCCAATTTCCCATTGGCTGCGGGGATTTTTTGCTTTTTCCGACAGTTTTCAGTTTCTTTTCGAATTTTCCATTTTCTACCTATACATAAAATAAGGAAGCGGGGTTATCAAATCCAACAAATACAATTTGCCATGCAGAAAGCTGCCAGCAACACCCGCAAGACAATCACGGTGTCACACTCAGCCATCCGTCATTTTCTTGCTAGGCTGCACAGCCTTGTCACGGCTGTTACCGCAGGTATCAGTGTGGTATTAACGGTTTTGACAGCTGGGGCGGCAGCTACGACCATTGCATCCAAATACGGCCACTTTGGCGTAAAGCTGGTCAATAAACGCGGTTTTGGGGATGACCGCTATGGCTACGGCATGATTTGTGAAAACTGAAGGTAACACCGCACAATTCCCGCCTTACGGCTTAAGCACCGCTTCGGCGGCTGCG
>ERZ840407.1372-NODE-1372-length-11341-cov-2.614390_pt1 | contig 11341 bp, 10 predicted proteins | sample MGYA00519877_ERZ840407 | MGnify/ENA primary metagenome ERZ840407 (study PRJEB31850, sample SAMEA3708875) | human gut metagenome | biome: human gut; feature: human-associated habitat; material: faeces | place: China | collected 2014 ...
TGCTGCGAAGCAGATCACAAACTGTCCGCTCCATATCATAAACCGGAACTGAATGCCCAAATGGTGTCTGCATAGTCGTAATCCCTGTTTCATGTAAATCCTTTTTAATTGTATACACTTGAAAACCGTTTTCCTGCAAACGGCTCGGATTATACCCGGTTCTTACAGTTATAGTATATTCCAAAGGCTCTCTGTCTGTTAAATCGTGGAAAAACAATGCAGTTTCATGAGAAAACACAGCCTGACTACAACGTAAATGCAAAATATACATCGCATCTGTCCATGTATCTGGTGATACATACACACCATGAGCAGCTTGTTCCAATCCTCGTTCTTTTACATAAGAATAAAACACAGGCTTACTAATTCCATTATCTATAACTTGAAAGGTCTGAATTATTCCTCCATATTCATTCAGCAATAAATCTAATTGTTCAAACTGAGTCATACACATTCTCCTTTCATGCTAATATGATAATATTTATTAGCACGAAAGTAAATACATATAGTACCAATAAAATATCGATATTTTTGTTTTAATGATATCCTCTGGCTTCCCGCCATCCTTTTACATACCACCTGATTCCAACATATACCAGTTGCACGAATAATAAGAAAAATAGCAGATTGATTGGCAAGACTGTCTTTATCCAATCTCCAAAGTAGATTGCTATTTCCATGCTTATAATTGTTACCAATAGGGTAATCATATCCCAACAGCACTTCTTATATACCCCTGCAATCTTTATTCCGATAAATTCCAATTTATTATCTTCATTATATCATTCAATAGAACGAATGCATACAATTTCAATCCTGCCCATGAATCATATCATTCGTAATGTCCGACACCGCTTCCAGTCATCCAATCCGCAAAAATAGAAAAAAGTGGAAAAAACTTCTTGCAATTTATTATCTTTACTGCTATACTCAGTTAAAACATAATATTCCTATATGACAAGTAGGAAATGAAAGGAGCGATACCGTGAAATTTAATACATCTTTGCTGCACGGTGCTTTTCGGGGGGAACCGCAGACAGGAGCAACATTAACACCAATTTACCAGTCGAGTGCATTTGAACAGGAATCGGCGGAACGTCTGGAAAAGATATTTCATAATCAGGCTCCGGGATTTTCCTATACGAGGATCAATAATCCGACGGTGGAAGCATTTGAGAAAAGGATGACCGTGTTAGAGGGCGGTAAATCGAGCGTTGCATGCGCATCCGGAATGGCAGCGATGTTTAATGCATTTGCAAACATCTTACAGGCGGGAGATGAGATCGTATCGAGTGCGAGCCTCTATGGTGGAAGCATTGATCTCTTCCGGGATCTTGAAGCATTCGGAATCACGACTCATTATGTCGAAAACAACGATCTCGATGCATTCTGCAAAGCGACCAACGCACACACAAGACTCTATTTTGCAGAGACACTTGGAAATCCGAGACTGGATGTGACAGATATCAAAGTGCTGGCAAAGCTGGCACATGGGAATGGCGTACCGCTCATTATCGACAACACAGCAGCCACCGCATATCTGGTAAAACCGCTTTCACTGGGCGCAGACATTGTAGTCAATTCCACTTCGAAATACATCAATGGAAACAGCAACTCGATCAGCGGAGTTATCACAGACGGCGGAACATTTAAGTGGGATACCGAAAAATATCCGGGTATGCGTGATTTTGTAAAATTCGGACCGTTTGCCTACACTGCAAAATTGAGAAACGGACTGTTCCGCAACACCGGAGCCTGTCTTTCGCCGCAAAATGCATTTTTAAACAGCATTGGGCTTGAAACGTTAGGACTCCGCATGGAGCGTATCTGCGACAATGCAATGCAGCTTGCGGCTTATATTGAAGAAAACTATAAAGACATTACGGTAAATTATGCAGGGTTAGAGACGAGCAACTGGCATGAGATTGCAAAGAGCCAGTTTGACGGTCATTACGGCGGCATCTTTACCTTAAGGCTTGGCAGTAAGGAGCGGGCATTTGCATTTATCAATGCATTAAAATATCCGCTTAAGGTATCTAATATCGGCGATACCAAAACACTTGTCATCCATCCGGAATCGACCATCAGTGTACACAGCACGGAGGAAGAAAAGAAAGCGGGCGGTGTATTTGATGATCTGGTGCGCGTCAGCGTCGGAATCGAGGATATTGATGATCTGATCTGGGATTTTAAGCAGGCGATCGAGAGCCTTTCTTAAAAAACGAAAAAATATACCAAAGTGTTACAGTAATACTTTAAAACGGGCACTTTAAAGTGTTACAATAGAAAAGCACAGTAGAATACTAGGATATTGAAAAATCAGAAAAGATAAGGAGTGTAAAGATGGCGGGAGTTGATTATGCAGCATTAAAAAAAGGCGGATTCATGAGGCAGAAACAGAAAGGATTTTTCTCACTCAGAATCCAGGTGGTCGGAGGTAATCTGACCGCAGAAAATATTAAGACCGTGGCAGAGGTTGCGGAAAAGTACGGCAAAGGCTATGTACATATGACATCCAGACAGGGAATCGAGATACCGTTTGTCAATTTTGAAAATATCGAGGAAGTAAAAGCAGAGCTTGCAAAAGGCGGCGTGAAACCGGGTGTCTGCGGACCGAGAGTCCGTACCGTTACAGCTTGTCAGGGTTCGGAGATCTGTCCAAGCGGATGTATTGATACCTATTCACTGGCACAGGAGTTAGATGAACATTATTTTGGACGTGAACTTCCTCACAAGTTCAAGTTTGGTGTGACCGGATGCCAGAATAACTGCTTAAAGGCAGAGGAAAATGATATCGGAATCAAAGGCGGCATGGAAGTTTCCTGGGTTGAGGATAAATGTATCGGCTGCGGTGTCTGCGAAAAGGCGTGCCGTCAGGGTGCAATCAAATGTGAAGGAAACAAAGTGACGATCAACCGCGATCAGTGTAACTACTGCGGCCGCTGCGTGAAGTCCTGTCCGACGGATGCGTGGGAAGGAAACAGCGGATATCTGGTTTCCTTCGGTGGATTGTTCGGAAATCAGATCTACAAAGGGGAGCAGCTTCTCCCAATCGTACATGACAAAGAGACACTGTTCCGTGTCACCGATGCAGCGATCGACTTTTTCAGAGATCATGCAAATCCGGGCGAGCGTTTCCGCCTGACGTTACAGCGCGTCGGCGAGGAAGAGTTCCGCAAGAAGATCAAAGAAGCCTACGAGGGAAAGTAAGGATTTCGGGCAGAAAAACATGCATGCAGGAAAAAATTGTATATAAAAACAAATAGATATGTCACAAAAAAATATGCATGCAAGAACAAATAAGCATGTAAACAAATAGATGCAGCAAAAGCATGCATACAGAAAACAATCTGGAGCAATCAAAAATGCAGCATATATAATAAGTAGAAACAGGAGGGAAGAAATGGAAATCGCAGGAATTGCAATCGACGAAACAGTAGATATTACCGATAAAGTATGCCCGCTCACTTTCGTAAAAGCAAAGGTAGCGCTGGAGGAATTAGATGATGGCGAAGTCATTGCCATCCGCATGAACGATGGTGAGCCGGTACAGAACGTACCGCGCAGTGTCAAGGAAGAGGGACATCAGATCTTAAAACTGGTGGACAATGAAGATGGAACTTATAACCTGGTCGTCCGCAAGGTAGAGGGATAGGAGGAATCATGGCACAGCGAATCAATAAAGACAATTTTGAAGAAAAAGTCCTGAAAAGTCCGCTGCCGGTTCTGGTAGATTTTTATTCGGACAGTTGTATTCCGTGCAAGCAGTTATCACCGGTGCTTGGGGATATCGAGGACGAACGCGAAGACACACTTTCTGTATATAAAGTAAATGTCAACTATGACATGGAGCTTGCTGAAAAATATGACGTCATGGGTGTACCGGCACTGCGGTTGTTTGTACAGGGCGAGGTCAAAGCAGAGAGAGCCGGTGCAGCAGGAAAAGCTGATATTGAGGCGTGGATCGATGAAAATTTAAAATAGCGGGCAGACAAAAAAAGGTTCCGCGGAAAAGAGGAGAAACATGCAGATCACAGTAGCAGGAAACAAAAAAGAAGTAAAAGATGACTTAAAGTTAACAGAACTGTTCGAGTTAGAGCAGGTGGAAACCCCGGAGTATGTGACCGTTTCCATCAATGAGGAATTCGTTCCATCTGAGCAGGTGGAATCAACGGTATTAAAAGATGGCGACAACGTAGAATTTTTATATTTCATGGGAGGAGGCAGCTATGGCGTTAACAGATGAGCAGATTGAGCGTTATTCAAGACATATCATATTAAAAGAAGTCGGCGCAAAGGGACAGAAAAAACTTTTAAATGCAAAAGTGCTGATCATCGGAGCCGGCGGACTTGGCGCACCGGCAGCCATGTATCTTGGTGCAGCAGGCGTGGGAACCATCGGTATCGTAGATGCAGATGAGGTCGATCTTTCCAATTTACAGCGTCAGATCATCCACGGCACAGCCGACATTGGAAAAGCAAAAGTAAAATCCGCAAAAGAGACGATCAATGCGATGAACCCGGATGTAACGGTAAAAACCTACCGCCAGTTTGTGACAAGCGAAAACATCATGGATCTGATTGCCGATTATGATTTTATCATTGACGGAACGGACAATTTCCCGGCAAAGTTTTTAATCAATGATGCCTGTGTCATGGCAAAAAAACCATTTTCCCATGCAGGAATCATCCGTTTTAAGGGACAGCTTATGACCTATGTTCCGGGAGAGGGACCATGTTACCGTTGTGTATTCAAAAATCCACCACCAAAGGATGCAGTGCCGACCTGTAAACAGGCAGGTGTCATCGGTGCCATGGGCGGTGTGATCGGAAGTTTACAGGCAATGGAAGCTATCAAATACATTCTTGGTGTAGGAAAGCTTTTGACCGGTTATTTATTGACCTACGATGCGATCAACCAGGAATTTCATAAAGTGAAACTGCCATCCAATACAGATGGCTGTGCAGTATGTGGAAAGCATCCGACAATCACAGAACTGATCGATTATGAGCAGGTTGTCTGCACAGATGGTATTTAATTTAGGAGGCGCATATGCTGATTTTAAAACAGGAAGATTACAATAAGATCGTAGATCACGCAAAAAACGGACTCCCGAATGAAGCATGCGGACTGCTTGGCGGCTATGTGGAAGGGGAAAAACGTGTGGTAACAGACGTGTATCTGCTTCGCAACGTAGACGAGAGCAGGGAACATTTTTCCATGGACCCGGCAGAGCAGCTAGCAGCGATCAAAGATATCCGCCAGAAAAAAGGCGTGCTTCTCGGTAATTTCCACTCGCATCCGGAATCGCCGTCACGCCCGTCCCAGGAAGACATCCGCTTAGCGTATGATCCGAAGATGAACTATCTTATCCTTTCGCTGATGAATCCGGAGGAACTTGTACTTAATTCTTTCCATATCGAAAAAGGAGAGGTCACAAAAGAAGAGCTTGTGATCGAAGCGTAAAAATAAAATCATAGACAAAAATAAGTGTGGAAGAAAATTTTTTCACACTTATTTTTTGTTTTATGGTACCAGAGGACTAGACCGTCAATTGACATAAATGTTAATGATACGATAAGATAAAAATATTGTGAAAAATGATTTTTTTAAAAGAAAATGAGGTTGCAGCAGGCAGCTGGAGGAGGATTGCGTGAGTAAGAAAATGTTATTAGGAGTATTAGCGGCAGTGATGCTATCAGGAGAGATAAGTGCGTCCCCTGTGTTGGCACAGAATCTGTACGCAGACAGGGACGTGACAGAAATCATGGAAACAGAGGAGGATGCGGCGGAGACAGAGCATGTGTTTTCTGTGGGCAATGCACTAGAAGATAAAAATGGTTTTGTAATTGAAAATGGAGTTTTAACAGATTACAGAGGGTATGAAACAGAGATTGCGATTCCGGCAGGGGTAACTTCCATCGGTGAGTCGGCATTTGAGGGAAAAGATATTGAGAGCGTCAAAGTTCCGGATGGGGTTACTGCATTAGGATATAGAGCATTTTATCACTGTACGAAATTAAAGTCTGTGGAACTGCCAAAGACCTTACAGACGATCGCATCATATGCATTCAGAAGTTGTGAAAATTTAGAAAGCATAACAGTTTCCGGTACCTCTGCGAAAAAAGGAACGGTAATGATACCGGGCAGCGTTACGGAGATGAAAGATTTTACTTTTGGCGGAAGTGATTTAATTACGGAACTGGATATAACGACTTCTACGGCAGTTATCTCTAACCGTATTGTAGATCTGCCCAATGTGAATACAGTAAAAGCCACCGGCAGTACAAAATACAAAGTCCAGGATAACATATTGTATGATAAATCAGTTGAAGATTTATACTATTTTCCGCAGGGAGGCAGCAAAACGCAGGTCATACTGCCGGAGGGCGTTGAGGTTATTGAAAAAGCAGCTTTTTATAACTGCAAAAATATTGAAAATATAACCTTGCCACAGACCTTATGGAAGATTGATGATATGGCACTGTGGGGGTGTGAGAAGATAAAGAAACTGGAGCTGACTTCGAAAATTTCAAGTGTTGGAAGTTATGTATTCAGGGACTGTAAGGCATTAGAAGAGATTATAGTTGTACCGGAAAACACATATTTTAAAAGTGTGGACGGTATTTTATATGAAAAGAAGAAATACATGAGAATGATGGTATGTCCTGCGATGAAACAGGGAATTGTTACGGTTGCAGACGGAATGCATGAGATTGGTACGGAGGCATTTCATGACTGTAAATATGTGACAGAAGTCAGACTGCCGGAAAGTTTAGAGACAATCAACAGCAGTGCTTTTGAAGGATGCAGTGCGCTGGAAAAAATTGAACTGCCGGATAATATCGAGCAAATTGGAATGTATGCATTTGAAGATTGTACTGCGTTAAAGAATGTCAGATTACCAGCCAGATTAACGGACATTGATCAGGCAGTGTTTGCGGGGTGTGAGTCTCTGGAAAATATCGTGATTCCAGAAGGGGTAACCAGTATAAAATACAGGGCATTTGGTGGCTGTGATAATTTACAGTATGCGATCATTCCGGCGTCCGTAACCAGCATAGAGGATGGTGCATTTGAAACCGGCCGGAGAGACAGGGATCTGCTCATTTACTGTAAGGAGGGAACCTGTGCAGAAAGCTACGCAAAAGAAAATGATATTTCTTATGCGTATGGAAACACAGCGAAGAAACGGCAGACGATCACAGCGAATGACTTTGAAAAAATGTATGGAGATGAGTCATTTTATATTCAGGCAGCTACAGACGGAGATGGAAAGCTGACTTATAAGGTAAAGGATGAGTCTGTGGTTACGGTAAGCGCTGACGGAAAAGTCACGATCAAAGGAACAGGAACAACAGATGTCGTGATCACGGCTGCAAGAACAGATGCTTACGAGTGGGCATCGAAAACGATCCATATCAGTGTCCGGGGTGTAGTGAAGAAAAAATCGCAGACGATCACCGTCGCGGATATTATCAGTATCTATGAAGGAAATACGGTAGCATTAGACGCTGCAACGGATGGGGACGGAACAATTTCTTATGTGTCAGATGATAAAACGGTTGCAAGCGTGGATGCTTCCGGAAAAGTCTGTGGAATAAAACAGGGGACAGCACATATTACTGTTCTTGCATCAGAAACGGAATTGTATCATGCATCAGAGACAATCGTCACAGTAACTGTGAAGCCAAAAAAGACACAGAGTAATACAGATCCGGGGAAAAAACCATCGGATAACGTGTCGAAGGATGATTCACAGACAACAGAGGATAAAAAACCTTCTGATGGCGGCAACAATACATCCGGGACAACAGATGGTCAGCAGACAAAGAAGAAACAGACCATAAAAGCAAAAAATATCACAAAGACATACAGTACAAAAACATTTTCCATCGGAGCAAAGACAAATGGTGGAGGTAAATTAACATACAAGGTGGCAGATAAAAAAATTGCGACCATAAGTAAGACCGGAAAGATCAAACTGAAAAATTATGGACAGACAAAAATTACGATCAAAGCAACCGCAAAAGGAAAATATAAGGCAGCAACAAAGACGATCACATTAACCGTAAAACCGGTAAAGGTAAAAGTAACCTCTGTAAAGCAGCTAAAGGCAAAGACGTTACAGGTAAAGTGGAAAAAGGATAAGAAGGCATCCGGTTATATCATTCAGTACTCCACAGATAAGAAATTCAAAAAGAATGTGAAAAAAGCTGTTGTCACAAAAAACCAGACCGTTACGAAAAAGATCACGAAATTAAAACCGGGAAAGAAATATTATGTCCGTGTGTGTGCATATAAAAATTCTCACGGAAAAAAAGTACAGGGAAGTATGGTACGGTAAAAGGTGTAAAATTGAAGTGATATGCATCGGCATAAAAGTGGTAAAGGATGGAGAAACGTTATGAAAATGAAAAGAATACTGACTGGAATGCTGGGAGCAGCTATTTTAGCTGCAGGCGTAAATCTATTGTCCGTACAGGCGGCAGAAAATGCAGGAGTGATGGAATATATAGCTGCGACAGAATACATAGAGGAAACAGAAGCAGATACAAAAACAGCAGATACGGGTGAATTTACGATCAACAACGGTCTGTTGACAAAATATACCGGAACAGCAGAGACGGTTACAATCCCTTCAAATGTCCGTAGAATTGGCGAGTCAGCATTTCAGAATAATAAATACATCAAAAGCGTAATCATTCCGGGAAATGTACGGAAAATTGAAATGCTGGCATTTTATGGATGCAGCAATCTGGAAAGTGTCACAATGGCAGAAGGTGTAGAAGAGATTGGTATGCAGACATTTTCCGAAACTCATTTGAAAAGTGTTGTTCTTCCCAAATCCATAATCAAAATGGATAGACTTGTGTTTACAAGCTGCAATCGGCTGACAAGTATTGATTTTACAGAGGGCACTTATAATATTAATGGTGATATCATAGGTTCCTGTGCTGCGCTGACAGAGATAAAGGTTTCAGGCAATAATACGAGATATCAGGTTAAAGATAACGTGTTATATGAAAAGAATGGAAAAACAGTTTGTTATTGTCCGTCAGGCCGCAAGACTGATATGAATGTGCCGGATGGAGTAGAGCATATCGGAGATTTTGCATTCTGGGATTGTCTTACAACGAAAGTTACACTTCCTGATAGTGTAAAAAGTATTGGAGAACGGGCATTTTTTTCGACCGGAATGGAGACGATGATACTTCCGGCGAATCTGGAGTCGATCGGAAAAGAAGCATTTTTTTATTGCCAAAATTTAAAACAGATCACAATTCCGGCTAAGACAACAAAAATAGGAAACAATGTGTTCGGCAGCTGTGATCACTTAGAGACGATCAATGTGGCGGCAGGGAATACGATATACAGATCAGAGGATGGCATATTGTATGGCACAGAGGAAGGCAGACTCGTGTTGATTAATTGTCCTGCCGGGAAAAAAGGCAGCGTGAAGATCTTAGAGGGGACGGTGGGAATCCTTGACGGTTCCTTCAGTAACTGTGAAAAGATCACATCGGTAGATATGCCGGACAGCGTAAAGAGCATTGGCGAAGATGCATTTAAATCCTGTTCCTCGCTTATAAAAGTCCGGTTCTCAAATCAGCTTACGGATATAGGAAACTATGCCTTTTATAGGTGTGATTCCATGCAGCAGGTACATCTGCCGGACAGTGTTAAAGATTTGGGGGCATGGGCTTTCCGGTATTGTGATGCGTTGACAGAGGTAACAATTTCCAAAAATATTTCGGATATTCCGGATAATGCGTTTGGTGGCTGTACAAATCTGACCGGTATTACCATACCGGACGGGGTAAAAACAATAGCAGACAATGCGTTTTCGTATTGCAACAATTTAACGATATACTGTAGTTCAGGTTCTGCTGCAGAAAAATATGCGAAAAATAAGTATATAAAAAGTAAGGTAGCCGACGAACGGAAAACCCAGACGATTACGACAGATAATGATAACATTGAAAAAACGGTTGGAGATCCGGATTTTAAGATCACTGCAAAAACAACCGGGGATGGAACTCTAAGTTTTTATTCGGGAAACGAGGATATCATTCAGGTATCTGAAAATGGAGCTGTAAAGATCATCGGAGCAGGTACGACCAATATTGTGATCACGGCATCTGCGACGCAAAATTGTAAAATGGCGCAGACAGAAATTTATATTACAATAAAAAATAAAGAAACGGATCAAAAGCGTGTGCAAAAGATTACGTATTCTTATCAGGCAGATAAAAAGGATCTGAATATTTTCTATCTTGACGCAAAGTCGGATGGGGATGGTAAGATATCTTACCGGTCAGAAAACGAAAAAATCGTAAAAATAGATGCAGATGGAAAAGGATATATCTTAGGTTCCGGGACAGTAAAAATTATTATCTCGGCATCAGAGACAGATACCTGTGCGGCAGCGCAGAAAATAGTTACGTTAAATGTAGAAAAAATAACAGATCAGACAGATGAACCGGGGCAGACACAAAAGCCGGATCAGACAGAAAAGCCGGGGCAGACAGATACTCCGAATCAGCCGGATAAGCCGTCAGACCAGAACGGTAATGCCACACAGCAGAAAAAGAAACAGACCATAAAAGCTAAAAATATTACAAAGACCTACAGCACAAAAACTTTTGCCATAGGTGCCAAATCAAGTTGTGGGGCAAAACTGACCTACAAGGTGGCAGATAAAAAGATCGCAGCCATAAGTAAGACCGGAAAAATCAAATTAAAGAGTTACGGACAGACAAAAATCACGATCAAAGCGGCTGCAAAAGGAAAATATAAGGCAGCAACAAAGACGATTACTTTAACGGTAAAACCGGTGAAGAACCAGATTACTTCTCTGAAATCAACAAAAGCAAAAACGTTTGAAGTAAAGTGGAAAAAAGACAAAAAAGCGTCTGGTTATATCATCGAGTATTCCACGGATAAAAAATTCAAAAAAAATGTAAAGAAAAATATTGTTTCCAAAAATAAAACGGTTTCGAAAAAGATCACAAAATTAAAGCCTGGGAAAAAATACTATGTCCGTGTATGCACTTATAAAAATTCACATGGGAAAAAAGTGCAGGGAGATTACAGTAAGGTGAGAACGGTAAAGATCCGAAAATAATTGCAAAGAGAAAATGATAAAAAATCCTGCCGGATTGGAGTGTGGACTCCAGGTACGGCAGGATTTTTTGGGTGCCAGCATTTTTGCTTTTATAAGAATAATTTGTTCTTAATATGTGACAAGCCGGTGTTCTAAAGATTTAATCTCATCGTGCAGTATAAATCTCGATCGCTTCTGCTACAAAAGCAGCAGTTCCGGCACCGGCGGCTTTG
>ERZ840407.1378-NODE-1378-length-11307-cov-9.396818_pt1 | contig 11307 bp, 10 predicted proteins | sample MGYA00519877_ERZ840407 | MGnify/ENA primary metagenome ERZ840407 (study PRJEB31850, sample SAMEA3708875) | human gut metagenome | biome: human gut; feature: human-associated habitat; material: faeces | place: China | collected 2014 ...
GCCGCCGCCGCGCCGAGCTGCGGGCCAAGATCAAGGCCTGCGAGGACGAGATGGAGGCCTGCGGTGCCCGGGAAGTGGAGCTGGACAACGAGATCAATTCCCCGGAGGTGTACAACGACCCGCAGCTGCTTCGGGAAAAGAGTGATGAGCTCTCGGATCTGCGGTTCCATCAGGAGGAGCTGTTTGCCGCCTGGGAAGCTGCCATGGAGGAGCAGGAACAGTACGAGCAGGTGCAGACAGGAGAGAACGAATGATGGACGGAGGAATGTGCCGATGAACCCGAAACGCGGCAGCAAAACGCAGGAGATCGCCCTTTCCGGCCTGCTGTTTGCACTGGCCATGGCTCTCTCTTTTGTGGAGGGCACGCTGGTCATCCCCGGGCTGATGCCTGGCATGAAGCTGGGCCTGGCGAATATTGTGGTGATGTATGCGCTGTTTTTCATGGGAGGAAAGCAGGCACTGGTGCTGGACCTGCTCAAGGCGCTGTTCGTCTTTCTGGTCTCCGGGTGGACGGCGGGTTTCCTCTCCCTGTGCGGCGGGTTGTTCTCGCTGTTGGTGATGTGGGTGCTGTACTATCATTTCCCGGTGCAGCCCACCTGGTTCATCCTCTCGGTCTGCGGCGCGCTGGCCCATAATGTCGGCCAGCTGCTGGGGGCCAGTGTCATCCTCTCCTCGGCCATGTCGCTCTATTACGCACCCGTCATGCTGGTATTCGGCCTCATCATGGGCTCGCTCACATCCATCACCCTGCGGGCCCTGCTGCCCGCCCTGGGCCGCCTGGGCTACAACACCCGCGAAAAGCGCGGTTGAGCGCGCCCCGGTTGCAAGCGGAGCCGCTTTCCGCTATAATACGATCTACAAGTGTTACCCAACAAGAAAACTGCCCTCACGATGACGCGCATCTGCCCGGGCAGTTGGGAGGTTTTGCAATATGTCTGAAAAAGTAACTGTCAAGGTGGAGCGCAATGTTCTCCATCTTCCGGCCATTGCCCTGCGGGGGCTTGTGGTCTTCCCCAACAACCTGCTTCACTTTGAGGTGGGCCGCGACAAGAGCATTGCGGCTGTGGAATGGGCCGTGAGCAATAACTCCGATGTCTTCCTCATCGCACAGAAAGAGATGAAAGTGGAAGACCCCAATGCCGCCGACCTGTGCACTTACGGCGTTGTAGCCGAGATCAAGCAGGTGATGCGGGTGTCGGACGACCTTGTCCGCATCCTGGTGGAGGGCAAATACCGCGCAAAGCTGACCCAGCTGGATACGGACGGCAGCTTCCTGCTGTCCACGGTCCGTTCCGCCCCGGTCAAGCAGGCAAAGCCGGAGGAGCAGCCCGAAGTGGATGTGCTGGTCCGCAACGTCAAAAAGAGTTTTGACGAGCTGCTGGCCCTCAACCCGCACATCGGCAAGGACGTGGTGTTTACCATCACCACCAGCACGGACCCTGTCTTCCTGTCCGAGTACATCCCGGCCAACCTGTTGTTCCGTTTTGAGGACAAACAGGCCATTCTGGACGAGGGCACGCTGCTGGGCCGCCTGAAGCTGCTGATTGAAAAGATGCACCGGGAGCGCCGGATGCTGGAGATCGACAAAGAGATCGCCCAGAAAGTGGACGAAGCGATGGACAAAAACCAGCGCGACTACTACCTGCACGAGCAGCTGCACATGATCAGCGAGGAACTGGGCGAGGACGACGACACCACCGCCGAGGCGGAGGAGTACCGCCGCAAGATCACGGCCCTGCACCTGGACGAGGAGCGGGAGAAGAAGCTCCTCAAAGAAGTGGACCGCCTGGCCAAGATGCAGAGCAGCAACCAGGAGGGCACGGTCATCCGCACCTATCTGGATACCTGCCTGGACCTGCCCTGGAATACGTTCACCGAGGATGACCTCGACATTGCCAAGGCACAGCGCATCCTGGACCGCGACCACTATGGCCTGAAAAAGGTCAAGGACCGCATTCTGGAAGTGCTGGCTGTCCGCAAGCTGGCCCCGGATGTCAAGGGCCAGATCATCTGCCTCGTCGGCCCTCCGGGTGTTGGCAAGACCAGCATTGCCCGCTCCATTGCCGAGAGCCTGAACCGTAAGTATGTCCGCCTGAGCCTGGGCGGTGTGCGGGATGAGGCGGAGATTCGCGGCCATCGGCGCACCTACATCGGCGCGATGCCGGGCAAGATCATCACGGCTATGATCACGGCTAAGAGCGCCAACCCGCTGATGCTGCTGGATGAGATCGACAAGCTGGCGGGCGATTTCCGGGGTGACCCGGCCGCCGCGCTGCTGGAGGCACTGGACCCGGAGCAGAACAGCACGTTCAACGATCATTTCATTGATATGCCGTTTGACCTGAGCCATGTGCTCTTCATCACCACGGCCAACGACCTGAGCGCCATCCCCGGCCCGCTGCGCGACCGTATGGACGTCATCGAGCTGCCCAGCTATACTCGGGTGGAAAAATACAACATTGCGAAAAAACATCTGGTGCCCAAGCAGCTGGAGGCCTGCGGCCTGAGCGGCAAAGTCACGTTCTCCCAGAGCGCCCTGTACGGCATCATCGATGGCTATACCCGGGAAGCGGGTGTCCGCAACCTGGAGCGCACCATCACCAGTGTCCTGCGCAAGTGTGCCCGCCAGATCGCTTCCGGCGAGGCGGAGACGGTCTCTGTGACCGGTACCACGCTGGAAAAGCTGCTGGGACCCCGTATCGTCAAGCCGGACTTTCTCAACCGCACCAATGCCATCGGCATTGCCAACGGCCTGGCCTGGACCAGCATCGGCGGCGAGACCCTGCCCATTGAGGTGCAGGTCATCGACAACGGTTCCGGCAAGATCACCGTGACGGGCTCTCTGGGCGACGTGATGAAAGAGAGTGCCCAGCTGGCCATTACCTATGCCCGTGTCCATGCGGCAGAGTATGGGATTGACCCGGAACGGCTCAAGAAGTGCGACCTGCACATCCATGCCCCGGAGGGCGCTGTGCCCAAGGATGGCCCCTCGGCGGGTGTCACCCTGACCACGGCCCTCATCTCCTGCCTGTCTGGCATCCCGGTGCGAGGCGATGTGGCCATGACGGGCGAAATCACCCTCCACGGCAATGTGCTGCCCATCGGCGGCCTGCGGGAAAAGAGCATGGCCGCTTACCGCGAGGGGATGAAGACGGTCCTCATCCCCAAGGACAACGTCTCCGACCTGTATGAGGTGGACGATGAGGTCAAGAAGAACCTTGAGTTCCTGCCCATGTCCAACCTTTCTCAGGTGCTGAACGCGGCGCTGCTCAAGCCGAAAGCGGCGGCCACCCACCCCCGTACCAAGAAGAGCGCAAAGGCTGCCGATGCCGCCGCCATGTCCCAGGCTGCAGAAAAGCCCAAGACCGGTGCCGTCTGCTGAGAGGAAAGGGAAGCTTTTATGAATTACAACAAAGCGGATTTTATGGCCAGCTATGGTATTTCCAGCCAGCTGCCCGACAGTGACCGCCCGGAGATCAGTTTCTCCGGCCGCTCCAACGTGGGCAAATCCAGCCTCATCAACAAGCTGTGCAGCCGCAAAAACCTGGCCCGCGTTTCGGCGACGCCGGGCAAAACGGCTACCATCAACTTTTATGAGGTGGACAGCTGTTATTTTGTGGATCTGCCCGGCTACGGCTACGCCAAAGTAAGCAATGCGGACCGTGAGCGCTGGGATGACCTCATCAACAGCTACTTTGAGGCCCAGCGCCACCACACCCTGCTGGTGCAGCTGCTGGATTGCCGCCATGCCCCCAGCGCCGATGATTTCCAGATGCTCAAGTACCTGCACTACCATCAGATCCCCTATGTGGTGGCGCTGACCAAGGCGGATAAACTCAAAAAGAGCCAGCTGGCCAAGACGCTGGAGGAGTTTGAGAACACCTGCCGCCCCTATGGCTGCCAGAAAGTGGTACTGACCAGCGGCGAAAACGGCTACGGCATCCCGGAGCTTCAGGCCATTCTCAACAAAGCCATAGAGACAGAGTTTGCGGACGAGGACGCCGAATAAGATGGCATACAACGAATTTGCATACTTTTACGATGAATTCAACGGGGCAGCGGACTACGACGCCCTGTATGAGCACATCCAGAACGAGCTGAACGCCCACGGCATCCGGGACGGCATTCTGGCTGACCTTGGCTGTGGCACGGGGGAGTTGACCCTGATGCTGACCCAGGCCGGGTATGATATGATCGGCATTGACCAGTCCGAGGAGATGCTCTGCGTTGTCCGGGATAAAGCGGAACAGCTGGGTCTGTCCGGCAAGCTGCTGCTCCTGCGGCAGGACCTGCTCAAGCTGGACCTGTACGGCACCATCCGGGGAGCGGTCTCCACCTTTGATACGTTCAATCACATCCCGGACCTCGACACGGCCATTGCCAACGCGGGCTTCTTTATGGAGAAAGGCGGCGTCTTCCTCTTTGATATGAACACCCCCTACAAGCACAAAAACGTGCTGGGGGAGAACACGTTCACCTTTGAGGAGGAGGACGCCTGCTGTGTCTGGAAAAACCACTACAACGCGGCCGACCGCCGGGTGGAGATCAGCGTGGAGATCGACTACCGGGAGACGGGAGAACATTTCCATGAGGCGTTCAGTGAGTACACCTACGATCTGGACACCATCCGCACGGCACTGGAGAAGCACGGTTTTGTGCTGGAGAGCGTCTGCGACGGTGAAACGTTCGGCCCGCTGACCGAGAAGAGCGAGCGCTATTTCTTCTGCGCGGTCAAACAGCATACGCAATTGGAGGAAGACTGAAAAATGGGAAAACTGATCCGAGGCCTGTCGGAAAACGGCGGAATTGTTTTTTGTGGCGTAGATTCGACGGATATTGCCTGTAAAGCAGAACGGCTTCACACCACGAGCGCCACCTGCAGTGCTGCCCTGGGCCGCCTGCTGACGGGTGCCAGCCTGATGGGCTCCATGCTCAAGGATGACCGGGACACCATCACCCTGCGCGTTTCTGGCAACGGCCCGGCAGGCGTCGTCATTGCTTGTACGGATGGCACCGGCAATGTCAAGGGCTGCATCGACCACCCGCTGGTGGAGCTGCCTGCCAAGGCCAATGGCCATCTGGATGTGGGCGGGGCTGTCGGCAAGGACGGTGTGCTCACCGTCATCCGGGACAACTGCCTGCAGAAAGAGCCCACCGTCGGCCAGGTGCCGTTGGTCTCGGGCGAGATCGCGGAGGATATCACCAGCTACTACGCCTACAGTGAGCAGGTGCCCACCGTCTGTGCACTGGGCGTGCTGGTAGATAAGGATCTGTCCATCTCCTGCGCGGGCGGCTATCTGCTGCAGCTGCTGCCGGGCGCCACCGATGCCGAGATCACCCAGCTGGAGCAGAACATTGCCGCCATGCCCTCCGTGACCGAGATGCTCCACGCGGGCAAGACCCCGGAGGACATGATGAACCTCGCCATGGCGGGTTTCAACCCCAGCGTGCTGGATGAGCGGGAAGTGCGGTACCAGTGCGATTGCAGCCGGGAGCGCACCGAGCAGATGCTGCTCAGCCTGGGCCGCAAGGAACTGGAAAAACTCCGGGATGAGGATCCCCACTGCGAGGCAGTCTGCCACTTCTGCCACACCAAGTATGAGTTTGACCTGAACAAGCTGGTCAAAAAGGCGGTGGAGAAAGCAGTGCCTGCATCTGAGAACGCAGAGAATTAAAACAACAATGAGATCGATGAAAACGGCAGAGGAAGTTTCAATCCTCTGCCGTTTTCGTGTTTTCCTGGCAAATGTCGGCCGCTATGGTGTAGCAGACCCGGTAGTGGAACTGGTTGCCCTCTGCGGAAAAATCTTCTTTCCGGGTGAGGAGAACCGCGTCCGGGTAGGCAGCGTATAGCACCTGACGGCTGTGCAGCCGGGCTAAGGTGAGCAGCTGGTCTCCCGTGTAGGAAAGTGTTTCGTTTTGGGTATGGTAGAATACCGTTTCCTCTACGGAGCAGGGGAGTGCCAGCCCCCAAAATGCTGGATGGAGATGCCGGGTGATGGCGCGGGCGTTTTCCTGGTGGGAGCTCCATGGGGGAAGAGCAAGTGACTTCCCGGCAAAGTGGAGCTGGTACTGGTGCGATTTGCTCCCGGTGAGCTGGTCTGCGGCCACGGTAGTGGGGAGTGTCTCGGAAAATTCCCACTCAAACTGGGCCAGCACCCGACCGGCCGCAGGCTGAAAGATCAAAGTCCCATCCCGCTCCATGCGGGCCGTTCCAATAAGTCCCTGTCCGGCTTCCACGGCCTGCCCGGGAGTCACCAGCATGGTGCCGCTGGTGAGGTTGGTTTCCAGCACAGTACCCGCCACCCGGGCGGTGATGCCATGGAGCGTCCCGGATGCGATATCCGGCACGGGCTTAGCGGCAGCGGCCTCCACGATCAGCCGCCCTTTGGAAAAATTCAGGCTTGCCCACGAAAACTCGCCGCTCTGCAGCAGGGCATATTCACCGGCAGTCAGTTTTTCCTCCGAGACGAACTCCCCGGCGGAAAGAGCCTGTTGGCGCAGGATGACTTCTGCCCGGGCTCGCTGGCCGGGGGTCAGGGTGGTGAAGTCCGTGGCCCAGACCGCGCCTTGCAGCCAGAGCAACAGAGGGAGAAACAAAAACAGCCCGGCGCAGAGCCCCCGGCGGCGCAGCAGAGGCCGCAGCCGGAAAAACAGCCCGTCCCTTTTCTGAACGCGGAGCCGGACCCGGTACCTGCGGGCCAGCCGGGAAAGCTCTGGGTAACGCCATGCGGCGCACCGGGCACAAAACCCGCCGGGCTGGGCAGTAATTGCAGAGAGATGGAGCCCATTTTGTGCCGCGGCGGTCAGCAAACCACCGGTGTTACCGTTTTGGGCCGTGAAGCGAACACCGGCCCAGAGCTGCAAAGGGTCCATGGCCCGGCCTCCTATCAGTGGGTGTTATCGGGAAGTGGCATCCCGGGAAAATTCCGTGCGGAGAATTTCACCCCGCAGAGTGATGCGCTGGGTGGAAAGGGCTGTAATTTTGAGCTGACTGCCGTAAATGGTCAGCAGCCCTTTGCCAAGTTCCAGGCAGAGCTCTCCATCGTCGTAAGAACGGATGCGCCGGAAATGCTCGATTTCCAGGATGCTTCCGCTGAGGTAAACGGAGGTGCGGCCATAAAAATTGGCCGGTGGCTGGCGGAACAGCCGCTGGAACCATCCGGTAGGGGAGATGTGCTGTCTGCGCTTCCTGGCCACATCCGCTCCCTCCCTGCCGCTGTGCAAAGCTGCACCCGGTGCTACATATATATGGAAGCGGAGGGTGTGCGTATGAATCAAACCAAGAACTTTTCCGGGCTGGTATCCCTGATGCTGGCTGTTCTGATCGGGGCACTCCCGTTTGCGGCACCAGAAGCCTGCGCGCAGGCATTGCGGGAGGGATTGACCCTCTGCAGCGGTCCGCTGCTGCTCTCGCTGTATCCGTTTCTTGTGGTGTCGGCACTGCTCATCCAGTGCCCTCTGGGGGATGTGCTGGCCCTGCCATTTCGGCCTGTGGCATGGCTGGTGGGAGTGGATGCTCCCTGCGCGGCCCGGGTGCTGCTGGTGGGATTCCTGGGCGGCTTTGCCCCTGCCGCTAACGCTTCTGCCGAGGCGGTGCGCTCCGGTCAGATGACACCGGAAGAAGCGGACCGGCTTCTCCCGGCCTGCGTCTGTTCCGGACCGTCCTTTGTCATCCTGACGGTGGGACAGACCCTGCTGGGCAGCACAGAGGTGGGCGTTTTGCTGTTTCTGGCACAGATCACGGCCAATTACCTCTGTGCGGCTCTGCTTTCCCGACTGAGCAGGGCAAACCGAAACGGAAAAAGGCTATCGCCGCGCCCGAAACAGCAGGAAATGCCGCAGCTGCGCCTGGATGGCATTCTGGCGCAGTCCACGCTGACCTACCTGAAACTCTGCGGCTTTGTGCTCTTCTTCCGGATGCTGGCTGCCGGAGCGGGAGCGCTGCTTCCGCCTGCCGTGAGCACGGCCTGCGCGATGCTTCTGGAAGTCTGTTCCGGGTGCGATCTTGCTTCCCGCACGGGCTATTGGGCCAGCACCCTCTGCTGTGCGGCATTGAGTGTACAGGGGCTTTCTGTCCTGATGCAGGTGCGGACGATCTGCCCGCCCGAAATGACCCTCCGGCCGCTGTATACCGCCCGGGCGCTGCATCTGCCGCTGTCGCTGGCTATTTTCTACCTGCTTTTGCCGGAACAGGAGGCAGAAGTGTTCAGCACGCTGCCTGCTCGGGTTATCCTGACGCGGCAGCTTCCGCCGGATTGCGCTGTGCTGCTTCTTGTGGGTTGCAGCTTTGCAGTCTGCCAGCTGACCAATCTGCTTCTGCAGCGGGATTTTCAAGAAACTTCCCCCGGAAATCTTGACAGCTCCCGGCTTTTATGATAGAATACCACATGTTGCAGCACTTCAAGATGCTACTGTGGCTCAGCCGGTAGAGCAGCTCACTCGTAATGAGCAGGTCGTCCGTTCGAATCGGATCAGTAGCTCCAAAAAGAAATCCCTGAAAGTTGGTTTGTGAAGCCAGTTTTCGGGGATTTTTGTTTGTGTGTCTTTCTTTTCTTGCAATCCTTGGTCAAATAAGGTACAATACAACAATAGAAAATCATTCTGTCATGGAGGAAATGGATGTTTGACCCAAAACTGAAAGAAGCGCTGGGCCGGGTGCAGAAGCCGGGCCGTTACACCGGTGGCGAGCCGGGCAGCGTATATAAAGATAAAAACAACGTGGATGTGCGGTTTGCGTTCTGCTTCCCGGATACCTATGAAGTGGGCATGTCATTCCTGGGGGAGAAAATCCTGTATGAGCTGCTCAACTCCCACGAAAACTGGTGGTGCGAGCGTGCTTTTATGCCCTGGCTGGACATGAAAGCGGAGATGGAGCGGCTGCAGCTGCCCCTGTATACCATGGAGAGCAAGGATCCGCTCACGGATTTTGACGCGGTGGGCTTTACCCTCCAATACGAGCTTTCCTATACCAACATCCTGGCCATGCTGGACCTGGCGGGTATCCCATTTTATTCCAAAGACCGTGATGAATCCTGGCCGCTGATCGTGGCGGGCGGCCCCTGTGCCTGCAATGCAGAGCCCATTGCGGATTTCTTTGACGTTATTCAGCTGGGCGAGGGTGAGAATCAGCTGCCCGGCATCTGCGCCGAAATTGAGAAAGCCAAAAAGGAGGGCGGCGTCTCCAAGAAAGAGCTGCTGCTCCGAATTGCTAAAATTCCGGGCGTGTATATCCCGGCGTTCTACGATGTCACCTATCAGGAAGACGGTCGGATCGAAGCCATCACGCCCAATGAGCCGGGCATTCCGGCCAAAATCACCAAGGCCATTATCAAGGATCTGAACGAGTTTACGCCGCCGACAAATTTCGTCGTCCCAATGGTGGGTGCCATCCAGGACCGCGCCAGCATTGAGGTGCTGCGCGGCTGTGTCCGTGGCTGCCGTTTCTGCCAGGCGGGCTTTTTGTACCGCCCCATGCGCCAGCGGGATGCCAATTTGCTGAACAAGGCCGCCCAGGAGCTCTGCTCCAACACGGGCTACGAGGAGCTCAGTCTGTCCAGCTTGTCCACTTCCGACCACGGCCAGCTGGAAGAGCTGTTGGATGATTTGAACGAGTGGGCACCCAAAGAGCATGTCAGTCTTTCGCTGCCGTCTCTGCGTGTGGACAACTTCTCCGAGAGCCTCATTGAAAAGACCACCAAGGTGCGCAAGAGCGGCCTGACGTTTGCGGCGGAGGCCGGTACCCAGCGCCTGCGCAATGTCATCAACAAAAATGTCACCTGGGACGAGATCGAGAAGACCTGCCGCATTGCATTCAAGGGCGGCTATTCTTCGGTCAAACTCTACTTCATGATGGGCCTGCCTACCGAGACGCTGGAGGATATCGAGGGCATTGCCGAGACGGCCCAGAAAGTTGTAGACCTTTATTATAGTATGGACCATGCCAAGGGCCGCGGCGTTCAGGTGACCATCAGCTGCGCCTGTTTTGTGCCCAAGCCCCACACGCCGTTCCAGTTTGTGCCCATGGACACGGCTGAGACCCTGCAGGCCAAGCAGAAGCATCTGCTGGAGAGCGTGCACAGCCGGAAGATCAAGGTCAACTACCACGACAGCACCACCAGCTTCCTCGAGGGCGTGTTTGCCAAGGGGGACCGCCGTCTGGCTCCGGTCATCCTGGAAGCTTACAAGCGCGGCTGCTACTTTGATGGCTGGGAGGAGTGCTTCCAGTACGATACCTGGATGCAGGTGTTTGAAGACCTGGGCGTTGACCCGCGCTTCTACTGCCAGCGTCCCATCGGGCTGGATGAGGTGACGCCCTGGTCTCATATGGACTACGGCATTACCCATGATTTCCTGGTGCGGGAGTACAACAAGGCTCTTGCTGCCCAGACCACCAAACCCTGCAACCGTGCCTGCAGCGGCTGCGGTGCCAATCATCTGTTAGGAGGTCCCTGCTTTGATTACAGTCAGAATCTCGTTTAAAAAGAAGAATGAGGCCTCCTATATCTCGTTGCTGGACATGCAGCGGGTCATGCAGCGGGTGCTCAAGCGGAGCGGCCTGCCCGTGTGGCACACGCTGGGCTTCAACCCCCATATCTACATGACCTTTGCCTGCCCGCTGTCGCTGGGGCAGGAGAGTGAGTGCGAGTGCGTGGATGTCAAGACCGAGGCTGAGGCTCCGGATTTTGCCCAGTGGAAAGAAGCACTCAACGCGATCATGCCTGCGGGCATCGAGGTCTACAACGTAGAGCCGGTGCAGATGAAAGCGGACCTCATTGCCTATGCCTGCTATGAGATCAGCTACCCGGCGGATGCTGCTCCGGTACTGGCTCAGTACAATGCGCTGGAGAGCGTGCCGGTGGAGAAAAAGAGCAAGCGCAAGACAAAGACCGTGGAGCTGAAAGAATACGTCCCGGCACTGGAGCTGCACGAAGCAGGAGAGTGGGTGCATTTTCCCATCTGCCTGCCGGCTTCTCAGGACCTGACGCTCAACCCCTCGCTGCTGGTGGCGTTCCTGGAAGAAAAATTCGGCCTGCCCGCGGCAAACGCCAGCATCCTGCGCACGAAATTCCTGACAGCGGACAAGAAAGCGTTTGCGTAAAAATTTTCTTGGATTTTTTGTTCAAATCGCTTGCTTTTACACGCGTTTTGTGATATCCTATTTAGGCGTTAGTGTCCGCTGAGAAACCACAGCGGGGTTAATGACACGTTATCATTAAACGGGCGGTCCTCTGACGGCGGGTTTGCCGTGTATGAACGTCTAAAAACAAATGGAGGATTCAAAAATGGACGCACTGAAGATTATTT
>ERZ840407.1379-NODE-1379-length-11282-cov-3.382471_pt1 | contig 11282 bp, 9 predicted proteins | sample MGYA00519877_ERZ840407 | MGnify/ENA primary metagenome ERZ840407 (study PRJEB31850, sample SAMEA3708875) | human gut metagenome | biome: human gut; feature: human-associated habitat; material: faeces | place: China | collected 2014 ...
GCCGCAATACCTGCTGGCTCTGTGCAATAGTCAAGAATAGATTTTAACTTGCTACACTTTGTACTCCATGATTTATATTCCATGTAAGGTTCCAAAAACTCTTCTGCATAATGTTTTTCCAGTAATGGTATAAGTACACGCTTGCTTTCCAATGAAGCACCTTTTGTCCTTGCACGAAAGAAATAATTTTCATGGCAATGCTCATACTCTATTAAATAACGAATAATGCAATCAGATTTCATCCAATTACAATTATTTCCACTCTTGTATATCATACGCATTCTAGCTAAATCATAACAAGTCTCTGCATGTGCATTATAGTAATCAAGATCTGCTGCGATCTTTTTACGATCATACATAATAAAACCTGTACGATTGATTCTCTCATCATACAGGTTAACATCAATTTTGTTGGTTCTACTAATCTTATACATAAATTCTCCTAACTCAGATCCATTCTCCATGGAGCATCACTGATCCCCAGATTTCCATCGAATGGGATCCAGTAATTTACAGCAGAAGGATAGTCCTCTCCGTTCACTGTACATCCGCTCTTCATTTCACCTGTTGTATAACATCCCACAGGAGTTGCACAGTTGGGCACGAATGGATTTCCGGATACGATCTGCGCATCCGCAGTCGGCGTTCCATCTTTATAGAATACCATTCTCTGGGCCGTCAGGTCAATCTCTATATACGTATATCCGATATCATTTGTTTTCCTGACCAGACCTTCATGGGAATAAACAGGTTCTCTGACCTGGGTTTCTCCGTTTTTTATCAGTTCTGTAAGTTCTTTCAGCTCCGCTTTCTGATCGATCTGCCAGCCATAATTCCCTCCGCTGACAGTAATCTCACGACCATCATATGTATTAAATGTTCTCTCTGTTCCAACCGTATCATATTTAGCCGCCAGTTCACTGATATATGCTTCTATCTGTTTTTTGTCAAGTGTATAAAGACCGTTTTCATCTGTTGTGAGCCAGTTTTTGATCATATCTCTGTCTACTGTCTCTGTGCAATCGTCAAAATCATAGGTTATCACTACATCCGTAAGTTTGTTTATCAGGTCACAATTCTTCGTCAGAGTTTCATCACTCTGATAAACTTTCGGTTTTTTGTAGCATCCATCTGCTTCCAGATTAACCGGCGTTCGTCCTGTGACAAGAGCATCTATAATATCCTGACTTGTTTTTTCTGGTTTCAGTGCAGTTCCCTCCTGCTCAGGAACAATTACAAACTTATCGTCTTTCTCTTCTATATGAGCATCCGAAGGCTCTGTCATATTCTCCTGTTGCATACATTTCAGTTCGGAAATGGCAGCCTCTGTCTTCTGCTCATCATATTTAATGGAGGAGGACACCTCATAATTCCTGTGCTGATTAAAAGCAAGAAACCATGTAAAACGATCCTGATTCCTGATCAGTTTATCAACACTTCCATCTGAGTCATAGGAAAGTCCCGCCTGTTTTGCTGTGATACTTTCCTGTCCGTTATTTCTGGTGTCAATAGTAAGAACATATGCTCCCACCTTCTGCGTAAGCAATTCTTCTGACTGGGATACTGTCATATAGGAACAGTTGAATCCGTTTACCATTGATCCCGGTAAGAAATGCTCTGTGAAATAGTATACACCATATCCATATACTCCGGCAGTCAGCAGGAGCAAGATTATGATCAGGGTGATCATGATTTTCTTTCTGCTGCTCACGACATCCTCTCCTTTCTTTTTTATAAACAGCAACCGCCCGGCAAGAAATTATGCCGGGCAGTTTTATTATCACATTATTTATCCAGAAAGTAAATACGATTATTCTCTTTTATGCGTTTTCCAGTAGTTTCTCTACACTTGTAAGTTTAACACAGAGTACGAACACTTCTGCTGCTTTTCCAAGATCCTCAGGAGTCGGGAAGCTTGGTGCAATACGGATATTGGAGTCTTTCGGATCTTTTCCATATGGATAAGTTGCGCCTGCTCCTGTAAGTACAACACCTGCTTCTTTTGCCTTGGCAACAATAGCTTTTGCACATCCTTCCATTGAATCAAAGGAAATGAAGTATCCACCATGTGGTTTTGTCCACTCGCCGATTCCAAGACCGCCAAGTTCTCTGTCCAGTGTGTTAAGGACCATTTCAAATTTCGGACGGAGAATTGCCGCATGTTTTCTCATGTGTTCATGAAGACCGTCGATATTTTTGAAGAATTTTACATGACGTAACTGGTTTAATTTGTCATGTCCGATTGTCTGGATCTGCATGTAGCTGCGGAAATCTTCCAGGTTTGCTTTGGAAGCTGCAACTGCTGCAATACCGGAACCCGGGAAGCTGACTTTTGATGTTGATGTAAATTTATATACAAGATCAGGATTTCCTGCTTTTGCACATGCTTCAAGGATTTCTACAAGGAAGTCCTGATTGTCATCATAGAGATGATGAATGCTGTATGCGTTATCCCAGTAGATACGGAAATCAGGTGCTGCCGGTTTCAGATGCGCAAAGCGCTCTACTGTTTCTGCTGAATAAGTATATCCCTGTGGGTTGGAGTATTTCGGCACACACCAGATTCCTTTGATGGATGCGTCTTCACTGACAAGCTTCTCTACCATATCCATGTCCGGTCCCTGTGGTGTCATTGGCACGTTGATCATTTCGATTCCGAAGAATTCTGTGATCTTGAAATGGCGGTCATATCCCGGTACAGGACAGAGGAATTTTACCTTATCAAGTTTGCACCATGGGGTATTTCCCATTACACCCTGTGTCATAGAACGTGCAATGCTGTCAAACATAACGTTTAAGCTTGAGTTTCCGTAGATGATGATGTGGTCCGGATCTACCTCGGACATTTCTCCAAGGAGGCGTTTAGCTTCCGGGATTCCGTCGATAACACCGTAGTTACGGCAGTCTACTCCTGTTTCGCACTTGAGGTCTGAATCGCTGCTTAATACGTTCATTAATCCCATTGAGAGATCGAGCTGGTCTGCTGACGGTTTTCCACGTGACATATCGAGAGCTAAGCCCTTTGCTTTGATATCTGCGTATTCTTTATCCAGCTGTGCCTTGAGTGTAAGCAGTTCTTCTTTGCTCATGTCGCTGTATTTTTTCATAATATTCCTCCTTGTTCTGCCATGGAAGGATGTCCCTTTTTCCGTATAGGGCAATCATTTGTTTTTCCTACGGCAACAGTTTTTTTGTTTTTTACATTTTAGTATGGTAAAGTAGGGTTGTCAAGTGTTTTTATGGAATTGTTAATATTTTACCAAAACAATCGTTACTGTTCCCTCTGTTCTCAGTAACGTAACCCAAATTCATTCTGGATTGCCGTAACATCTTTCTCTGATACTTATAACAAGCCTCGTAAATAATTAGCCAAAAAGCAAGTCGAAATCCCTCGAAAGTTTCGGCTTGCTTTTTTGAGTGTGACAGCGTATATTTAAATCAGTTAACAGATCTTTTAACTGTCTTAATTGTTCTTGTCAGGTCATCCTGATATCTTTTTATTACTCCTTATACAACATCCATTTTTATCCAAGTCAGTGAATGAGACAAGTCAGGCGGATAAAATCATCTGCTTCGCTGCTCAGTTCATAACCGAATGACTGTGAAAGGAGGTCATCCATGTCTATGTTTATCCACGCAATTATCGTAATCCTGCTTGCTGTGCTGGCTATGGGGATCGGGCTGCTGATTCTTGTGTGCTGGGCTTTGGCAGCATGTGCAAGCAGACGGGATTCTTATCTGGAAAAGGATTATCGGGTGAAATAAAGGAAGTCTGCGCATGGACGCTGAGTATTGCCGATAAGTTTATTCATTACTTTTCCATTAAAGTACAGGGTTGCAGAACCGCCTCCATCCAGGTTGTAAGCATAAGTACAGCCGTAGGATTTGAAAATATTCACCATATCCCAGTGATTAAGACCATTATAGCTGCCGGTATCTGTTACAAGGAGTACATAATCGTTGGGCTTTACCATTCCTACCGCTGTACGTGGATAATATTTTTCTGTTTCAGCCCATGGAAGCTGGGCTTCGCCATCTTTAATAAGAACCGGACCAAAATTATATGTATCTTTTACACCGGCTGCAAGAAGATTTTTTCCCATAAGTCCCTGTGCCGGAGTATAGATGGTTCCGTCTTTCTTTACTGCCATGACTGAATAACTGGTCATGTAATCACCATAGATAATCCCGTTTTTGATGCACATGCCAAGGGGGGATGGTTTTCCTGTACCATAGTCGAAAGCACTGCCGTTTACTCCGATAATGCCTCCATTTGAGGATACTGCATCAGAAGTTGTCTGTCGGGATCCGCCATAAGTTCCGTTGGAGAGGGCGGATTTCAGCTGTTTGGCATTGGATGTCTTTATATGCGCTGCCCAGTAGGAAATTCCATGGACTGATTTGCGTTCAAGTTTAATATTAAGAGTGCTGCTTTTGTATTCGTAAGTATTGCCGCTTTGAGTGACTGTTGGTTTAGTATTTGTCGGTTTAGTATCTGAAGATTTTACACGCTGCCCTTTGCTGTTTACATAATATTTACCTATCCAGGTATTTTTTGCCATCACTCCTGTTTTCTTGCTGAAATAGTAATAATATTTTCCTATCTTCTGCCAACCCTTTGCCATGGTGGAATTGCTAAGGAAATAGTATTTTTTTCCATCCTGGGTGAGCCATTGACTGGCGATCGCCACGCCGGATTTATTAAAGTAATAGGTATATTTATCTCCTGTAGCCCAGCGATTACGGAACATGGCACCATTTTTACGATTATAATAGTATTTGTTGCCGGAACGCTTCATCCACCCGGTGAAACGTTTGCCGTTGGCAATACTGTAGTAATAATAACCTTTATACTTAAAAGAACCGCAGATCAGACGCCCCTTTGAATTATAAAAATAGTAATCTCCGTTTATTTTCTGCCATCCCGTTTTCTTCGATGTGATGCTGACGGAGGTTCTGTCCTGTTTCACATATGTAGCTGCATTTACGGTAACTGCACGCATACTGATGCCTGCTGTCAGAAATAATGCCAGTATCAGAAATACCGTCACTTTTCTGAATGGTAATTTTCTTTTCATGTCTTTCATCTGCCTTTCCATGATGTCTGATATGCCCATATAAGGGAATTGCTATAAATATATTACCGATATGTCCCCTGCGATTTCTTTACCCGACAATTCGACAGACCGAGCGTTGTCAGATAATATTCCATGTCTCTCTCTGACATCAGACACTTTGGCCCTATAACGAGTTCCTTTATCAGCTGGTCAAGGCAATCTGAAAAATCAAAATCCACATAAGATATCAGCTGACTTTCTTTTACATAGTAGGAATAGTTATATAAACGTGCACCGAGAGAAAGTTCAACTTCTCTTCCCATCAGAAACTGTTTCGGCGAAAACTCGCACAATCGGATTTCGCTTTCTTCTCTGAAAAACGGATTTTTCATGTAAACAGATTCCTGAAATAATTTCAAAAACTTTTTCTCAAAACAGTTCATGACTTTATCCAGTACTTCTATTTCATAATCCTGCTTCTTCTCAATGCTTTCCCGACATTGTTCTTCTTTCTGTAATATCTTCTCGATTTCATCAACCAATTCTTGCACTATCTGATGTACAACTTCTCTCTGCTCTGTTTCAGAATAACTGATCTTATGTAATGACACAATTGACGGCTTTGAAATCTCCGGAGAAACCGTTACAACTTCTTTTAATACATCCAGGTCAAATCCGATGGCAGCTCCGCGCCCGTCATCCGCATATCCCCGCCACTGACTGAGCAGATCATTCTGATACGAAAAACAGGTTACATAATATCTGAAGTCTGCATGATTTTCATTGAAAAATTCATCTGTAAACAGCTTCACATAGCCCATCAATCTCTCTGATGAAATCTTTGATCTGAATAAATCTGAAGCATTTTCATAAGCTCTTTTAAACTCTGCGTCATAATACCTGCAGATCCAGCTGATCTCCATGGAATCATTGGATTTCAGGATATTTGTCAGACGGAGGGAACGATTTTTCAAAATAGAATTCAATGATTCTAAACTGCAATAGTGATATACGATCATATTTTTTTCTTCTCCTGTAAATAATTGTTCTTTTGTAACCATTCAACATTCTGCCATCCCCCAAAAAATTCTGTAGCAAAGTTCATCAGCAAAAGAACTTACGGAAAGTTTATATCAGTAAGTAACAGAATTATTATATCAGATACATCTTATGAATCTGTAAACTTATAGCAACCCTCGTAAATAATGCATATTGATTAAGAGGCTTGCTATAGAAAAACATTGCTTATACTTATAATATAATAACTGTTTTTTATAAAGAAATCCCCATCCACTGTTTATTATTTTGCAGCAGATAGGGATATGTTGAGGTTAATAGTTATATGCCCCCTCGTAAGCATTACACCTGTCTAATTTCCGTGACTGATTCTGACAGGAACTGCATCTGTCGCAGAACTCCTGCTCATAACAGGTGGAACAGGCGCATGTCCTGCAGGCTTTTCGGTCATAGCCTGAGGTATTGCTGTGAGGAAGTGTGCTTTCTGTTGCATTACCCATATATATCACCCTCCTTGTGTGCCGGTTACTGTTCATCCAATTTTAAGTACAAACTCCATGAACGAACAGATTCCTTATATCCTGTATTATACGCTCACAGAAAGGGAATACAAGTAATTAATAATCTGTTTTCTGGTAAAATCTTCCGTTTATGTAATCGGTTTTGATAATATTTACAAAAGCCTTCGGATCGATCTCATGTACCTTCTTTACCAGATATTTTGCTTCTTCTGTAGAAACTACAGAATAGATCATGCTGGTCTTCTCATCTGTATAACATCCAATACCTTCGAAACGTGTTGCCGTATGGTTGGTAAGCTTAAAAATCTCTTCATAAATCTGATACGGCTCCTTCGTGATAATGAACAGCGTATGCTTCTTATATCTCTGATGCAGCATCTGAATCACCTGAGTAGAAGTAAACTGGAAGATAATAGAGTAAAGCGCTCTGTCCCATCCAAAGAGCAAACCTGCCACTGTCAGGATCACTGCATTTCCACACAGGATATAATTCCAGATATCCCTGCCATTTTTCTCGGAAAAATAAATCGCAATAAAGTCCGTTCCACCTGTACTGGTATTACCGATCAGACAGAGACTGATACATAAGCCATTGATCAGACCGCCAAAGATACTGATCAGCAATGTATCATAAGTGATCGGCTGACTGGGAATAATATCTGTAAGCAAACCGGAAAGCACGATCACACAGACAGAACTGATGGTAAATTTCTTTCCAATAAACTTCAGACCAATAAATACAGGAATAGAGTTCAGTAGTACATTGATCAGCGTATACGGAACTGCAATCCCCATAAATGTCTGAAAAATATTCTGGAGCAGCAAAGTAAGTCCTGTAAATCCTCCCGGAAAAAGACCGCCTGCACGAACAAATGTCTTAATATTCAACGCCATGATCGTTGCAGCCAGAACCGCACAGCCGTAACGCTTGGCTTCATGTTTTAAATTAAGTTCCTTCATAATCACGTTTCCTCCCATCTCGCCAAACAGTTCAAATTGAACTCATGTGAAATTACTTTTCACAATCTCTGCAGGAGACTTAACTGATTCGGCTAAAAAGCAGTTTTCCGTCAATGACAAACAAAAGGAAACCTTTCTACGCTTCCCATCTTCCAGAAGCACCACATGGAAGAACCAGTCCGTTAGAGCTTACCGGAAGCCCGATCTCCTGAGAGTCCACATGCCCGCCGAACTTTTTCAATTCAGTAGACAACATATAAGTAAGAACTGCCGGTGCCAGACCTGTTGTATAAGAATTTATCAGGAAAAACAAAGGCTCATCACTGAGAATCTTTGTACACAGCTTGATCAGATCATGAATACAATCCTCAATCTTCCAGATCTCACCCTTCGGTCCACGTCCATAAGAAGGCGGATCCATAATGATCGCATCATAATGATTCCCTCTGCGGATTTCACGCTCAACAAACTTCACACAGTCATCTACCAGCCATCGTATCGGTGCATCTCCCAGTCCGGAAGCAACCGCATTCTCCTTCGCCCAGGTAACCATACCCTTAGAAGCATCCACATGAGTAACAGAAGCTCCCGCAGCCGCTGCCGCCAGAGTCGCACCACCTGTATAAGCAAAAAGATTCAGCACCTTCACCGGACGTCCCGCATTGCGGATCTTATTGCCAAACCAATCCCAATTCACCGCCTGCTCCGGAAAAAGCCCGGTATGTTTAAAACTAAATGGTTTCAGATTAAAAGTAAGTCCCTTATAATGAATATCCCACTGCTCGGGCAGATCAAAAAACTCCCATTCACCGCCGCCCTTCTTACTTCTGTGATAATGCCCGTTCATATGCTTCCAGCCCTTATTCACCTTCGGCGTATCCCATATAACCTGCGGATCCGGCCTCACCAGAAGATAATCCCCCCAACGCTCCAGCTTCTCCCCACAGGAAGTATCAATCACCTCATAATCTTTCCATCCATCTGCAATCCACATCGTATAATAATCCTCCTAAAATAAACGCATAATAAGTTACGATTGTACTACATATCCAACCATTAGTAAAGCCACATTTCTCACATAATTTCAATAATATCAAGATCAAAATCCCCTTTAACCTTAACATCATTCATTGCTTAAAGTATAAAATAAAACTCCCCCCATGGCAAGCAAACCATCATAATTCACAGTTATAAACAAATAAAGTATTACTGTTCACTCCGTTCTCCGCAACGCACTTCGCTCTAAATCGTTTCGCGCGTCCCCTCTGTAAGAACAAAAAACAAGCCAGAACCCATCCAAGTCCCAGCTTGTTTCATAATACAACCACTTATTTCGCTTTCTTCTTCATAGAAGCCACAACAGACTGAATAACAATAAAGAAACAAAGCAACGCAGAAAGAATAATTCTTGTCCACCAGCTTGACAAAGTACCCTGAGTAGTAATCAAACTGGAAATCGTACCCTTGATCAGAACACCAAACAAAGTACCGATCGGTGTACCAACACCACCAGAAAGAAGCGTACCACCGATAACTGCTGAAGAAATCGCATCCATCTCAAGACCTTTCGCCTGCTCAACGAAACCAGCACAGCTGTTTAAGCAAAACAGGAAACCACCAAGTCCAGCAAGAAAGCCATCCAGCACATAAGCCTGGAACATTGTTCTCTTAACATTCAGGCCCATCATTAATGCACTCTGACGGTTGCCGCCAATCGCATACAGCTTACGTCCGAATTTACGGTATTTCAGAAGAACTGCAATGATAATAACAACGATTACCGCAATCACTACTGTAGGAGGAATATAAGCCGGAATGAATTTTCCCTTCTTATTCGTAGAACCAAAAGGCATATAAAAGCGGAAGTTTGCCCACTTCAGGAATAACTCATTCTTAATAGAAATCATATCAGTACTGATGATAGCTGTCATACCACGTCCAAAGAACATACCAGCCAGAGTAACGATAAACGGCTGAATATCAAGGTAAGCTACCAGAAAGCCCTGGACAACACCAAAAGCAACACCAATAAGCAATGCAACTAAAACTGCCACATATGTATTTACACCCTTATTCTCCATCAGATCTGCAAGAACCATGCAAACAAGAGCTGTTACAGAACCAACGGAAATATCAATACCTCCGGTGATCATTACAATGGTAAGTCCACATGCGATAACCAGAAGTCCTGCATTAGATACAAACAGATTCAAAAACATCTGCGGTTTTGCAAAACCTTTATCAGCAAAAATAATCATACCTGCAATATACATAACTGCAAATAAAGCGATTGTTATCAGAAGCAGGAAGCCGTTTCCTGTCATTTTCTTTTTCTGCATTCCATTTGCTTTCATTACTTCTGACCTCCTTCTGCTGCCACACTCTTTTTAGCTTTTAAGCCGGCAATATATTTTTTAAATACATCACTCTGCAGAGTAACGATAATGACTACCACGATTGCCTTATAAACAGGAAGCTGGTCAGCCTTTACGTTCATTGCATAAAGTGTTGTGGTCAGAGCCTGAATCGTATAAGCACCGATTACGGAACCGATCAGACTGAATTTACCACCGCCAAGGAAGTTTCCGCCAAGTGCTACTGCAAGGATGGCATCCATTTCCAGGTTAAGACCGATGTTGTTTGCATCTGCGGAATAGATACGGCTGGATGCTACGATTCCGGCAATACCAGCCAGCACACCACAAATAACATAAGTAAGGAATTTGATCATTGTGGAATTTAATCCAACAAGGCGGGCTGCTTTTCCATTAATACCAACGCTTTCAATGTAAAGGCCAAGTGCTGTTTTCTTCAGGATCAGATAAACAATTAAAACTGTGATGATCGCAAAGAAAATAGGAGTTGGGATCGGACACTTTCCAATGTAACCACCTGCCATCTTAAAAGAATCCACACGAATATAAGTAATCTGTCCATTTGTTACAAGCTGTGCGATACCACGTCCGGCTGTGTAAAGGATCAGAGTTGCAACCATCGGCTGAATATTAAGCCTGGCAACCAGAAATCCATTGAATGCACCACATAATGCAGATGCAAGAAGCGCTGCAATCACTGCAATGATAATCGAGTTCTGATACTCATTTACAGAAACCTGTCCACCGGAAAGGATCTGACAGCAAACAGCAGCTGCTACAGCCATAACCGCACCCACACTGATATCCTGTCCACCAGATGCCGCTGTTACCAGTGTCATACCGATTGCAAGGATAACCAGCTCTGAAGCACGGTTAATAACATCAACAATGTAACCATAGAGTACACCGTTTCGGATTGATACATTAAAGAAATCCGGTGTTCTGATCACATTCAGCAAAAGTACTGCGATCAGACACACAATAGGAAGAAACAGACGTGCACTTGTTATTTTCTTTAATTTACTCTTATTCATTATTTATCGTCACCTCCGGCAATAGCTTTCATAACTCCGCTCTGGGAAAGTTCATCCTCTTCCAGCTCCCCTACCTTCTGGCCATCACGAAGAACTGCCATACGGGAGCAGGTGCGGAGCATTTCCTCAACCTCTGAGGAGATAAATGTAACTGCCATTCCCTGATCCGCAAGATCAAGAACCAGTTTCTGAATCTCTGTCTTAGTACCGATATCAATACCTCTGGTCGGCTCATCCAGAATCAGATAATCCGGATTAGTCAGAAGCCATCTTCCAAGGATAACCTTCTGCTGGTTTCCACCGGAAAGTGCACGGATC
>ERZ840407.1388-NODE-1388-length-11223-cov-9.179531_pt1 | contig 11223 bp, 5 predicted proteins | sample MGYA00519877_ERZ840407 | MGnify/ENA primary metagenome ERZ840407 (study PRJEB31850, sample SAMEA3708875) | human gut metagenome | biome: human gut; feature: human-associated habitat; material: faeces | place: China | collected 2014 ...
AGGCCATCGAGGCCAAGGAGGGCGTGAAGATCGCCGCCGAGAGCAAGACGCTGGCGACCATCACCTTCCAGAACTACTTCCGCATGTACAAGAAGCTGTCCGGCATGACCGGTACCGCCAAGACGGAAGCCACCGAGTTCACCGAGATCTACGGCCTGAACATCGTCACCGTGCCCACCAACCGCCCCAACATCCGCAAGGATTACCCGGACGCCGTGTACAAGACCGTCAACGGCAAGTACAAGGCGGTCATTGAGCAGGTGATGGAGTGCCATAAGAATGGCCAGCCGGTGCTGGTGGGTACCGTCAGCGTGGAGAAGAGCGAGACGCTGGCCAAGATGCTCCAGCGCTACACCCGGGATTTCAACGTCCTGAACGCCAAGAACCACGAGCGTGAAGCTGAGATCGTGGCGCAGGCCGGCAAAAAGGGGGCCATCACCATCGCCACCAACATGGCAGGCCGTGGTACCGATATCATGCTGGGCGGCAACGCCGAGTTCATGGCCAAGGCCCAGATGCGCAAGGAGCACTTCTGTGAGAATCTGCTCAACCCCGAAAAGCCTGAGGACGCCGACCCCAGCGCCGTGGAGCTGCTGCTGACCGAATCCGACGGCCACGGGGAAACCACCGACGAGAATATTCTGGCAGCCCGCAAGCGGTTTGAGGAGCTGTACGCTCAGTACAAGCCCGCCATTGAGGCCGAGGCCGACGAGGTGCGCAAGGCAGGCGGCCTGTTCATCATCGGCACCGAGCGGCACGAGAGCCGCCGCATCGATAACCAGCTGCGCGGCCGTGCCGGCCGTCAGGGCGACCCCGGTGCTTCCCGGTTCTACCTGAGCCTGGAAGATGACCTGATGCGCCTGTTTGGCGGCGACCGTGTGGCGGGTTTGATGGATACCCTCAAGATCGACGAGGACACCCCCATCGAGAACCGAATGATTACCAACACCCTCGAAAGTGCCCAGAAGAAGCTGGAGGGCCGCAACTTTGAGATCCGAAAGAACGTGCTGAAGTACGACGACGTCATGAATCAGCAACGCGAGATCATCTACGGCCAGCGCCACAAAGTGCTGGACGGCGAAGACATCTCCGCCGAGATGCACAAGATGCTGCGGGAGAACATCGACTCTTCCTGCGCCCAGTTCCTGGCGGGCGATGTCAAGGATGAGTGGGACTTTGGTGCTCTCCGCCGTCACTATCAGGGCTGGCTGACCACCGATGCCGACTTCCATTACACGGTGGAGGATTATGACAGCCTGAGCCGTGAGGGCATCGCCGATCTGCTGTATGACCGCGGCATGGATGTCCTCAACGAGAAAGAGCAGCGCTACGGTGCCCCCCTCATGCGGGAGCTGGAGCGTATCTGCCTGCTCAAGTGCGTAGACCGCCAGTGGATGGACCATATTGATAATATGGATCAGCTGCGGCAGGGCATTGCGCTGCGCGGCTACGGCCAGAAAGACCCCGTGGTCGAGTACCGCATCGAGGGCTTTGATATGTTTGACCAGATGGTGGATTCCATCCGGGAGTCCAGCATCAAGATGCTGCTGACCATCGAGGTGCGGAAAGCCGGTGCCGCTCCCAAGCGGGAGCAGGTGGCCAAGCCTACCGGAGAGGGCTTTGTGCCCGGCAACGGTGCTCCCGGTGTCAAGGGTGCCCCCAAGGGCCAGCCGGTGCGGGTCATCAAGATCGGCCGGAACGACCCCTGCCCCTGCGGCAGCGGCCTCAAATGGAAAAAGTGCACCTGTGCACAGTACCATCCGGACGGAGCTGGTAACACGCAGGAGTAACATAAGATCATCCGCCCTCTCAGCTGCCTGAGAGGGCGTTTTGCAAAGGAGCGATGTTTGAATGATGAAGCCGAATGAATTGCTGGATGAAGCGAAGACCCTGCAGCCTCAGCTGCAGAAATGGCGGCGGACGATCCACCGCAACCCGGAGGTGGGCTTTGACCTGCCCAAGACCAAGGCGCTGGTCAAGCAGGTCCTGACCGAGATGGGCTATGCGCCGCAGGACTGCGGCAGGGCGGGCGTGATCGCGCTGGCCGGGGGAAAGCGCCCGGGCAAGACCATCCTGCTCCGGGGCGATATGGACGCCCTGCCCATCTTTGAGGAGTCCGGAGAGGTGTTTGCCTCCGAGGTGCCGGGCAAGATGCACGGCTGCGGCCACGATATGCACACGGCCATGATGCTGGGTGCGGCAAAGCTGCTGAAAGAGCACGAGGAGGAGATCGAAGGCACCGTCAAGCTGGAATTCCAGCCGGCCGAAGAGATTTTCCAGGGCTCCCCGGATATGATCTCCAATGGCCTGCTGGAAAACCCGAAAGTGGATGCGGCGGTCATGTTCCATGTGCTGGCCGGGATGCCTCTGCCTCTGGGCGAGGTGCTGGTGCCGGGCGGCGGCATCACCATGGCAAGCTGTGAGCAATACCACATTGTGGTGCACGGCAAAGGCGGCCATGGTTCCATGCCGGAAAACTGCATCGACCCCATTACGGCCGCGGCCCATATCCACATTGCATTGCAGGAGATCAACGCCCGGGAACTCTCCCAGAATGATTTTGGCGTGCTGACCACCGGGCGGTTTGCGGCGGGAGCTGCTTCCAATGTCATCCCGGACACCGCCGAGATGTGGGGCACCATCCGCACCACCGACCCCGACAACAAGACCGGGGCGTTCATCCGGCAGCGGATGACGGAGATTTCCGAGGGCGTGGCAAAGGCGTTCCGCTGCACAGCGGAGGTGGAGTTCTCGGACTACTGCCCCTGCATGATGGTGGACAAGGCCCTGGCACAGGATGCCATGACCTATATGACCGACCTGCTGGGGAAGGGTGCCATGGATATGGCCCCGCTCACGGGTGGAAAACCTGGCGGCGGCAGTGAGGACTTTGCATTCGTGAGCCATGAGGTGCCCACGGTGAGCATGTTTTTGGCCTGCGGCAGCCCGGAGCGGGGCTACCGCTACGGCCAGCACCACCCCAAAGTCCGGTTTGATGACAGCGTCCTCTGGGAGGGCAGCGCGGCGTACAGCTACTTTGCGCTGCGCTGGCTGGAGGGACACCGGTAAGCCGAAAAACAGGAAGTGTGAAAAGGAGGAGCAGCCGTGCTGAAGATCGCGGTGGTGGAAGACCAGACCGAGGTGCGGGAGAGCCTGTGCCAGTTCATCCGGCAGTACGCCGGGGAGCAGGGCCTGCAGGCGGAAGTGGAACCCTTTGCGGACGGGGCTGTCATTGCTGAGGGGTACCAGCCCGGGTATGACATCATTTTTCTGGATGTGGAAATGCCCCGGCTGGGCGGCTTCGGGGCGGCGGAGCGCATCCGTGCGGTGGACCCGGATGTGGTGCTGGTGTTCGTGACCAACATGGCCCAGTACGCCATCAAGGGGTACGAGGTGGACGCGCTGGATTATGTGCTCAAGCCGGTCAGCTATGGGGCGTTCTGCACCAAGCTCTCCCGGGCCATCCAGCGGGTGCAGCGCCGCAAGGGTGGGCAGGTGGCCCTGCAGCTTTCGGGCGGCGGGATGCAGTTGTTGGACACCGGCGATATCCTGTATCTGGAGACCCGCAACCGGATGCTCTACTACCACACCGCCACCCAGGAGTACGCGGTGCGGGGGAGCCTGGCCGGGGCTGAAAAGCAGTTGGCTGCCTACCACTTTGCCCGGTGCAACCAGTGCTATCTGGTCAACTTGCAGTACGTCCGGGGCGTGGAAAATGATTTTGTGCAGGTGGGGGACGCCCGCCTGGAGATCAGCCGTCGCCAGAAAGCCGCCTTTATGACGGCGGTGGCCTCCTATCTGGGAGGTGTGCTGTGATCGTTGTCGGCAGGCATGTGTTTTTTCGGGCGGTGCTGCGGTGGGGCGCCGCGCTGGCGTTCTGCTACCCGCTCAAGCACCGGGAACGGTTCTGGCTCCGGGCCGTGGAGCTGCTGCTGTCCCTGATGGCCCTGACCTGGCTGCTGGACCCCATGGCCCAGAGCAACTCGCTGGTGCAGCTGCAGATCTCCCTGCTGGGAATGTATATCGGCTTTTTTATCCTGCTGGGTGCCATGATCTATGCCTGTGTGGAGATCGACAAAAAGAGTGCCCTCTACTGCGCGGTGTGGAGCCTGCTGACGGCCCAGACGGCTTACGAGGGCTGGAACCTCTTTGAGCTGCTCTGCGCGGTGAAAAGCCATCCGCTGAATATGAACAGTGTCCCGGTCAAGCTGCTGCAGGTGCTGGCGGGTGTGGTGTTCTATGGAGTCATCTGCGGGACACTGGCCCGGAAGATCCCGGACAAAGGCGTGTACCACATCGGGCCCCGGCAGCTGGCCAGCGCGTTTTTTATGGGGATTATGTTCATGCTGCAGGCGGCGCTTTTAAGCAGTGCCCAGGCGCTGGACTGGCCCATGAGTGTTGTGGGCACCACCCTCATCGGGCAGCTTTACTTTTTGACGCTGCTCTATCTGCAGACGGAACTGTTCAAAAAATCCGACCTCCAAAAGGAGATGGAAACACTGAATCTGCTCTACGAGCGGCAGCGCCAGCAGTATCAGGTGGCGCGGCAGAACGTGAACATCATCAACAAGCGCTGCCACGAGCTGCGGGTGCAGATCGCGGCCCTGCGCAAGCTGGCCCCGGACGCGGTGCCGCGGGAGACGCTGGAGGAGGCGGAGAACGCCGCCCGCCTCTACGACGCCGGGGCGAACTCCGGCAACGAGGTGCTGGACGTGGTGCTCACCGAGAAGACCCTGCTCTGCCAGTCCCGGCGGGTGCAGCTCAATGCAGTGGCCAACGGCAGCTGCCTGCAGGGCTTTGAGCCCGGCGACCTGTACGCCCTGTTTGCCAACGCGCTGGACTACGCCATAGAGGGAGCCGTGCGGACGCCCGACCCGGCCCGGCGGAACATCGACCTGCTGGTCTGCGTGCGGCAGAGCTTTATCGTCATCAACGTCATCAGCCCGGCTCGGGAGCCGGAGGCTGCCGCGACCCGTACCGAGGCCTACGAGCTGAAAGTGCTCCGCCGCATCGTGCAGAAATACAGCGGCACCCTGACCACGGAAACGCAGAACGGCTTTTTTGCCATCAAGATCATTTTCCCGCTGAAGCAGGGGTAAACAAACGGAATACGGAACAAAACAGGCTGACAGGTGTTGGAATGCACCTGCCGGTCTTTTTATTTTCACAACATTTGTTGGATACAACTGATTGTGAAAGTTGCACAATGATTTTGCTTTGGATTTGGAAGCAAAAAACCGAATATCCTCTCAAAACGACCACTTTTCGCAACCATCTTGCAAAAAATATTTGCTTTGATAAAATACTGACGAACGAAAACGAACGGAATGAATCCCGTGAAAATACGACCAAGTTTAAGGAGACGGCTTATGCGCAAAATTGTCCGACTGATGAAAAACTGGCAGTTCATCGGCCCGGAGGGGAACACCACCACCGTCGATCTGCCCCACACCTGGAACGCCATCGACGGCCAGGACGGCGGCAACGATTACTGGCGGGGCACCTGCGTCTACCGCACCAGCTTTGCGGCCCCGGCCTTTGAGGAGGCCAGCCAGCAGGTGTGGCTCCAGTTTGAGGGCGTCAACGCCAGCGCAAAGGTCGTCTTGAACGACACCGAGGTCTGCGTGCACGACGGCGGCTATTCCACGTTCCGCGCCAACATCACCACCCTGCTGCGGGAGGAGAACATCCTGACCGTGGAGGTGGACAACAGCGTGAACGACCGCGTCTACCCCCAGAAAGCCGATTTCACGTTCTACGGCGGCATCTACCGTGACGTGAGCCTGCTGGTGGTCCATAAAGATCACATTGCACTGGGCCATTACGGCGACACCGGCGTGCAGGTCACCCCCACCGTCCGCAAGGACGGCTCGGCCAATGTCCGGGTGCAGACCAACGTGGAGGGCGAGGGCACCGTCCGCGTCACCCTGAATGACGCCGAGGGCAACACCGTGGCCGCCGCCGAAGGCAAAGACGTCACCATAACGCTGGCACACCCCCACCTGTGGGACGGCGTGAAAGACCCCTACCTCTACACCTGCGTGGTGGAGCTCGAGCAGGGCGGGGAAGTGGTGGACACCGTTTCCACCCGCGTGGGCGTCCGGAGCTTCTCGGTGAACCCCAAGAAAGGCTTCTTCCTCAATGGCCGCTCCTACCCGCTCCACGGCGTCTCCCGCCATCAGGACCGCAAGGGCCTGGGCAATGCCATCAGCCGGGAGATGCACGATGAGGATATGACTCTCATCCGGGAGCTGGGTGCCAACACCATCCGGCTGGCCCATTACCAGCACGACCAGTACTTCTACGACCTGTGCGATGAGTACGGCATGGTGGTCTGGGCGGAGATCCCCTATATCTCCGAGCACCTGCCCAATGGCCGCCAGAACACCATCGACCAGATGGAAGAGCTCATCTGCCAGAACTACAACCACCCCTGCATCGTCTGCTGGGGCGTCTCCAATGAGATCACCATCTCCACCAAGGATAAGGCCGACATGCTGGACAATCACCGCCAGCTCAACGACCTGTGCCACCGGATGGACCCCACCCGCCTGACCACCCTGGCCTGCTACGCCATGTGCGGCCCGTTCAACCCGGTGGCCCACATCACCGATCTGGTGAGCTGGAACCTCTATCTGGGCTGGTATGTGCCGGGGCTGTTCCTCAACGACCTGTGGCTCAACTTCTTCCATCTGGTGTATCCCAACCGGGCGCTGGGCTTCTCGGAGTACGGCGCGGAGGGAATGCCCAACCTCCACAGTGAGCACCCCCGCCGGGGCGACCACACCGAGGAGTATCAGGCAAAATACCACGAGTACATGCTCCGCTGCTTCGACCGTCACCCCTGGATGTGGTCCACCCACGTCTGGAACATGTTCGATTTTGCAGCCGACGCCCGCGACCAGGGCGGCGAGCCGGGCATGAACCATAAAGGTCTGGTCACGTTCGACCGCAAGACCAAAAAAGACAGCTTCTACCTTTATAAGGCCTGGTGGAGCGAAGAGGCATTCGTGCACATCTGCTCCAAGCGGTTTGCGGACCGCACCGCCAGCGAGATCGAAGTCAAGGTCTACTCCAACCAGAAGACCGTTGCCCTGTTTGCTGACGGCCAGAAGATCGCGGAGCAGACCGGAGAGCATGTCTTTACGTTCAAAGTGCCGCTGAACGGCGAGGTCAAGCTGCAGGCTGTGGCAGGGGAGTGCATCGACACGGCATCGTTCCGTAAGGTGGACACCCCCAACCCCGGCTACAAGCTGGTCAAGACCAAGTCCAAGAGCGCCAACTGGGTGTAAGCCCGGGCGGATTCCCCAAGGCAAGCGCCGCCTTTCCCACAAAGCCGGCTATTGTATAAATAAAAAGGAGGAGAACCCATGAAGAACAAGAAATCCAAGGTGGGTCTATGGTCTGCTCTGACGGCCATCACCGCGATCCTGACCATCGCGGCCATCGTTGGCAATATCATTGCAAACCAGTACGCCACCACCATCAACGTTGCTCTGAATGCATCGACCTATAAGATCATTCACGACAGCAGCAACACCGAAGACACCCAGTACTTCAAATCTGATTTTGCTTCCGATGCTGAGCGCGAGGCATACGAAGCAGAGCTCTGTGCTCAGGTCGAGGCCGAGGGCGCAACCCTGCTGAAGAACCAGAACGCTGCCCTGCCTCTGGCACAGGGCGCCAAGGTCAGCCTGTTCGGCCACGGTTCCGTGGACCTGATGTACGGCGGTACCGGTTCCGGCTCTGTCGATACCAGCAAGGCTCCCAACTTCAAGCAGGCTCTGGAGTCCCAGGGCATCTCCGTCAACGAGACCCTGTGGAACCTGTACAGCTCTGACTCCATGATGAGCAAGTACAGCCGCATGACCCCTGCTTCCATCTCCGATACCCTGGAGGCGAACACCCAGTATGCGGTCAACGAGGCTCCCTGGAGCGCTCTGTCCAGCGCTGAGAGCAGCTTTGCCGAGTACGGCGATGCCGCCATCGTGGTCCTCTCCCGTTCCGGCGGCGAGGGTGCTGACCTGCCCAGCGGTGAGAATGGCACCAACGACAGCTGGATCTCCGGCCAGGAGGGCGACGGCAACTATCTGACTCTCTCCGCGGAGGAGCTGGAGCTGCTGCAGAACCTCAAGGCTCTGAAAGACAACGGCACCTTTAAGTCCATCATCGTCCTGCTCAACAGTTCCAACGCCATCGAGCTGGACTTCCTCAACCCGGCCATCTGCGGCGAGGATTACGGCATCGATGCTGCCATGTGGATCGGCGACGTGGGCCAGACCGGTATCAACGGCGTGGGCCAGCTGCTCTCCGGCGCAGTGACCCCCTCCGGCTCTCTGGTGGACACCTACCTGTACGACAACATGGCAAACCCCGCCATGTACAACTTCTACACCCAGGCTTACCCCAACGCGGCAGAGTACAACCTGCTGACCGAGGGTGCCGACGTGCAGGGCATGTACAGCGTCTACCAGGAGGGCATCTACCTGGGCTACCGTTACTTTGAGACCCGTTACGAGGACGTGGTCATGGGCACTGCCAACGCGGGCGACTACGACTGGGCCAAGACGGTTGCTTATCCGTTCGGCTACGGCGACAGCTACACCGATTTCACCTACAGCAACTTCAATGTCACCGAGTCTGACGATGCCTTTGACATCAGCCTGACCGTGACCAACTCCGGCAAGACCTATTCCGGCAAGGAGACCGTGCAGGTCTACTTCCAGTCTCCCTACACCGATTACGACAAGGCCAACGGCATTGAAAAGGCTGCAGTCGAGCTGGCTGGCTTCGCAAAGACCGATGTCCTGGCTCCCGGCGCTTCTGAGACCGTGAACATCACCGTCAAGAAGAGCGAGCTGCGCACCTACGATGCCAACAAGGCCAAGACCTACATCCTGGACGCTGGCGACTACTACTTCGCCGTGGGCACCGATTCCCACAACGCCCTGAACAACATCCTGGCTGCCAAGGGCTACACCGTGGAGAACACCAACGGCCGCATGACCGCCGATGGCGATGCTTCTCTGGTTTACACCTGGAACAACCCCGCTCTGGATACCACCACTTACTCTGTCGGCGCCAACGGCACCGCCATCACCAACCTGTTTGATGAGTCCGACCCCAACAAGAGCAGCGACGCTCCCGGCTCCGTGACCTGGATGAGCCGCTCTGACTGGACTGGCACCATCCCCACCGCTCCCGCACAGCTCACTGCCAACGAGACTCTGGCTGCTGACCTGGCATTCACCCAGTACGACGGCAGCCTGGCCGACAGCGTCGAGATGCCCACTCTGGGTGCAAAGAACGGTCTGGCCCTGGCTTCCATGATCGGCAGGGACTTTGATGATCCCGAGTGGAATACCCTGCTGGATCAGCTGACCTATGACGAGATGGTCAACACCATCACCCTGGGCTTCCACAACACGGCCGCTGCCGCCTCCATCGGCAAGACGGCTACCAAGGACGAGAACGGTCCCCAGGGCCTGACTGCTGCCCTGACCGGCGGCGCGTCCGCCATGTGCTACACCTCTGAGGATGTCATGGCTGCTACTTTCAATGTGGACCTCATCAACGATGTGGGCCGCTGCATTGGCGAGGACTGCCTGGCCATGGGTTACTCCGGCCTGTATGGACCCGGCATCAACATGCACCGCACCGCTTACTCCGGCCGTAACTTCGAGTATTACGCTGAGGATCCGTTCATTGCTGGCACCATCTGCGCTGCCGAGGTGCAGGGCATCCAGTCCAAGGGCGTGTATGTCTACCTCAAGCTTGTTGCTCTGAACGACTCCGAGACCAGCCGCCGCGGCGTGAACACCTGGCTGAACGAGCAGACCGCCCGCGAGATCTATCTGGAAGTGGCCGATAAGGCCATCACCGATGGCGGCGCGTGGAGCGTTATGACCGGCTTCAACCGCTGGGGCGCTACCTGGTGCGGCGCAAACCAGAACCTGCTGACCGGCTTCCTGCGTGAGGAGCTGGGGATGCGCGGCATGTGCATCACCGACTTCTCTGGTTCCAGCCAGTACATGGATCTGGTGGACGGCCTGATCGCCGGTTCCGATATCTGGGATAGCCCCATGCCCAAGATCCACACCACCAAGGCTGCCAACTATGAGAACGACGCTTACATTGTGACCCAGATGCGGAATGCAATGCATCACATCCTGTACACTGTCGTCAACTCCAACGCCATGAACGGCTGGGCATCCACCGATACCCTGAAGACCGTTACCCCCTGGTGGCAGACCGCGATCTATGCACTGATCGCTGTGCTGGCTGTGCTGACCGTGCTCTGCGCATGGCAGCTCAGCAAGGCCCTCAAAGCCAAGAAGAGCGCTGTGAACACCGCTCCCGCGGCGGACCAGCAGTAATCTCCAAGTAGATTCCTTCCTCTTCTTCTCATTTCCCTAAGGATCCCCCGCAAGAAACCCAAGGCAGCCTGTCCCCCCAACAAAAGGCGGGCAGGCTGCCGCTTTTTTAGAAAAAAGGAGACACCGCAAATGGGTGAACAAACCGCAAAGGCGCCGGGCCTCAACCGCGCCAAAACCTACCAGCTGGTGCTGTTCCCGCTGAACAACGGCGCGACGAACGTGTACTATGTGCTGGTGCTTTCCTACATCGCTACTTTCGGCAGCAAGGTGCTGGCCCTCTCCATGCTCTTTGCCTCGGTCATGGTCACGGGTATGCGCCTGTTCGACGCCATCACCGACCCCATCATCGGCGCGCTGATGGACCGCACCAACGGCAAATTCGGCAAGTTCCGGCCGTTCATGGTCATTGGCAACCTCATCATGGCGGCCAGCATCCTGGTGCTATACTGCCTGACCCCCCTCATCCCGGCCAGCGCCATGGCTCTGCGCTACGTGGCGTTTGTGGCTCTGTACGCGGTCTGGGTCATCGGCTATACGTTCCAGACCAGCTGCACCCGCTCTGGCCAGACCGTGTTGACCAACGACCCCAAGCAGCGCCCCCTGTTTACCATCTTCAACACGGTGGGCAGCCTGCTGGGCATGGGTGCCATGCAGTTCTTTGCCCCCATCCTGGCCAAGAACTATGAGGGCGGCTACGCTTCCGCCGGATTCTTCCGCACCCTGGCTCCTGTGGGCATCGTCATCTCCATTCTGCTCACCCTGCTGGCCGTTATCGGCATCTGGGAGAAAGATCAGCCCAAGTACTTCGGCATCGGCGGCGAGGTCAGCGAGAAGGTCAAGCTGCACG
>ERZ840407.1410-NODE-1410-length-11107-cov-2.856587_pt1 | contig 11107 bp, 7 predicted proteins | sample MGYA00519877_ERZ840407 | MGnify/ENA primary metagenome ERZ840407 (study PRJEB31850, sample SAMEA3708875) | human gut metagenome | biome: human gut; feature: human-associated habitat; material: faeces | place: China | collected 2014 ...
CAGCATCCCTCCCGCCGCCGAAGGCGGCAAAAAGGCACCCGCCCTCCAAGGACGAAAATCCCCCGCCCCCGGGATTGGGGAAAATCTCGCCTCCTGCGTCAAGGCCGCAGTATCGACGCACCGTTCGCGCTCTCCCTCCGAGGGAGAAGGGGTTTCCGCTCTCGGAGGGAGAAAAATCTCCGATTATTTTTCAGACAAGGCATTGACAACTAAAATCAATCGTATTATAATGTATTCAAATATTGCACAAAGCGATGACAGAGGAAAGTAATCGTTCCAAGTGCGGCTTTCAGGGAGTGTCCGGCATGACTGGAAACGGACGCAGACGCCGGTACGATGAAGTTCCCTCCTGAGCTGCGGCGCTGAACCCTATCGAATTAGGCGCTGACGGATTTCCTCCGTTACAGGGATAGGATATTTTCTGTATCTGAAAAAGTGCGGCGCAGCACTGTGCGCCGAATGTGGGTGGTACCGCGGAACCGTTTGTCTTTCGTCCCTCTTTGTGGATGAAGGGCTTTTTTTATGCCTTTTCCGCCGGACAAACAGCATTTTTTCTACCACCTCAAGCAAAAGGAGATAAAGCAGCATGATTATCATTATGAAGCAGGGTTCGACCCACGAGCACGTTGAGGAGCTTTCCCGCCACATCGAGCGCTGGAACGTCAAGGCAAACCCGATCTACGGCGAGGATCAGATCGTTATCGGTCTGGTCGGTGATACCGGCGCGGTAGACAAGGACGCCCTCATGCTCGACCCGCAGGTTGAGAACATCATCAAGGTGCAGGAGCCGTTCAAGCTCGCAAACCGCAAGTTCCATCCGGACAACTCTGTCATCGAGATTGCCCCGGGCGTTGCCGTCGGCGGCAAGAAGCTGGTCGTCATGGCAGGCCCCTGCTCGGTCGAGAGCGAGGAGCAGATCATCGACGTCGCCAAGCACGTACAGGCGGACGGTGCGACCGTTCTCCGCGGCGGCGCATGGAAGCCGCGCTCTTCCCCGTACTCCTTCCAGGGTCTGAAGGCTGAGGGTCTGGAGCTGCTGCACAAGGCGCACGAGGCTACCGGTCTGCCGGTTGTCACCGAGATCACGAACCCTGCCCATATCGACATTTTCATGGACAAGTGCGACTGCTTCCAGGTCGGCGCACGCAACATGCAGAATTTCGAGCTGCTCAAGGAGCTCGGCCAGACCCGCAAGCCCATCCTGCTCAAGCGCGGCTTCGCCAACACCATGGAGGAGTTCCTGATGAGCGCCGAGTACATCATGGCCGGCGGCAACGAGAACGTCATCCTCTGCGAGCGCGGCATCCGTACCTTCGAGAAGTACACCCGCAACACCCTCGATATTTCCGCGGTTCCGGTGCTCAAGCGCATGAGCCATCTGCCGGTCATCGTTGACCCGTCCCACGCAGGCGGCATCTACTGGATGGTCGAGCCTCTGGCAAAGGCTGCTGTCGCCGCAGGCGCGGACGGTCTGATGATCGAGGTACATAACGACCCGGCGCACGCCCTCTCCGACGGCGCTCAGTCGCTGACCTACGATTCGTTCCACCACACCATGAACGCGCTGCGCGCAGTCGCTGCTGCGGTAGACCGCGAAATCTGATAACAGAGTGAAGAGAGGAGAGTGAAGAGTGTAGAGAACCCGGGTGGGCACGCTCTTCACTCTCAACTCTTAACTCTTCACTCTCATTATATATTTTCCAAGGAGTTGTTCGTCAATGTCTGAATTGCTGACTCTCAAGGGCACGAACGGCGTGTCCGAAATCCATATCGAAAACGGCCTGCTGTCCCGCGCGGCGTCCGTTATCGGCGAGACCTTTTCCCCGAGCCGCATCCATATCGTATCCGACTCGACGGTCGCGCCGCTCTACCTGCAAAAGCTCGAGCAGCAGTTCACGCTGCCCGTGACGCACACCATTATCCCGGCCGGCGAGGAGCACAAGCGTCTTGCGACCGTTGAGGGCATCTACCACGACCTGCTCGCAAGCGGCATGACCCGCAAGGACCTTATCGTGGCGCTCGGCGGCGGCGTCGTCGGCGACATCACCGGCTTCGCGGCGGCGACCTTCCTGCGCGGCGTGTCGCTCTGCCAGATCCCGACCACCCTGCTCGCGCAGGTGGATTCCTCGGTCGGCGGCAAGACCGGCGTGGATATGCCCGAGGGCAAAAACCTCGTCGGCGCGTTCTATCAGCCGCGTCTGGTGCTCATCGACCCGTCCGTGCTCACGACGCTGCCCGAGCAGACCTTCGCGGACGGCATGGCCGAGGTCGTCAAATACGGCTACATCTCGAACCGCGACATTCTCGACATGGTTTCCGCCCCGGACTACAAGCAGAACATCGAAAGCATCATCTGCGAATGCGTCAAGATCAAGCGCGACGTCGTGACCATCGACGAGCACGACACCGGTCTGCGCATGATTCTGAACTTCGGCCACACCATCGGCCACGCGGCGGAAAAGCTCGGAAACTACGTTGATCTGACCCACGGTCAGGCGGTCGCGGTCGGCATGGTCGCGGCGATGCGTCTTTCGGCTTTTCTCGGCAACGAGGACCTGACAGGCCGCCTTATCGAAATTCTGAAGCACATCGGTCTGCCGACCGAGCTGAAATATGACCGCGAGGACATCTACCGCTCGCTGCTCTCGGACAAGAAGAAGTTCGGCGCGACGGTCAACTTTATCCTCGTCCGTGAGCCGGGACGCGCCGAGATCACCCCGATCGACGCGGAAAAGCTGCACGAATACGTTCTGAAACTGTAAGGAGGGCGCAAAATGGGTTCCACCTGGGGCAACGCAATCAAAATCTCGATTTTCGGCGAGTCGCACGGCACCGGCATCGGCGTGGTCATCGACGGCTTCCCGTCCGGCGTAAATTACGATGAAGCGTTCGTGCTGCGCGAAATGGAGCGCCGCGCACCGGGCCGCAACAAGCAGTCCACCGCGCGCAAGGAGCCGGACAGGCCGGAAATTCAGTCCGGCATCTACAACGGAAAAACGACCGGCACCCCCATCTGCGCCGTCATCCGCAACACCAACCAGCATTCGAGCGATTACGCCGAGCTGGCGGCGCAGCCGCGCCCCGGTCACGCGGACTACACCGGCATGCTGCGCTACAAGTCCTGCAACGACCCGCGCGGCGGCGGACATTTCTCCGGCCGGCTGACCGCTCCCCTCGTGTTCGCGGGCGCACTGTGCAAGCTGTGGCTGCGCGAGCAGGGTATCACGGTCGGCTCGCACATCCAGTCCATCGCACAGATTCAGGATATGCCGTTCGACGACGTTGAGGTAACGGCCGAGCAGCTCGAAGCGCTGCGGAACGCCGAGTACCCGGTCAACAATCCCCGTGCGCTTGAGGCCATGCTGGCCGCGATCGAGGACGCACGCGAGGAGCAGGATTCGGTCGGCGGCGTCATTGAATGCGCGGCGGTCGGCCTTCCGGCCGGCATCGGCAGCCCGATGCTCGACAGCGTAGAGAGCCGTCTTTCGTCCATGCTGTTCGGCGTTCCCGCCGTCAAGGGCGTGGAGTTCGGTGCAGGCTTCGCCTTCGCGGCGCTGCGCGGCTCGCACGCCAACGACCCGTTCTATGAGGAAAACGGCGTGGTCAAGACCGAAACCAACAACAACGGCGGCATTCTCGGCGGCATCACGAGCGGCATGCCGCTCATCGTCCGCGCGTGCATCAAGCCTACCCCGTCCATCGGCATGACGCAGGACACGCTCAACATCCGCACCGGCAAGGTCGAGCCGCTTTCCATCCACGGCCGCCACGACCCCTGCATCGTCACCCGCGCCGCGCCGGTGGTCGAAGCCGCCTGTGCCGTTGCACTGGCAGATCTTCTGAGGGAGGCGAACGGCTATGCGTGAACTCCCCGCTATCCGCAAGGACATCAACTCGGTAGACGCCGCCATCCGTGAGCTGTTTCTGCTGCGAATGTCGCTCGCGCTCGAGGTTGCCCAGACCAAGGCGCAGTCGGACGATAAGATCTACAAGCCCGACCGCGAGGCCGAGATCATCGAAAAGCGCTCGGCCGGCATGGAGGACGAGGTACGCCTCAAGTACGTTTCCCTGCTCCAGAGCATGATCCGCGCCTCCCGCGAGTATCAGTACAGCGAAATTCTCCGTCTGAATCCCGAAAAGTTCCCGTTCCACCCTGCCTCCGAGATGCTCCGTCCGAAAACCGTGTTCTATCAGGGCGTTCCGGGCGCGTATCAGGAGCTTGCCGCGCGGGCGCTCTTCCCGGAGTGCGAGCCGGTCAACGTTCCGACCTGGGAGGAAGTGTTCCAGTCGGTGCGCGACGGCAAGGCGGATGTCGGCGTTGTGCCGGTCGAGAACACCACCGCCGGTACGGTCAGCGCGGTCTATGACCTGCTGCTCGACTACGACCTGTCCATCAACCGCTCGTACATCAAGAAAATCTCGCACTGCCTCGCCGCTGTTCCCGGCGCGGCCATGAGCGACATCAAGAGCGTCTGCTCGCACCCCCACGCGCTGCCGCAGTGCTCCGCCTTTATCTCCGAGCACGGCTTCACCGCCATCGAAATGGCGAACACCGCCATCGCGGCGCAGAGCGTGCGCGACAAGGGCGACCCGAGTCTTGCCGCCATCTGCTCGCGCGAGGCCGCAGAGCGGTACGGCCTTACCGTTCTCGCCGAGGGCATCAACGACATGAAGCACAACGAAACGCGCTTCATCGCGGTCAGCCGCACGCCGACCTGCCTGCCCGAGGACAACCGCATTGAGATTGCCTTCCGCATCCCGAATGTCGCAGGTTCGCTTATCACCGTGCTCGACATCATCGCGCACTACGGCGTAGACATGACTGAAATCCACTCCCGTCCGCTCAAGGACAGCCCGTGGTGCTATGTGTTCTACGTCGATTTCACCGGCAACATCAACGACCACGCCGTGCGCAGTCTGCTCTATCAGCTGCATGAGGAGCTGCCCTACATCAAGGTCATCGGCAGCTACAAGGTCGATTAAGCCGTAAATCCACTGTTTTTCACCTCTATCCGACAAGAAGGAGTATACTTCCATGCAAATCCAACCCTGCGGTCCGCTGCACGGTGAGATCACCGTACCGGGCGACAAATCCATCTCGCACCGCGCCGTCATGCTGGGCGCACTGGCAAACGGCACCACCCACATCACCGGCTTTCTGATGGGCGAGGACTGCCTGTCCACCATCGACTGCTTCCGCAAAATGGGCGTTTCCATCGACGTTTCCGACAAGGAAGTCGTTGTCGAGGGCGTCGGTCTGCATGGTCTGACCGCGCCGGAGTGCGAGCTGTATACCGGCAACTCGGGCACGACGACCCGGCTGCTGAGCGGCATTCTCGCCGGCCAGTCGTTCACCTCGACGATGAACGGCGACGCTACCATCCAGCGCCGACCGATGGGCCGCGTGATGAAGCCGCTGCGCGAAATGGGCGCCTCCATCGAGGGCAAGGACGACAACTTCTGCCCGCTGACCATGCACCCGAGCGAGCTGCATGGCATCGAGTACCGTCTGCCGGTGGCGTCCGCGCAGCTCAAGAGCGCAATTCTGCTCGCGGGTCTGTACGCCGAGGGCCAGACGACCGTCATCGAGCCGGCTCCCTCCCGCGACCACACCGAGCGTATGTTCCGCGCACTGGGCGTTGAAATCGAAACGAACGGCAACGCTATCACCCTCAATCCGCCCGAGGACCTGCACGCGGTCGATATCGCCGTTCCGTCCGACATCTCTTCTGCGGCGTACTTCCTCGTTGCGGGCGCTATCGTGCCGGGCAGCGAGCTGACCATCAAGAACGTCGGCGTCAACCCGACCCGCACGGGCATCATTGATGTGCTGCGCGACATGGGCGCGGACATCACCGAGTCCAACTTCCGCGAGGAGGCCGAGCCGGTCTGCGACCTGACCGTTCGTTACAGCCGTCTGCACGGCACCGAGATCGGCGGCGCGATCATTCCGCGCCTCATCGACGAGCTTCCGGTCATCGCAGTCGCGGCGGCGTTCGCCGAGGGCGAGACCGTCATCCGCGACGCGCAGGAGCTTAAGGTCAAGGAGTCCAACCGCATCGCCTCCATGGTCGCAGAGCTCACCAAGGCCGGTGTAGACGTTGAGGAGACCGACGACGGCATGATCGTGCGCGGCGGCGCGAAACCGCACGGCGCGTCCTTCGAAACCTACAAGGACCACCGCATCGCCATGAGCCTTGCCATTCTGGGCCTTGCCGCTGAGGGCGCAAGCCGCATCAACGAGCCGGAGGTCGTCGCGATTTCCTACCCCGACTTCTTCGGTACGATTGAGAAACTGGGAGGCTGAGGAAAAATGCTGCTTTCCATGGAGGAATTCCGCGCGTTTCAGCCGAAAAAGACGACCTACGCCCTGTTCGGCTGGCCGCTCGGCCACACGATGAGCCCCGAGCTGCACGCGCAGCTGTTCGAGGCCTCCGGTCAGGACGCGGACTACATCGGCGTTGCCGTTCCGCCTGAGGATCTGCCCGAAGCGTTCGAGCTGGCCAAGCGCAAGCTCGGCGGCATCAACTGCACGATTCCGCACAAAAAGGCCGTCATCCCGCTGCTGGACGACATCGACACCGCCGCCCGCGACCTGCACTCGGTCAACACGGTCCGCTTTGCGGACGGCAAGGCGACCGGCTTCAACACGGACATTCTCGGCTTTGCGGAGTCGCTGACGCGCGACGAGGTGTCCCTCAAAGGCAAAAAGGTCCTGCTGCTCGGCTACGGCGGCGCGGCGTCCGTCATGGCGTACCACTGCGCACGCGAGGGCGCGCACCTCACCATCACCGGCCGCAACCTCGAAAAGGCGTCCGTGCTTCAGCAGCAGATCACCGATTCCGTGCCGCACGCGCACGTTTCGGTGTTCAGCCGCCGCCATATTCCGCGCGATATTCAGATTGTCCTGAACTCCACGCCGGTCGGCATGTTCCCGAAGGAAAATCTCGCACCGCTCCACTACCTGCCGCACAAGACCGAGTACGTCTTTGACGCCATCTACAATCCGCCGGTGACGGCGACTATGCGTCTCGCGAACCCGCGTAAGACCAAAACGCGCGACGGTCTGTATATGCTCGTCATGCAGGCGGCGCACGCACAGACCATTTGGTCGGGCGTGACCTTCGAGCCTCAGGCGTGCGAGACCATTCTGCGCCGCACCTACGGCAAAATGGCGGTCAAGCGTCTGCATGAGAAGCATAACCGCAGGAATATCGTGCTCTGCGGCTTCATGGGCAGCGGTAAGACCACCATCGGCCGCAAGCTCGCCCGCGTGACCGGTCTGGACTTCGTGGACGCAGACCAGTACCTTGAGGAAAAAGAGGGCAGGAAAATCTCGGAGATTTTCGCGGAAAAGGGCGAAGCCTACTTCCGCGACCGCGAAACCGCGTACATCAGGGAGCTGTCCCAGCGGGACGGCATCGTGCTGTCGCTCGGCGGCGGTGCGGTCCTCCGCCCGGAGAACGTTTCGGCCGTCAAGCAGACCGGCCTGCTCATCCATCTGGATACGCCGTTTTACCGCATCCTCAAAAATCTTTCCTACTCAAACAACCGTCCTCTGCTCGACAAGCCGGACAAGCAGGCGGAAACGCGCCGCCTCTATAACGCACGCAAAGCCATCTACCACCGCGTTTCCGATGTGTCCGTGCGCAGTCCCAAGCTGGGTGAGGTGCTGGATAAGGTTGTGAAAAGTATATAAAAAACTGTCGCGGAACCACGGTTCCGCCGACAAGTTATATCCGGACTTCGCCAGACATGGACGTACGAAAGTTCCTATTCAGAAACTTTCTCCCTCTCAGGGAATAAAAACCGAGATACATGCTCCCGGTTTTTATGAAATTACGATGTAATTTCTATTAAACACGCGCTGACGCGCGGAACAACCACCATGCTTTTGTAACTGGACAAATACAATATAAGCGTATACAATAAGGGGCATACCGCAATGGTATGTTCCCTTTTTATTTTCCGGAAGAAACTCGAGGTAAACAATGAAAATATCACGCAGAACCCCTTTCCGTCTGGCGGCAGCAACGCTTGCCATGACGCAGATTTTCACCGCCGCCGCATCCGCCGCGTTCACGAACGGCTTCAGCTGGTCGTATCCGGTCGGTGAGGGCCTGACCTACACGCGCACCGAGGGCAAAAACTCCGCCGGCGTGCAGCGCGCCAACGTCCTGACCTACGCGCCGAACACCGGCGTTTCCCCGGTCATGGTCTACGCCGGCGACACGGTCTACGGCAGCAAGGCGACCATCATGAACGCAGTAAAATATCTGCAAAACCAGGGCAAAACCGTTATCGGCGGCACGAATGCCGACTTTTTCGTGATGTCGAGCGGCGTCCCTATCGGCCTTGTCATCGACAAGGGCACGCTCGTGTCCTCGGACGCATGGCAGTACGCGGTCGGCTTCAAAAAAGACGGCACGGCGGTCATTGGCCGCCCGACCATGGGCATCCGCGTCACGGGCGCGAGCGGCTCGTGCTCGGTTTCCTACTTCAACAAGACCCGCACCACGGCGGGCGCTTACCTGCTCGACCACAACTACGACGACGCGACCCACTTCTCCGCGAACGGCAGCTATATCATCCTCGAACGCGAGGACGCGACGCCGGTCAAGGCGGGCGGCTCGGTCAAGATGAAGGTCGTGAGCAAGGGCACCGGCAGCTCGTCCTTCGCCATTGGCGCAAACCAGATGGTGCTCACCAAATCGGACGGCGCAAACGTCCCCTCATGGGTGGATTTCCCGGTCGGCGAGGAGGTCACGCTCTCCATCACCGCCGCAGATTCGGCGTGGAGCGAGGTCGAGTACGCGGTCGGCGGCAAGCTGCTCATCGACAACAGCACAGTCACGACCTCGGGCATTGATGCCGCGTCCTCGCGCCGCGCACGCAGCGCTGTCGGCGTCAAGAGCGACGGCACGGTCGTCCTTTACGAAATCGACGGCAACCAGTCCTCGGTCAGCACGGGTCTGACCGCTGCCGAACTCGGCGAGGAGCTGAAAGAGCTCGGCTGCGTCCGTGCGCTCTGTCTGGACGGCGGCGGCTCGTCCGCGATGGCGCTCCGTCAGCCGGGCACGAGCGAGGCCGCTCTCATTTCCAGTCCGTCCGACGGCTCTCAGCGTGCCTGTGCGAACTACATCTTCTTCGTGGATAACACCGCCCCGGACGGCGTGACGGCGCACGCTGTGCTCACACCGAGCTACCGCTATATTCTCCCCGGCGCGTCCACCTGGTTCTCGGTCAAGGGCGCGGACGCCTCCTACGGTCCGGCAGACGCCCCGACAGACCTTGCCTACGAGGTTTCGGGCGAGCTTGGCACGGTGAGCGGCCAGACGTTCACCGCCGGCGAAAAGAGCGGCTCCGCGACCATCACCGCCTCGAACGGCGTACTTTCCGGCTCGATGAACGTGTGCATCACGGGCGATGTGCAGTCCATCGCGCTCCAGTCCGCAAGCAAGGCAGTTTCCTCTGTCAACGTAAAACCCGGCCAGTCGATCGACCTCGATGCCTTCGGCTACCACCTCGGCCAGAAGATGGCCTCCACCGATACCGCGTTTACATGGACGGTTTCGGGCGGCGTCGGCACGGTCGATGAAAAGGGCGTATTTACCGCCGGAAGCTCGATGGCGAGCGGCACGCTCACCTGCTCCTACGGCAACACGCGCGTATCCATTCCGGTGAACGTCGGCATGGGCGACCCGCAGGACGCGCAGACGGTTGCGGCCTTCGAAAAGAGCCTTGACGGTGTGACCGCGCCCGAGGGCGTTTCGCTGTCGCGCGTCACGGATTACACCTCGGTTGCACGCGGCGCCGGTTCGCTTGAAGCGCTGTGGGACGGCGAAAGCATGGACGGCTTGACCCTTTCGGTGCCGTCCGCCGATGTTTCCGATAGGAAGCACCTGACCCTGTGGGCGCGCTCGGAAAACACCCACGGTACTCTGACCGCCGTCTTTGCCGACAGCGAGGGCAATGAGCTGACCGCTCCCCTCTCCGCCGCGACAGCGAACGGCTGGAAGCAGTTGACCGCCGCCGTTCCCGAGGGCGCGGCACAGCTGATCGGTCTGCGCTTCGAGAAAACCGGCTCGGGTCTTTCTCATTCCGCCCTCCTGCTCGATAATATCGTTCTGACCGCCGACCATGCGACGACGAACACCGACTGCCCGGCGGTTCACCTGAACAGCGCTTCTCTGACCGTAAACGCCGGAGAAAAGGCTGTGATCTCGGGCACCGCGACCATGGAAAACGGCAAGTATCCGGTCCGCGCGGCGAATATCACGGTCAAGGTTGACGGCACGGAAGCGCCGAACGCCGCGGTGATGAGCGGCTCGAACCTGTCCGTCACGACCGGCGCACTCGCCGCCGGAACGCACGCGGTAACGATCGACGTTTCGGACGATGCAGGCAACCGCACGCGCGTCTGCGCGACCGTGACCGCCGGAAGCGGTGCGAGCGTCTTCGCGGACACTGCATCGCACTGGTCGGGCGGCTACGCCTCCCTGCTGAACGCACGCGGCATCATGAAGGGCGAAAGCGCCGGCGGACAGATGTATTTCTACCCCAACCGCAACCTGACGCGCAAGGAATTTGCGGTCACGATGGCACGCAGTCTGGGATTGGACACCTCCTCTACCGACGTTTCGGCTTTCGCCGACAGCGGCAGCATCCCCTCGTGGGCAGCCGGTGCGGTGAACGCGGTTGCGAAGGCCGGTCTGATGAACGGCGAGTCGCGGAACGGCGTGATGTACTTTAATCCGGACGCGGACATCACCCGCGCCGAGGTCATGACGGTCATCGGCCGACTGCTTCCGCGCGGCTACGCGGCGGCGTCGCTGAACTACAAGGATGCGCCCGCCATTCCCTCGTGGGCAACGGAGCACGTCCGCACCTGTGTTTCCGCTGGTGTGATCGGCGGCTACACGGACGGAACGCTCCTGCCGCTCGGCAAAATCACCCGTGGGGAGATTGCAAAGGTGCTGGCGCTCCTTTAACCGGCGGTTTGCCCTCCGGGGCGGAAAAAATGTGCCCTCAGAGGGCACGTGCCTTTTCTCCCTCCGAGGGAGAGCGCGAAATTTTCCGCCGATACTGCGGCGCAGACGCAGGAGGC
>ERZ840407.1414-NODE-1414-length-11087-cov-2.875816_pt1 | contig 11087 bp, 8 predicted proteins | sample MGYA00519877_ERZ840407 | MGnify/ENA primary metagenome ERZ840407 (study PRJEB31850, sample SAMEA3708875) | human gut metagenome | biome: human gut; feature: human-associated habitat; material: faeces | place: China | collected 2014 ...
CGGCGCGCGATGGCACCGTGCGATAGCTTGAATATCGAGCGCCTGTCACAGGCGGCTCTTGGCGGTGTCGGTGCGATCTGCGAGTATCTGGAAGGAACCCGCTATGCGGGCGGCGCGCAGGCATTAAAGGAATCGCCGTCGGCGTTTGAGCGGTGGTGTGACAATCAGCTGATCGAGACGATCAAGCCGCAGAAATACAACCCGTTTACGGCGGGACCGCTGGTTGCCTATGTGCTGGCGAAGGAAAATGAGATCAAAACGGTCCGTATCATCCTGACCGCCCGTCTGAACGGTCTTGAGGAGGAACAGATTCGGGAAAGGATAAGGGAGATGTATGTATAAGGTTGCAGTAGTCGGAGATTACGACAGCATCTACGGATTTGCGGCGCTGGGACTGGAGACATTTCCGGTGTCCGATGTAAATGAGACGGAGAAAGTATTTCTGGAACTGGCTTCCGGTTCCTATGCGGTGATCTATATCACCGAGGCGGCGGCTGCCGGGATTGAGACAGCCATCGACCGCTACCGGGAACAGCCGCTTCCGTCCGTGATCCTGATTCCGGGTATTTCCGGGAATACGGGAAAGGGCGTGGAGTCGGTCAAGCATTCGGTGGAACAGGCAGTTGGATCGGATATTCTGTTTGGAGATGCATGATAGAAAGGTGGGTGAAACCTTCCAATGAGCAAAGGAACGATAAAGAAGGTAGCAGGACCGCTGGTTATCGCCAGCGGGATGCGGGATGCCAATATGTTTGACGTCGTCCGCGTCAGCGACGAACGTCTGATTGGCGAGATCATAGAGATTCACGGAGATGAAGCGTCGATTCAGGTATATGAGGAGACTTCCGGTTTAGGACCTGGCGAGCCGGTAGAGTCGATGGATGTGCCGCTTTCGGTTGAACTGGGACCGGGACTCCTGACGAGTATCTACGATGGAATCCAGCGGCCGCTGGACGATATCATGAAGGAGACGGGCAGCAACAACTTAAAGCGCGGCGTTGAGGTTCCGTCTTTAAAGCGTGATAAGAAATGGCAGTTTGTGCCGACCGTGAAAGCGGGCGACAGCGTGGAAGCAGGCGACATCATCGGTACCGTGCAGGAGACGCTGATCATTGAGCATAAAATTATGGTGCCGTATGGTGTAAAAGGTACCGTCAAAGAGATCAAGAGCGGTGAATTTACGGTGGAGGAAACCGTAGCGCTCATTGAGACGGAAAACGGCGAAAAAGAGCTTACGATGATGCAGAAATGGCCGGTTCGGCGCGGACGTCCGTACCAGACGAAGCTGCCGCCGATAAAACCGCTGATCACCGGACAGCGTGTCGTTGACGCATTTTTCCCGATCGCCAAGGGCGGCGTGGCAGCTGTGCCGGGACCGTTCGGAAGCGGCAAGACCGTCATCCAGCACCAGCTGGCGAAATGGGCGGAAGCGGACATTGTTGTTTACATCGGCTGCGGTGAGCGCGGCAACGAGATGACGGATGTTTTAAATGAGTTCCCGGAGTTAAAGGATCCAAAGACCGGGCACTCCCTGATGCAGCGGACTGTGCTGATTGCCAATACTTCGGATATGCCGGTAGCAGCCCGCGAGGCATCAATTTACACGGGTATTACGATCGCAGAGTATTTCCGCGACATGGGTTATTCGGTGGCACTGATGGCGGATTCCACCTCCCGATGGGCGGAGGCGCTGCGAGAGATGTCGGGCCGTCTGGAAGAGATGCCAGGCGAGGAAGGTTATCCGGCTTACTTAGGAAGCCGTCTGGCACAGTTCTATGAGCGTGCCGGTCATGTTATCTGCCTTGGCAGGGACGGACGCGAGGGCGCGCTGTCTGCGATCGGAGCCGTATCTCCGCCAGGCGGCGATATTTCCGAGCCGGTTTCTCAGGCGACGCTGCGTATCGTCAAGGTATTCTGGGGACTCGATTCGGCGCTGGCGTACAAGCGACACTTCCCGGCGATCAACTGGCTGACCAGCTATTCCCTGTATGTGGACAATCTGGGAAAATGGTTTGATGAGAATGTATCGGATGAGTGGATGAGCTGCCGACAGGGTCTTATGAGCCTTTTGCAGGAGGAGGCAGAGCTGGAAGAGATCGTAAAGATGGTCGGCATGGATGCACTGTCCCCGATCGACCGCCTGAAAATGGAAGCGGCGCGCTCGATCCGTGAGGATTTCCTGCATCAGAACTCCTTCCATGAGATTGACACGTATACACCACTGCAGAAACAGTTCCGCATGATGAAGCTGGTGCTGGCGTTCTATGAGCAGTCGAAGAAAGCGCTGGAAGGAGGCGCTTCCATCCAGAATCTCATCAAGATGCCGGTGCGCGAGCAGATCGGACGTTTTAAATATACGAAGGCAGAAGACGTGGAGAAAGAGTATCAGGCGGTCCTCGATGAACTTGCGAAAGAGGTTGCCGATGCGGCTGGAAAGGGGGCATTCTAAATGCCGAAAGAATATAGAACCATACAGGAGGTTGCAGGTCCTCTGATGCTGGTGCAGGGAAAATGTTACCTATGACGAGTTGGGTGAGATCGAGCTGGCGAGCGGCGAAAAGAGACGCTGCAAGGTGCTGGAGATCGACGGCGGCAATGCGCTGGTACAGCTTTTTGAGAGTTCCACGGGTATCAACCTTTCAAATAGTAAGGTGCGTTTTTTAGGCAGAACGATGGAGCTTGGCGTATCGGAGGATATGCTGGGACGCGTCTTTGACGGTCTGGGCAATCCAATCGACGGCGGTCCGGAGATCCTGCCGGAGGAACGCCGCGATATCAATGGTCTGCCGATGAACCCGGCGGCGAGAAGCTATCCGCAGGAGTTTATCCAGACGGGTGTTTCCGCGATCGATGGTCTGAATACACTGGTCCGCGGTCAGAAACTGCCGATTTTCTCGGCGTCCGGTCTGCCGCATGCGAATCTGGCAGCCCAGATTGCGAGACAGGCGAAGGTGCGCGGCACGGACGAACCGTTTGCCGTTGTCTTTGCGGCGATGGGTATCACCTTTGAGGAAGCGCATTTCTTTACCGAGAGCTTTAAGGAGACGGGCGCGATCGACCGTACCGTCCTGTTTATCAACCTGGCAAACGATCCGGCGGTTGAGCGTATCGCGACCCCGCGTATGGCGCTGACGGCTGCCGAGTATCTGGCATTTGAGAAAAATATGCACGTTCTCGTTATCCTGACGGATATCACGAACTACGCGGATGCGCTGCGAGAGATTTCGGCTGCCCGCAAGGAAGTTCCGGGACGCCGTGGTTATCCGGGTTATATGTACACGGATCTTGCATCCCTGTATGAGAGAGCCGGACGCCAGAGAGGCAAGAATGGTTCGATCACGATGATTCCGATCTTAACCATGCCGGAGGATGACAAGACGCACCCGATTCCGGACTTAACCGGATATATTACCGAGGGACAGATTATCTTAAGCCGTGATCTGTACCGCAAGGGCATCACACCGCCGATTGACGTACTTCCGTCGCTGTCCCGTCTGAAAGATAAGGGAATCGGCGAGGGCAAGACGCGTGCCGACCATTCGAACACCTTAAACCAGCTCTTTGCGGCGTATGCGCGCGGCAAGGAAGCGAAGGAACTCATGGTGATCCTGGGCGAGGCGGCATTGTCCGATGTTGACTTAATCTATGCAAAATTTGCGGACGCCTTTGAAAAAGAATATGTTTCCCAGGGCTACAATACGGACCGCGATATCGAGGAGACGCTGCGGATTGGCTGGAAACTGCTTTCCATCCTGCCGAGAAGCGAGCTGAAACGTATCGATGAGAAGTATCTGGATCTGTATTATGGGAAAGAGTAAAAATGCCTGTGCATGGCGGATGCGCTTGAAAACGAAAGTGGCGTGTCATAACGTGGCTGCGGGAGCTGGCGGATCTGTCGTGACAAAGTGATTGCAGGAGAGAGGTGGTACGCATGGCATCGACACAGGTCAACCCGACCCGAATGGAGCTTACGAGGCTGAAAAAGAAGCTGGCGACAGCCACGCGGGGACATAAACTGCTGAAGGATAAGCGGGATGAGCTGATGCGTCAGTTCCTGGATCTGGTCCGGGAAAATATGGCGCTGCGCCAGAAAGTGGAGGCGGGCATCCGGAGTGCGAATGTGAATTTCGTCATCGCTAAAGCCGGGATGTCCGAGCAGGCGTTAAATACCGCGCTTGCCGCGCCGAAACAGGCGGTTTATCTGGAAGCAGACAAGAAAAACGTAATGAGCGTCGATATTCCGGTGTTCCATTATAAGACCCGGACGGCGGATGAGAACGATATTTACTCGTATGGATTTGCGTTTACTTCGAGCGATCTGGACGGGGCAGTCAAGTCGCTGGCGGACATTCTGCCGGATATGCTGCGGCTGTCCGAGACAGAGAAAGCCTGCCAGCTCATGGCAGCCGAGATCGAGAAAACGCGCCGGAGAGTCAATGCGCTGGAACACGTAATTATTCCGGAGGCGCGCAAAAATATCAAATATATCACGATGAAGCTGGATGAAAATGAGAGAAGCACGCAGATCCGCCTGATGAAGGTGAAGGATATGATGCTGGAGGAGAAGCATCATTATAAGGAGAAGCGGGAGCTTTGTTCGTGATGATGAAAATGCCTCTTCTGGCGGCTTTAGGGCTGTCAGGGGAGGTTTTTTTGCACATAGTTGTGAAAATGACGGGACGAGCCCACGAGGTTCGAACCGCCCTTTCGATATACCTTTGTTCGCTTGCTTTCACTACAGATGTTCGCCCATGACGGACTGCGTCCGCCCTGTTCGGACACCTGTGTTCAAGATGCGTACAAAGATATATGAAAGGCGGTTCGGACCTCGCGGGCTCGTCCCTGTGTATTGGAAAAATAAAAGAGACAGAAAAAAGTAAAGTATTTATTGGAAATATTTGGTAGAATAGGAGGAAATGAGGGGAGGAATTTTGCATGGCAAAGCAGGTACAGAGGGCGATCGGCTGGGTGGCAGCATTTCTTTTGGCGGTGGGGATGTTGTTCCTGCCGGTTTCGAAGGCGTATGCGGGTCCGGTATCGGGCGGCAGTCCTGGAAGTGGAGAGATGAGAGGTGTCTGGGTTTCGTATCTGGACTGGAATGGATGGGCGAAGGATGAGGCTGGATATAAGAAAGCGATGGATCAGACACTGGACCTCTGTGTACAGAAGGGGTTAAATGCGGTTTTCCTACAGGTTCGCCCGGATGGAGATGCGATGTATCCGTCACAGTATTTCCCGTGGTCGAAATTTGCCTCTGGAAAACAGGGAAAGAATCCGGGGTATGATCCGCTGGCATATGCGGTGCAGGCGGCGCATCAGCGGGGCTTGCAGCTTCATGCGTGGATCAATCCGTACCGGATCACGGGGTATCTGAACCGTTATTCGGATCTGTGTGCGTCAAATCCGGCGATCGCGTGGGCGAAGGACGGGGACAGTTCGAATGACCGGTGGGTATTGTGCCAGAATGGTGAGTATTATTACAATCCGGCGATTCCGCAGGTGCGCCAGCTGATTATTAACGGTGTGAAAGAGATCGTGACGAATTATGAGGTGGATGGCATCCATTTTGATGATTATTTCTATCCGAATCTCGATGACAGCAAGGCGGAAACATGGTTTGATTATCCGGAGTACCAGGCGGGCGGCACATCGCTGAGTGTGGCGGCGTGGAGACGGAATAATGTCAATGAGCTGGTAAGGGGCGTTTACAGTGCGGTCAAGTCGATCCGTCCGCAGGCATTGTTCGGTATCAGCCCGGAGGGATATTTACAGAACCTCCGAAAAGATACCCGCCAGTTTACAGATGTGGATGCGTGGATGACCCAGAGCGGCTATGTGGATTACCTGATGCCGCAGATTTACTGGGGATTTGAGGCGAAGCAGAACGGCCAGGCAGCGGGCTATGCGTTTGCAAACTGCCTGAATGAGTGGGTGACGCTGAAAAAGGAGGGCAATGTGAAGCTGTATATCGGTCTGGCGCTCTATAAGACCGGAACAGATGCAGTGGACGGCAACGAGGTGCCGGAGTGGCAGCGGTATCATGATATCATGAAGCGCGAGGTGCAGGCTGGACGGGCAACCGGACAGGTGAGCGGTTACTGCTTCTATGATTTATCGTCCCTGACGCGTGCGTCGGCAGCGGAGGAAGTGGCGAATGTGACGGCGCTGTTCCATTAAGTGCTCCCTGATAGTTACTGTTCACGCATACGTGCCCAGTAACGGAATTTGCCGTGGCTTCGCATTTAAATACGGCAAATTCCTGCTGCCACCACGTTTTCTTACGGCACTTTCGGTTCCAAAAGTGCCTACCCGTGAACGGTAACCATGATACCTTGTTGGGGAAATGGAAACCCCTGTGGATGATTGCAACCACAGGGGTTCTGTGCTATACTGGATATACGATTGCAGTAAAAATGTTGTTGTTTACATAATGTTCAGATGGCAGCAAATATACGGACGAGGAGAGGGAAGATGAAAAAAACAGCACTTGTCATTATGGCAGCCGGAATCGGAAGCCGTTTTGGCGGAGGGATCAAACAGCTGGAGCCAGTGGGTCCGAATGGGGAGATCATTATGGATTACTCCATCCATGACGCGCTGGAAGCTGGATTTGACCGGATTATCTTTGTGATCCGTCATGATTTGGAGGAGGACTTCAAAGAAGTGATCGGGAACCGGATTGAGAAGATTGCGCCGGTGACATACGCATTCCAGGAGCTTTCGGATGTACCGGAGGGATTCAGTGTCCCGGCAGACCGGAAAAAACCGTGGGGAACTGGACAGGCGATTTTGAGCATCCGCGGACTGGTCGAAGAGCCATTCCTGGTGATCAATGCGGATGATTATTATGGAAAAGAAGTGTTCCGAAAGATTCATACATACATGGTGGAACAGATGGACGTGAACGCACCGGTGTATGATATCTGCATGGGCGGCTTTATTCTGGCAAATACGCTTAGCGAGAACGGCGGAGTGACACGCGGCGTCTGTGAGGTGGGTGAGGGAGAGATTTTAAAACGCGTAACCGAAACCTACAATATCCAGAAGACAGCGGACGGCATGACGGCGACGGACAAAGAGGGGAATCCGGTTTCGGTTCAGGAGAACCAGCATGTATCGATGAATATGTGGGGACTCACACCGGGCTTTGTGGAGGAGCTGGAAAAAGGATTTCCAGAGTTTCTTGCGGGGCTGAAAGAGGGCGACGTGAAGTCGGAGTACCTGCTTCCGACGATCATCGATCAGATGATCCACGACGGGCGCGCAAGGGTGAAACTTCTGGAGACGCACGACTGCTGGTTTGGTGTGACCTACCGTGAGGATAAGGAGAGCGTGACGGAGTCGATCCGGGCGCTGATCCGTGAGGGCGTGTACCCGGAAAAACTGTTTTGATAATTTGAGGAACAGTTGATTCGGCTGTGCAGAGGATAACGTGAAAAACGGTACGTGAGAATAACATGATACGCATAAATCCTGCATAGGATACCATGTAAGCCTTGAATTAAGGGGGAATGGCAGTCCGATGCAGGATTTTGCATATTTTAAGAGTCTTTATCCGGCTGCATGTAAGCAGATGCAGCTTTGCGTGGAAGCGGTCTGTGATGAGCTGGAGTATGAGGGGAGTCCCATCTATGATGAATATCCGGATCGGATCTTTCTGGAAAAACTGACAAAACGGGCACTGGAAAAATGGCAGAAGGTTTATCCGGCTGGAACGGAAAGGATGGATACACTGACGACCTATATAAAGGCGGCGGACGTGGGCACCGTATCCACAGAAGAAGGAACGGCGATGGTGGAAAATTCCCTGAAAATAGATTCTCCTGGTGGAGAAAGAGAAGAGAATCTGGCGGGAACCAGCATACAGCCGCATCTTCCTGGAAATGATGTATGGTATGGACCACTTCGGGGCGAACAGAAGGGCGGAAACGCTGGATATATGGTGTGGGAGGCGGATGAGCCGAATCTGACCGCGCAGGAGCGCCGTCCATGGAGTCCGCCGCCGGTACCGCGCCCGGGAGGACCGGGAAATCCGTGGGGACCGCCGCCTCCGCCGCCGGGACCGCGCCCGGGAGGACCGGGAAATCCGTGGGGACCGCCGCCCCCGCCGCCGGGACCGCGTCCGGGGAGACCGGGGAATCCGTGGGGAGCGCCGCTTCAGGATTTTCTTCAGGTTTTATTAATGAATGAGCTGCAGGAGCGAAGACGGTGTCGGAAGTGCTGAAATGGCAATTTTCAGGTGTGAATTTTCTGAATTAAAATGCGGTAACATCCAGGTGTGACAACGAATTTTACCGATTTGGAAAAAGAACAATCGGGTTACTGGGCACGTATGCGTGAACAGTAACACAATTGGAGTTCTTACAAATCATAGAAATTCTGGAATTTGGAGCCTGCTTGTGTTATACTGAAACAAAGGCTGCCGCCGGGACAGATGGGTGCCTGCGGCAGTTTTTGGCGTGCATGACAAAACGGAAACAGTTCGGCGGGTAGATTTTCCTGTACCTGTGAAGATACGGAACTGGTATGGTGGAGCGATAAAAGGAATTGATTTGATATATGAAGAAAAACTTGAAAAAGATACTGATTTTACTGATCTTATTTGTGCTGGCAGCAGCCGGTTATTTTACCTGGTCCTGGATGCAGCTGCGGGAGGATGGGGCAGTCTATACCTCGATTGAGGACGCGAACCTTCCAGTCGCTTATGTGAATATTCTGGGACGGCGGATGAACGAGCTGGACGGTTTCGTGGAGGACAGCCAGAAAGCGGCTGGACGCGGGGATCTGACGCTGCTTCCGGCAGACCGGAAACTGTCGGTGACGATCGACAAGCTGGACTCCCAGATTACGGGGATGCAGTATGAGATCCGCAGTCTGGACGGCGAACGTCTGGTAGAACGGACAACGCTTGACCACTGGGAACAGTCAGGGGAAGAGGTTTCTGCGGAGCTTCCGATCCAGAACCTTCTGACGGAGGAAAGCGAATACCGCTTAACGATTGCGATCGCGACGGAAAAGCACCCGGCGATCTATTTTTACACGCGCGTGATGTGGCAGCAGGAGAGCCGTGTGCAGGAGATGGTCGATCTGGCGGTGTCCTTTTCTGAAAAGACGTTTGATTATGATTCAGCGAGGGAGCTGACGACCTATCTGGAGACGGATCCGAATGCGGATAACAGTTCGTTGGGACATGTGACGTTAAAAAGCGATTTCAGCCAGCTGACCTGGAAAGGGCTTTCGATGGAGCGGGTCAGCGAACCGGAAATTCATCTGCGGGAGCTGCAGGGCATCATTGGGACGATCGATTTAAAGTATGTTGTAAGTGAGATGAAGGATGGCAAGGCGGCTGCTTATTACGATGTGATCGAGAGCTTCACGATGAAGCTGGGCGCACAGCGCATCTACATGATGAATTATGACCGCCGCGCGGACCAGATTTTTACGGGGGAGAGCAGCGCCTATTCTGGCGACCGGATTCAGCTGGGGGTTTCGGATGCGGAGGATCTGCAGTCGATGCAGGATGAAGCGGGGAAATACCGTGCCTTTGTGGCAAACCGGGCGCTCTGGATTTATGATACAGGAAAAAAAGAGAGCACAAAGGTATTTGCGTTCCGCAAGAGCGAGAATGATACGAGGGTCAATTATGATACCTACGGAATCAAGATTCTGGATGTGAGCGAGGCAGGCCAGATTGATTTTGCCGTGTACGGCTATATGAGCCGCGGTAACCACGAGGGAACGACGGGAATCGCGCTATACCGCTATGAGACTGCGGGAAATGCCCTGACAGAGCGGCTGTATCTGCCGGCATCGACCGATTACGGCAACCTGCGCCAGGATATCAACCAGCTGTGCTACTTAAGCGGCGGGCAGACGCTGTATGTGCTGATGAACCATGCGGTTTACAGTGTCGATCTGACGGGAAAAGAGTACATGGTGGTGGCAGATGGCCTGACGGAGGAAAATTTTGCAGTCAGCACGGATGCCTCCCGGATTGCGTGGCAGGATGGGGCGGATATTTACCGTTCGACCAAGCTGCATGTCATGAATCTGGAGACAGGCAAGAAGGATGAGATTTCCTTCCCGGATCAGACCGTGATCCGGCTGATCGGATTTGTCGGAACAGACTTAGTCTACGGGCTTGCCCATCCGAACGAGCAGCTTACGATGGATGGACGCGTGACGGGGCTTCCGCTGTATGCGGTCGAGATCGTCGGCAGCAATATGGAGATGGAGACCCGCTATGAGAAGCCGGGTGTCAGCCTGGTGGATGTGCGGATTCAGGACAGCCGGGTTCATCTGTCACGGATGCGCCAGATAGGAAGCGGCTATCAGCCGATGGACGAGGACACGCTGGTCTGTAATGAGGAAGTGTCGAAAGATCCACTGGATGGAATCGCTACGTTAAATGACAGTGCAAAGGGGCGTCTCTACTGCGTCAAGCTGGATGCAGGCAAGACGGCACGGAGCACGAAGGTGCATGTTCCGAAGCAGGTGGCAGCAGAAGAAAATGATGTGATTGTGCTTCAGAACAATGGCGCGGCTGCACAGCGGATTTACAGTGCCTACAGCGAGGGACGCTTGAAAGGCTCATATGCGGAATTTTCCAGCGCGGTGCAGGCAGCTTACGATGGCATGGGACTCGTAACGGATGAAAATGACCGGGTTGTCTGGGTGAGAGCAAACCGGAGCGACGCGAAGACGATCCGCGACGTTCAGAATATGGCGGGAACCGTCTGCCGCTATCTGTCGGATATGGCGGACGGAAAGACGACCTCTTCGGATGGCACAGAGTTAATCGACGCACGCGGGCTGACGCTGAACCAGATTCTCTACTTTGTCTACGCGGGCATGCCGGTGGTGGCATATCTGGGAGACGGAAGCTATGGTTTGATCTGTGGATACGACGCGTACAACATCTCCTGTCTCTGGTATCCGGGCACGGAATTTGCCTACACGGATAAGATGGGACTCAACGATGCAGCGGCATTTTTCGAGGGAAACGGAGGCAATGATTTCATTTGTTTCCTTGCCAATTAAGGGAAAAACGGAAATTACTGTTCACGGGTAGGCACTTTTGGAACCGA
>ERZ840407.1416-NODE-1416-length-11077-cov-2.286881_pt1 | contig 11077 bp, 7 predicted proteins | sample MGYA00519877_ERZ840407 | MGnify/ENA primary metagenome ERZ840407 (study PRJEB31850, sample SAMEA3708875) | human gut metagenome | biome: human gut; feature: human-associated habitat; material: faeces | place: China | collected 2014 ...
CTGAAACGCCCGTCTCGCCGTCCCACTGCGCCTTTTTCCACAATTCATATGAACTTTCCAGATCCGGTGCTGCCAGGGCCTCATCCATATAAGCGTCCACGGTCTCATTCGCATACGGCGAATATTCTGCCAGCCCCGTATCTGCCTTTGTATGGTAAATATTATAAAATTCCATCGGCGTGTGCGCGCCCCAGCCCCAGAGAAGCGGCTGCGACTGTGCTTCGTCATACGCAGTATCCCAGCCGGTGCCGCGGATCGATGCGTCAATTCCAATCTCTTTTAACTGCTGTGCCGTATCGGCTGCCAGCGCCTGACGCACCGAATCCCCGGTCGGATAGAGAAATTCCAGAATGGCTTTCACTCCATCCTTTTCGCGGATGCCGTCAGCATTTTTCTTCCATCCCGCCGCACCCAGCATCTCTTCCGCCTTCTCCACATCATAGGAAATGTTCTCCATTTCATCGTTGTACCACGGCATCTTGTCACAGACACTATATGCCGGGCTGCCGTAACCATTTAACACATGATCGATCATTTCCTGCCGGTCAATCGCCAGATTGATCGCCCGGCGCACCTGCACATCCGCGGTAAAATCATTGCCGATTTTTACGCCATCCTCCCGTACCGTCTCCGGCACTGCCGGGAGGTTAAATCCACGGTTGTCCACCGTCTCACAGTCCAAAAGACTGAATTCTGGAACCGACTGGTCTGCATAGGACGCCGCCGTGTACGCCACATCCACCTGCCCGGCGCGCACCGCCGCAAATGCCGCATCCTCTTCCATAAAGAGAATCGTGACCTGCCGCATCTTCGGCGCATCCCCATAATAATCCGGGTTGGCTTCCAGAATCACCTGCTGCCCCTTGTCCCACTGTTTCAGGATATATCGCCCGGAACCGATCGGATGTGTGCCGTAATCCGTTCCATATGCATGCTCCGGCACAATTCCCGTCACCGCCATCGTGTATGACCAGATAGCAAACGGGCGTTCCATCTCAAACACAACCGTCACATCATCGATCGCCTCTGCCTGTTTCAGCATTGAAAAATCGTTGATGGAACTCGTCTTTTTCAATGTGTTATAAGTGAATGCCACATCCTCCGCGGTCAGCGCCTCGCCATCCGTGAATTTCGCATCGTCGCGGATCGTCACCGTCCATGTCATTCCATCCTCGGAGGTCTCCACATCTGTCGCCAGATCATACCCGATACTCAAATCTGCTTCTGTCACCGTCAGGGTGCTCTGGATCAGCGGTTCATGCATATGCTCGCCCGCGCCCCAGCCATATGCCGGATCAAAGCCCGCCTCCGGCTCTGAAGTCGGCGGCATCGCGATAATAACGCTTGTTTGGGTATTTTCCGCTGCATTTTCGCCGTTTTCAACATTTTCCGTCTGTTCTGCGCCGGAACCGCCTTTCTGCGCCTGATTTCCAGCGTTTCCGCATCCGGAAAGCATGACTGCCGCCGCTAAGGCAGTGACGCCAAGTGCCCTGGCTTCTCCGAACACCTTTCCAATGATTTTGCCTGTATTTTCTCGTTTTTTCATATTTTCTGTTGTACCCCTATATTTTTCTTTATGAAACAAAAGGATATCAGAAAAGTGCGGTCCCTGCTGAACCGCTGTACCTTCCTGGTATCCTTCTCCATTTTTCTTATTTATCTCAGTTAAAAAAGAATGTGCCTTGGCACATTCTCGTGCCGAGCGCGGTCGCTTGCGACATGTTTCTTCTTCGCGCGAGTGCGCATCCCGCGGAGCGTTTTTTGTTTCATAGGACGCAATTCCCTATGAAACGAGAAGACTCCCACCTCTTTAGGTGGTGAGTCCTGATTCCTATTTTTTCGTTCCCCCGCTTCTGCAAGGCAGCATCTGCTTGTGCAGCGCTGTTTTCTTTTTCTTATATACATTTAGACTCTTTTTAGATGTCTGTTATCTTAATTATTGTTCCGTCGGCGTCGTCTTTCTCACATTCGTCTCCAGGAAACGGTTATATCCGAGCCATCCCGGATTCTCCCCGCCGCTTTTTAAGACTTCCAGCATCGTCTCCATCTTCGCATCGGTATTGTCCGCAAAATTCAATGCCAGCGCCTCCAGAAGCGCCGGTTTTTTCGGGGAACCGTACTCTAATTCGCCGTGGTGTGCAAGGATGCAGTGCTTTAACTCCGCCGCCGTCCTTGCCGGGAATCCCGGAATCTCCTTAATACGGTCTGCAACCATCATCGTGCCGATCACGATATGACCTAAGAGCTGACCGTCGTCAGTATAGTCATTTTCCGGAAATGCGGATAATTCCTGCACTTTTCCGATGTCGTGGAACAGCGCCGCCGTCAGAAGCAGGTCGCGGTTCAGCGCCGGATATGACTTCGTGTAGAAATCGCAGAGTTTCATAACACTTAACGTATGCTCCAAAAGTCCGCCCACAAAACCATGATGCACACTCTTCGCCGCCGAATGGAAGCAGAATTTCTTCACAAATGCCTTATCTTCCAGGAAATAGCTGGACGCCAGCTTTTTCAGGTACGGATTCTGGAAAGACTGCACCAGAGCCGTCAGCTCCTGATACATTATCTTGATGTCCTTTGAGCTGACCGGAAGGTAATCACTTTCCTGATACTCGCCCTCGTCCGCCTTGCGTATGCGCTTGATATTTAACTGGTTGGAACCCTGGAAAACCGTCACATCGCCGTCCACATAGACATACTGCAGCGGTTCAAAATCATTGATGCCTGGGGAACTTAAATCCCAGATTTTGCAGTCTACCGTACCTGTTTTATCCTGAAGCAGCACGGAGGCGTACTCTTTTCCGTTTTTCGTCACCGCATGTTGTTTCGTCTTACATAAATATACGTCCGAGACTCTCATTCCTTCCCGGAACTGTTCAATATATCTCATTCTGCCTATATCCTCCTGAATTTCTATCTGGCGCGCAGCGATACCAAAAATGGAATTTCCGTGTACCCGTCGCGCCCTTTCCGCATCACATTTACCGATACAGACTCGCCGCTCGCGGAATTTTCAATCTGCGCCTGGAGATCTTTGAAACTTCCGATCTCCTTTGTACCAAATTTCACAATAATATCGCCGGGCTGGATGCCAGCGTCATACGCCGGGCTGCCGGATACTGCCTCCGTCACGTAAACGCCCGCCGGAATGCCGCTTCCCTGCATCGCACGGCTCACATCCTGTCCCAGGATGCCCAGATATGCCGCCGAAGCGCCATTCGTCAGCCGCTCCAGAATCGGCTTGTAGCTGGAAATGGTGTACGCCGCAGTCCGATCCGTACAGCTCTCGCTGCGGCAGGACTCCGATGTCCAGCCGACCATCTCCCCGGCTGTATTGATCAAAAAGGTACCCGTCTGCGAATTGCAGCTGATATCCGCATACAGGATCCGCGTCAGTCCATCCGTAATCTGCACATTGCGCGCCACGTAGGATACCGTACGGACCGCCGATACCTACAAGAACATCGCCTGCCTTGACCGTATATGAATTGGCAAGTGAAAGCACCTGCACCTCTTTTTGCACTTCTTCCGGCAGATTGCCGGACGGCACCGCCACAACTGCCATTCCGAGCACTTCGTCAATCTGGCGCACTGTACCAGCAATCTTCGTTCCATCCGAAAATCTCACATTGATCGAATCTGCCGCCCGCACCGCATCGGCGTAAGTAAAGATCAGAAATTCTCCATCACTCTCCGCGATGACTGCACCTGCATAATCACCCGTATTTTCCACCGGGTTTCCAAATATATCCGTATCCTGTTTGCCGGAGCTGACCGTCACGATCGACTTATCACCCTGTTCCCCGATTCCACGCAGCACCGACGTCATCGAATTGAAATTGTCTGCGGAAAACTGATAGCTGGAAAGCGCCTCGCTGACCGCCTCATCAATCTCCTGCTCCATTTGTTCCGGCTGCGCTGTCATATCCGCATCTGCACCGTCCGACGGCGAAACAGAGTCCGGATCGTCCTTGGAAAACTCGACTGAGGATGTCTCCTGCATCCCATTTTCCTGAAAACACCGATCCGCAAACGGCTTTACCGCCGCAAACGAAACCGCCGCGACTCCTCCAAATGCGGCTGACGCGCATACAAAGAGAGCCACCCGCTTCGCAATCTGTTTTCTGGTCAGCGGCGGCTTCACTATCGTTTCTCTCATGAATTCCCGTTTTTCCTTTTTTTCAAGTTCTTCTGAATCCGGCATTTCACTTTCCCCTTTGCATAACATATCCTAATTATACTTTCCTTCTTAAGGTTATGCAAGAAAAAAGTGCGAATGCTTGGCTAGACGGCGGGGAATGTGATATAATGTGAACACTTGACGAGGTCTTTTCGAGTCTAGTGAGAACTTATACCTGACCACTTAATGAGGTCTTTCACGAATTTAGTGGTCACGGTATCATGTGAACACCATTTAAATTAAGAGGATTACCACAACATGAATGAAAAAGCATTAAAAACTCTCGAATATACAAAGATCATCGACCAGCTCACGGAGTACGCCTCCACGGAGATGGGAAAACAGATGTGCCGGGAACTGCAGCCGTCCTGTGATTTGGGGACGATCCGGCAGAGCCAGACGGAGACGACCGATGCCCTGACGCGCGTCCGCATGAAGGGAAGTCTCTCCTTCGGCGGCGTGAAGGATGTGCGTGGTTCCATGAAACGTCTGGAAATCGGAAGTTCCCTGGGGATCCCGGAGCTTCTCTCTGTCAGCTCCCTGCTGACAGTCGCTGCCCGCGCGCAGAGCTACGGACGCCATGAGAAATCCGAAGAATTTCCAGATGATTCCCTTGATGAGCGCTTCCGCGCCCTGGATCCGCTGACGCCGGTCAACAATGAGATCAAGCGCTGCCTGCCATCCGAGGATGAGGTCAGCGATGACGCAAGTCCGGGACTTGCCAAAGTGCGCCGCTCCATGAAGATCGTGGGCGGACGCGTCCATACCCAGTTAAATTCTATTTTAAATTCCAGCCGGACCTATTTACAGGATGCCGTCATCACAATGCGCGACGGGCGCTATTGCCTGCCGGTCAAAGCTGAGTATAAATCCCAGGTTCCAGGCATGGTGCACGACCAGTCCTCCACCGGTTCGACTGTATTTATCGAGCCCCTCGCGATCGTCAAGCTGAACAACGAACTGCGCGAGCTGGAAATCCAGGAAAAACGGGAAATTGAGTTCGTTCTGGCAGCTCTTTCCAGCCAGCTTATGCCTTACACCGACGCGATCCTCTCGGATCTTTCGATTCTGGCAGAGCTCGATCTCATTTTCGCAAAGGCAGCTCTTTCCCGCCACTATAACTGCGTGGAACCGAAATTTAACAACAAACGGTATATCAATATCAAGGACGGACGCCATCCGCTCTTAAATCCGAAACAGGTCGTTCCGATCAACATCTGGGTTGGCGACTCCTTTGACCTCCTGATTGTGACGGGTCCAAACACGGGTGGTAAAACCGTTTCTTTAAAAACCGTCGGACTCTTTACCCTGATGGGACAGTCAGGACTCCATATCCCGGCATTTGAGGGATCCGAGCTGGCTGTATTTGACAATGTATTTGCCGACATTGGCGATGAGCAGAGCATCGAGCAGAATCTGAGTACATTCTCCGCCCATATGACGAATATCGTTTCGATTTTAAATGAGGCGGACGCCAATTCGCTCTGTCTTTTCGATGAGCTCTGTTCCGGTACCGACCCGACCGAGGGCGCGCCGCTGGCGATTGCGGTTTTAAATTTCCTGCACAACATGACCTGCCGGACGATCGCAACCACGCATTACAGCGAGTTAAAAGTCTTTGCGCTGACCGCGCCGGGCGTTGAAAATGCCTGCTGCGAGTTCAACATCGAGACTCTGCGCCCGACCTACCGCCTGCTCATCGGTATTCCGGGAAAAAGTAACGCATTTGCCATTTCCCGCAAGCTGGGGCTGCCGGATTATATCATCGACGAGGCGAAAAACCAGATGGAGCAGAAGGACGAATCCTTCGAGGACCTGCTTGCCAATCTGGAAAACAGCCGCGTAACCATTGAAAAAGAGCGCGAAGAGATCGCTTCCTATAAACAGGAGATTGAAACGCTGAAGAACCGCCTCCAGCAGAAGGAAGAACGTTTCTCCGAACAGAAGGAAAAAATGCTTTCCAACGCCCGCGAGGAAGCTCAGAAGATCCTTCAGGATGCGAAGGACACCGCCGATCAGACGATCCGCAACATCAACAAGCTTGCCAAGTCTTCCGGCGTCAATAAAGAACTGGAAGCTGAGCGGACCAAGCTACGCGGCAAGATCCAGGATGTAGACAAGAAACTGGCAGTTAAGAAAACCGCCGCACCGAAAAAAGCCGTTTCCGCGAAAAAGCTGCGTCTCGGCGATACCGTGCGCGTTCTCTCGATGAACTTAAAGGGAACCGTCAGCTCCCTGCCGAACGCCAAGGGCGATCTGTATGTACAGATGGGAATTCTGCGCTCCCTCGTCAATATCCGCGATCTGGAAATGGTCGAGGAAGCATCCATCACCGGACCGGGACTTTCCGGCACACATACGGGCGGTTCCCGCGGATCCGGAAGCGGAAGCAGCAAGATCAAGATGTCCAAGTCCTTCAGCGTATCGCCGGAGGTCAACCTGATTGGCATGACCGTCGATGAGGCGATCCCGGTACTCGACAAATACCTGGATGATGCCTACCTGGCGCATCTTCCGCAGGTCCGCGTCGTACATGGTCGTGGAACCGGCGCTTTGAAAGCGGGCGTACACCGCCACTTGAAGAAATTAAGCTATGTCAAGGAATACCGGCTTGGCGAGTTTGGCGAAGGCGATACAGGCGTTACAATCGTGACATTTAAATAAGAAATATCCATAACTGTGAAGGTACTGAACAGTTACAAATATCCAAAAAAACAGGAGGAATCAACATGGCTGAAAAGCAGCGCATTCTCATCGTAGATGACGACTACAACATTGCTGAACTAATCTCACTTTACCTGACGAAAGAATGTTTTGAAACGAAAATTGTCGGAGACGGGGAAGAAGCTCTCCGGGTATTTCCCGAATTTCAGCCCAACCTGATTCTCCTTGATCTGATGCTTCCGGGCATCGACGGCTATCAGGTCTGCCGGGAACTGCGAAGTACCTCCCAGGTGCCAATCATCATGCTCTCCGCCAAGGGCGAAATCTTTGATAAGGTGCTGGGGCTGGAGCTGGGCGCCGACGACTACATGATCAAACCGTTCGATTCGAAAGAGCTGGTTGCCAGAGTCAAAGCCGTTCTGCGGCGCTACCAGCTGCCGGTGCAGATGCCTGCATCGTCCGTGACCGAACAGCATGGCAATTTTGTCGAATATCCGGATCTCATCGTCAACCTGACGAACTACTCCGTCATTTACAACGGACACTCGATCGAGCTGCCGCCGAAGGAACTGGAACTGCTCTATTTCCTCGCGTCCTCACCAAACCAGGTATTCACAAGGGAGCAACTTCTCGACCATATCTGGGGATATGAATACATCGGCGACACGCGGACGGTAGATGTCCATATCAAGCGGCTCCGTGAAAAAATCAAGGGCAACGACAAGTGGGCGCTGACGACCGTCTGGGGGATTGGATATAAATTTGAGGTAAAACGGTAACTGTTAGTAAAGGAACTGAACTGTTACGTGAAGAGGTAACCGGAGGTTTACCATGAAATCAAACCACTACACACATTCTCTTTATTATAAACTGCTGATCGGCTATCTCATCTTCGGTCTGCTTGGATTCATCACGATCGCGACCATCTCATCTGAGATGACCTACCACCATCTGGTGGAACGCGAATCGGAGGTTCTGTATGACGAGGCGACCATGATTGCCGATCGGTGCAGCAAAGCCTACGAGGGCAAAACCATCAATCTCGACTCGGCATACCCACAGCTCGAGGCGGTTTCCGCCTATCTGCAATCGGATATCTGGATCCTGAACCATGAGGGCACCATCGTTGCGGACAGCAGCGACAGTCGTACCGGCATCGCAATCGACGATTTCGACCCGACCGCACAGGGCAACCGGCTCTATTCCATCGGACAGTATTACAACCTGTTTGACAGCAAAGTACTCTCCGTTTCCGCCCCGATCACAGGCAATATGAAGACCTACGGCTACATCGTGATTCATATGCCAATCCAGAACATTGAGGCGGAACAGAACGGATTTCTGAATATTATTTACATAACATCGATCATCCTGTTCTTCCTATCCCTGGTGGTGCTTCTTGTTTTTACAAAAGTGGTCTATTTCCCGCTCAAAAAGATTACGGTCGCAGCCAATGAATATGCAGCCGGAAACCTGGCACACAATATCCCGATTACCACCCACGACGAGATCGGCTATCTCGCCAGCACATTAAACTATATGTCCAGCGAGTTAAATGAAATGGAACAGTACCAGCACAATTTCATCGCGAACGTATCGCACGATTTCCGCTCGCCTCTGACTTCCATCAAAGGCTATCTCGAGGCAATTCTCGACGGCACAATCCCGCAGGAACTCTATCACAAATACCTGCACATCGTCATTTCCGAGACCGAGCGCCTTAACAAGCTGACACAGGGCATGCTGACGCTCAACTCTCTGGACAGCAAGGGCTATTTAACCCGAACCAATTTCGATATCAACCGGACGATCAAGGATACCGCCGCAACCTTCGAGGGCACGTGTAGCGCAAAAGGCATCACGTTTGACCTGACCTTTGCGGATAGCATCCAGATGGTCTACGCCGATCTCGGAAAAATCCAGCAGGTTCTCTACAACCTGATCGACAACGCGATCAAATTCAGCCACGAGGATTCGATCATTTACATCCAGACCTCCATCCGGTATGAAAAAATCTTCATTTCCGTCAAAGACACCGGCATCGGCATCCCGAAGGACAGCCAGAAGAAAATCTTTGAACGTTTCTACAAGACCGACTTATCGCGCGGAAAAGATAAAAAGGGCACCGGGCTGGGGCTTGCGATTGTCAAAGAGATTATTCAGGCACATGGGGAAAATATCGACGTTGTCAGCACCGAGGGCGTGGGGACGGAATTTATTTTCAGTCTGCCGAAGGCGACGGCGCTATAGCAAATTGAAACTGTCCAATCCCTTCGCAATTACAGCAAATCTTCCATCTGGCATCCCAGTGACCGTGCAAGCGCACGCACGGTTTCTGCGGATGCTTTTTGAATCTTCTTTTTTCCCTGTTCATACTGCTGAATACTCCGCAGCGTAACCCCCGATTGCTCTGAAAGATCCTTTTGGGTATATCCCGCCATCTTCCGGATCCGCCGCAACGCGTTTTTCCCCTGCTCTTTTCTTCGAATGATTCTGTCTGCCGCCTCAACAAATTTATCCTCCGGAGCTTCATGAAGTGCCGGATACATTTCCACAATCTCCCGGACCGGAAGCCCTGCTTCAATTTCCTTAAATTTCTTCTCACTGTACCACTGATAATACGCCAGTATCCAGCCACTCCAATACTCTCTGGAACAGGTAAATTCTACCTGCGGTTCCGGCAGTTCGTCCTTTTTTCCCGCTTTTCGAAGCACTTCCTCCGCAAGCTCCGTTCCAGAAAAGCCGCTCACTACTCTTGGTACACCTTCCCCAAATTTTTCTGCATACCCGGTTGTAAGAAACAATTTCCAAAAATCTTCCAGATCCATCCCACAGGCATTGACCGCATAATCTGTCATTTCCCCCAGATTTCTCATCGCATCATCCAGATATTCAATCCCATAAGCGCTCATCCTCAGCCGACACCTCCCCTCGAATCAAATCCCGCATATAAATACCGTCGATATCATCCTCTTCCACCTTTTTCCGGTATGCATTTCTAGCTTGCTCATCCCTGGCTCTTCGTTTTACATAATATTCCACTGAATCTACTCCTTCATAAGAAAGAAAGTGTATCGCCTGAAATGCCTTCTGGCTCTTTAATACATACTGCTCTCCCAATTTTCCCAGCCGCATCGCATACGAAAGCTGCTCTAACGATATTTCATTATTTACAAACGCCCTTGCAAATGAAAAATACGAATCATCCGCCCGGTACCCAATCACCACATCATATCCGTCCACATCCGGGAGGAAATGTTCCAGCAGCCACTCTCTTCCCCGTTTCATGACCGCCGAAGAAAGGCGGATTTTCCGGTATTTCATCAAAATCGCCAGCCAATGAAGAACGCTGTAGTGCTTCTCCATCAAATTTAAAATCAAAAGACCGGTTTCATCCATTTCATACTGATTCACATAGCCGTCCTCCCGCTCGGCGCACGACCACTCCTTCGCCAGCTCCAGACTCTCCGTACAATAAAAGCCCTGTCCGTAGTCATTATAGACCTTTCCCTGACCATACATAGGAGTAGAAATAATTTCCAAGGAACCGTGATATAAAATTTTTCTCATTCTGAGGCAACCTCCTTATCTATTATGGGAACAAGTAGAAACATGGGGTATATAAAAAATAGATTCGTTTTAATGAAAATAACTCTATAGAGATATTTTTATTAATATTATATCTCTATAGAGTTATTTAATCAATTTTTATTTCAGATCTTAAAAAGATATGCCACGTTACAGTACGCACCTTACACAAACTGTAACTGTCCTTTCACGATGTTTCAAATTACACCTACCGCGCCTCTTCCCCCGGAAAATGCGCGTCGGACCGCTTCAGAATCTCCCGAGCAGTCTTTGTCTTACCCAGACCGCCAAAGGTACAACGCAATTCCAGCGGCAGCGACAGACCGATCTCATAGATTGCGCCTATTGTCTCATCCAGCGGGATCACCTTGTCATAACCGGCCAGTATCATATTGGCGCTGGCGAGCGCATTGCTTCCTCCCATGATATTTTTGCCGAGACATGGCCATTCAACACGGTTTCCAACCGGATCGCAGGCAAGCCCTGTGATATTCTGAAGCCCTACAGACGCCGCATCCATACAATTTTCGATGGTTCCGCCCATCATCGCAGTGAGTGCCGCCGCAGCCATGCCTGAACCAGCACCACACTCTACCTGGCATCCGGCTACTTCCGCTGAGAACGTCGCTTCTTCTGCAAAAAAGA
>ERZ840407.1419-NODE-1419-length-11065-cov-13.963306_pt1 | contig 11065 bp, 10 predicted proteins | sample MGYA00519877_ERZ840407 | MGnify/ENA primary metagenome ERZ840407 (study PRJEB31850, sample SAMEA3708875) | human gut metagenome | biome: human gut; feature: human-associated habitat; material: faeces | place: China | collected 2014 ...
CCCTTATGAAAAAGATCTCTCGTCGTAATTTCCTGCTCGCTTCCGGTGTCGTGACTGTTGGTGCTGCTCTGGCAGCCTGCGGCGGCGGTTCTTCCAGCAGCACTGCTGCTTCCTCTGCCGCTCCTGCATCCTCTGCAGCTGCTTCTGCTCCGGCTGCTGCCGAGGGCAAGGTGCTGAACATCTGGTGCTGGAATGATGAGTTCCAGAGCCGCTTCAACGACTACTATCCCGAGGTCAAGGAGATCGCAGCCGACAAGTCCACCACCACCCTGAAGGACGGCACCACCGTGAAGTGGACCATCAACGCCAACGAAAACAACAACTACCAGAACAAGCTGGACGAGGCTCTGCTGAATCAGGATTCCGCTGCCGATGACGACAAGATCGACATTTTCCTGATCGAGGCTGACTACGCTCTGAAGTATGTGGATTCCGACTACGTTCTGGATGTCAAGAAGGATATCGGCCTGACCGATTCCGATCTGGCCGGCCAGTACCAGTACACCAAGGACATCGTTTCTGTGGACGGCAGCCAGCGCGGCACCACTTGGCAGGCTACCCCGGGTCTGTTCGCATACCGCCGCAGCATTGCCAAGGATGTGCTGGGCACCGATGACCCCGCCGAAGTGCAGACCTACCTGTCCGACTGGGATAAGTTCAACGATGTAGCTGCTAAGGCTGCTGCCAAGGGCTACAAGATGCTGTCCGGCTTTGACGATGCATACCGCACCTTCTCCAACAACGTCTCCGCACCTTGGGTCACCGGCACCACCGTTACCGTGGACGAGAACCTGATGAAGTGGGTGGACCAGACCAAGGAGTACACCGACAAGGGCTACAACAACAAGTCCAGCCTGTGGGACAGCCAGTGGGCTTCCGATCAGGGCCCCACCGGTAAGGTGTTCGGCTTCTTCTACTCCACTTGGGGCATCAACTTCACCCTGCTGGGCAACTCTCTGGCAACTCCTACCGCTGAGGGCGGCAAGGAAGAGGTTGGCAACGGCATCTACGGCGACTACGCTGTGTGCGAAGGCCCTCAGCCCTACTACTGGGGCGGCACCTGGATCTGCGGCGCAGCCGGCAGCGACAACCTTGAGACCATCAAGGACGTTATGCTGAAGCTGACCTGCGATGAAGCCATCATGAAGCAGATCACCATGGATACGCAGGACTACACCAACAACGAGAAGGCCATGAACGAGATCGCCAAGAGCGATTACAAGTCCGACTTCCTCGGCGGCCAGAACCACATCGCTCTGTTTGCAGAAGCTGCAACCAAGATCGATATGTCCAACGCCGGCCCGTACGATCAGGGCCTGAACGAGAGCTTCCAGAACGCTTTCAAGGATTACTTCACCGGCAACGTGGAGGAGGATGCCGCCAAGGCAAACTTCGAGACCGCCATCAAGGAGAAGTACCCCGAGCTGACCGATGTGGTCTGGCCCGCATAAGCGGTTTTACTCCGAACTGAAAATTGAAGCAAAGGGGCGGGCGGCGTATCTCGCCCGCCCCTTTGGTTTTGCTGTGACCCGGCAGGAGGGAGATCTCATGGGAGAAAAAACAAAGAAGAAAGGGTCGATCAGCTACGCGAAATGGGGCTATATCTTCATTGCACCGTTCTTTATCATCTTCGCGGTATTCCAGCTGATCCCTCTGGCATCCACCATCTATTACAGCTTTTTTGAGTATTACCGCAGCGGTCTGAAGATCATCGGACCCAGCTTTGTGGGTCTGAAAAACTACATCACCCTGTTCGCGACCGATCTGCCCAAGTATTTCAGCAACACGCTGATCCTCTGGATCATCGGTTTTATCCCGCAGATCATCGTCTCGCTGCTGCTGGCGGCATGGTTCACCGACCTGCGGCTGAAGCTGAAAGGACAGACCTTCTTCAAGACGGTCATCTACATGCCCAACCTGATCATGGCCTCGGCTTTTGCCATGCTGTTCTTCGCCCTGTTCTCGGATAACGGCCCGGTGAACGCAGTGCTGCTGAGCATGGGCTGGATCAAGACCCCCATCAGCTTTTTGAATACTGTGTGGGGCAACCGTGGTCTGGTGGGCCTGATGAACTTCCTGATGTGGTTCGGCAACACCACCATCATGCTGATGGCAGCCATTATGGGCGTGGATCCCACCCTGTACGAGGCCGCAGAGCTGGACGGCTGCACCCCGAACCAGATGTTCTGGAAGATCACCCTGCCCCTGATCCGCCCCATTCTGGTCTATGTGATGATCACCTCCATGATCGGCGGCCTGCAGATGTTCGATGTGCCGCAGATCCTGACCAACGGCAAGGGCGGCCCCGACCGTACCTCCACCACCATGATCATGTACCTGAACAACCACCTGTTCAGCAAGAACTACGGCATGGCCGGTGCAGTATCTGTGGTGCTGTTCCTTGTGTGTGCAGTGCTGTGCGTCGTCGTGTACTTCTCGCTGACCAAGGAGGATGACGGCCTGACCAAGGCTCAGCGCAAGGAACTGAAAGCAGCCAAGAAGGCTGCTGCCAAAGGAGGGAAATAAGTATGGCACATACGCCTAAAAACCAGTCCGAAAAGGCGATCCTGACCGCCCGCCGTGCGTGGTGCTATCTGGTGCTGGTGCTGATCAGCTTTCTGTGCCTGTTCTTCTTCTATGTGCTGATCATCAACTCCACCCGCACCCACTTCGAGATTCAGAAGGGCTTCTCGCTGATGCCGGGCAAGTCCATCATCACAAACTTCCGCAACGTGCTTACGGATGCCAACATCCCCGTGATGAGCGGCATCCGCAACAGCCTGCTGGTGTCTGCCTGCTCGGCAGCGCTCAGCGTCTACTTCTCGGCACTGACGGCCTACGGCATCTACGCCTATAACTTCAAATTCAAAAAGGCTGCCTTTGCCCTGATTTTGCTCATCATGACCATGCCTACACAGGTGTCCGCACTGGGCTTTTTGCAGCTGATCTCCAAGATGGGGCTGAAAAACAGCTTCATCCCGCTGATCATCCCCAGCATTGCAGCACCCACCGTGTTCTTCTTCATGAAGCAGTATCTGGATGCCTCCCTTCCCATGGAGATCGTGGAAGCCGCCCGCATTGACGGCGCAGGCGAGTTTTATACCTTTAATAAGATCGTGCTGCCCATCATGAAGCCGGCTCTGGCTGTGCAGGCCATCTTCTCCTTCGTGGCCAGCTGGAACAACTATTTCATCCCGGCTCTGGTGTTGGACACTGCCGACAAAAAGACCCTGCCGATCCTGATCGCTCAGCTGCGCAGCGCGGACTTCCTGAAGTTCGATATGGGCAAGGTGTACATGATGGTGGCCATCGCCATTCTGCCGGTCATCGTCGTCTACCTGCTGCTGTCCAAGTTCATCGTCCGCGGCGTTGCTTTGGGTGGCGTGAAAGGCTAATGACCTCACAATAACACCTTCATTTCTCTGTTACAGCATAGCAAAGCCCCCGGGGGTCACACCCTCGGGGGCTTTGTGCGTGGTAAAAAACTTAAATCAAGATCCCATCGCAATGGTCGATCTCGTGCTGGATGATCTGCGCCGTCCAGCCGGTGAAGGTCTTGATGCGGGGTTTGCCGTCCATAGTCTGATACTGCACCTTGATGCTCTGGTAGCGCTTTGTTTTCCGCACACCTTCCAGCGAAAGACAGCCCTCCTCGGCTTCGTACTGGCCGGATTTTTTCAGGATGACCGGGTTGAACAGCACCAGATACCCGTCCTCAGCTTCCACTGCAATGATGCGCTTGAGCACGCCGATCATGTTGGCAGCCATGCCTACACAGCCATCGGCGTGGGCGGTCAGGGTCTCCAGTAAGTCCCGCGCAACAGGGGCGTCCTTCGGGGTGGCAGGGGCGGACTTCTGCGCCAGAAACAGCGGGTCGTGCATGATAGGCTGGATCATAGTAATATCTCCTTTATTCTTCAGTGCAGCTTAAAAAGATGCCTGCCAGCAGCCCGATGACCGCCGGGAGCACCCAGCCAAAGTCCAACGCCGCCAGCGGCAGGGCGTTGGCAAGAGCAGAAAGCGGGCCAAGCGGCAGCGCGGCGGCAATGCTCTGCACGGCAGTGCAGCCGATGCACAGCGGATAGACCCGGCGGCGCTGTTCCAACCCGGGCACGAAGGAAAGCGTAATCAGCACAATGGCTACCGGGTACAGGGCGTTGAGCACCGGGACGGATAACCGTAGGATATCTGCCAGCCCCAGATTTGCGATCAGCATACTGGCAGCGGCAAAAAAGGCGGCAAGAGCAGGGTAGGGGATGCGGGGAAGCAGGGTGTGGAAATACTCTCCCACACAGGCAATCAGCCCCACACAGGTGTTGAAGCAGGCCAGCATAAAGATGGCAGCAAGGAGCGCCAGTCCAGCTTTTCCGAACAGCCGCTCGGCCAGCACGGTCAGCACCTCGGCACCGGTGGCAAGGCCGGGCGCGGCGGCACCGGTCAGCGCTCCGGCGTGCCCCAGCATGGCGTAGACCGCCAGCAGCAGCCCGCCCGCCACAAGCCCTGCACGGATGGCACTGCGCTGCACGTCCTGCTCCCGGGCAACGCCTTGCGCCCGGATGTTCATGGCGATGACCGCACCAAAGTTCAGCGCCGCAAGGGCGTCCATGGTCTGGTAGCCGTACAATACGCCCTGTAATACGACTGCGGAACGATACGTCTCGGTGGGCGCAGCGTACTGCGCCGCCAGCGGGTGCAGCAGACAGCCGCCGAACAGGATCAGAATTAGAACCAGCAGGCAGGGGCAGAGCAGCCTGCCCAGCCAGCGGGTGAGCCTGTCCGGGTGCAACGCTACCAGAAAGGCTGCCCCGAAGAACAGCACGGAGTACCCCAGTTGAAGCCCGGCACTGCTGCCCAGCAGCGGGGTGAGCATGGCAAAGGAGGTGCTTGCGGTGCGCGGAATAGCCAGACACGGCCCGATGGACAGGTAGATCAAAATCATGAACACCTGCGCGAACACCGGATGCACCCGCCCGGCCAGTTTATCCAGACCGTCTGCCCGCGCCACCGCGATAACTCCCGCGACTGGCAGACCTACGGCGCTGATAGCAAGCCCCAGAAAGGCGGGCCAGAGGTTTGCCCCTGCCTTTGCGCCTAAATCGGGCGGGAAGATCAGGTTGCCTGCCCCGAAAAACATGGAAAACAACGTAAAACCGACAAGCAACAGCTTGCGGCCCTTGAGCGCTTGCGTCAAAACTGTCCCCTCTTTCCTACGCCGGTGCCAAAGTTGCACCGCATATTGTTTCCAGTTTACACTGGATACAAATTCATGTCAAGCATACGATGATTGAATAAAAGTATATACAGCGTGAGCCGACCCGCCGCAGATGGTGCACAGGTCATTCCCCTTTGCGGGGCGGTATGGTATACTATACCTTATAATAGGCAGGGGAAGAGGGCAGTTTATGAAGCAGAACAAGCAATTTTTTCGCCGTCTGCTGGCGGTGGCGTTCTGGCTGGCGGTTTGGCAGGCCGCAGCTATGGCCATCGGGCAGGAGGTGTTTTTGGTATCGCCGGTGCAGGCGCTGCGCACCTTGGTACAGCTGTTGCCAAGGGCGGATTTCTGGCAGCGGGTGGGCTTCAGTTCCGGGCGCATTTTGCTGGGTTTTGTGCTGGGCACAGTGGTCAGCGTGGTGCTGGCGGTGTGCGCCGCTTGGTGGAGCGCCGCCGACGCGCTGCTGGCTCCGGTGATGCAGCTGGTCAAGGCTACGCCGGTGGCAAGCTTTATCATTCTGGCACTGGTCTGGGTACGGGGCAGCGCCCTTTCGGTGCTTATCAGCTTACTGATGGTGCTGCCGGTGCTGTACGGTGCGGTGCGCACCGGTATTGCCGGGGCAGACGTGCAGCTGCTGGAAATGGCAGAGGTGTTCCGTCTGCCTGCAGGCCGCCGCCTGCGGGCGATCTGGCTGCCTGCGGTGTTGCCGGCCTTCCGGCAGGGGTGCAGCGTGGCGCTGGGCGTCTGCTGGAAAAGCGGCGTGGCGGCCGAGGTCATCGGCCTGCCCAACGGCAGCATCGGCGATGCGCTGTACCGTGCCAAGATCACCCTTTCCACCGGGGAACTGTTTGCGTGGACCTTTGTCATCATTCTGCTGAGCGCAGGCTTTGAAAAGCTGTTCCTGTTTGCACTGGATAAGGCCGTGGGCGCAGTGCTGGGAGAGGAGGGGGCAAAATGCTGAAGATTCAACACCTGACAAAACAGTTCGGCGCGGTACCGCTCTTCACCGGCCTGTGCATGGAGGTGGACGCTCCCGCGGTGCTGTGGGCGCCCAGCGGCTGGGGCAAGACCACCCTGCTGCGCATCCTGATGGGGCTGGAACGTCCCACCACCGGCAGCGTGGAGGGCGTAGGCCGGGTGGCGGCGGTCTTTCAGGAGGACCGCCTTTGCCCCCAGCTGAACGCGGTGCAGAACGTCACCTTGGTGCTTCCGGGGGCGGAAAACCAGTACAAAGAGCAAATTACAAGCGATTTTCAACAACTTGGAATGGATACTGCCGCCTTGCAGCTGCCTGCCCGCAGGCTTTCCGGCGGGCAAAAGCGGCGGGTGGCGCTGCTGCGGGCGCTGTGGGCACCCAGCGATACCCTGCTGTTGGACGAGCCCTTTACCGGCATGGACCCGGACACCTTGCAGCGGGCGGCGGCGCTGCTGCGGCAACGCTGCGCGGGCAAGCCGGTGCTGCTGGCTACCCACGACGAAAGCGCCATCCGCGCCCTTGGCTGGCCGGTGGTGGAACTGGAAAAGCTGCTTTAAAATTACCTAAAAAGCAAGGACGTGCAGCCCGCGGGCTGCACGTCCTTGCTTATAGAATCTTCTTTAACTGAACAGGCTTTTAGTGTTGTGAGAGTATACGGATAGTACTAAACCAACACAGATATACAGCATAAGCACCGAGCTGCCGCCTGCGGAGTAGAAGGGCAGGGTGACGCCGATGACCGGCAGAACCCGCAGGTTCATGCCCACGTTCACGGCGATCTGCGCCATCAGGGCACCGCCGATACCGGCGCAGATGTAGCTGCCCAGCAGATCCTCGCTGCGGGCACCGGTGGCAAAGGTCTTGATCACCAGCGCCAGCAGAACGCCCAGCACTACGCAGCAGCCCACAAAGCCCACCACGTTGCCGATCCAGCTGAGGATGAAGTCATTGTGGGCGTTGGGCACGCTGTAATACCGGCCGGTGAATAGGCCGTTGCCAAAGATGCCGCCGGAGCCCAGCGCGATCTCGCCGCGCTGCTGCTGGTAGATGATGTTCTTCCATACTGTCTCGCTGGGGGCCCAGCCGGTGGTGTTTTCCGGGTCCAGCACCGCCAGAATGCGGTACCACTGGTATCCCTTGCCAATCTTATCGCTGAAAAAGGCAAAGGCCACCGCCACGGCGGTGCCCGCCGCCGCAAAGGCTGCAAAGATATACTTCCAGCTCAGCCCCGCCGCAAACATCATGCAGCAGCCGATGATGCCGTAGATGATGGCGGTGCCGTCGTCGCCCTGCACATGGATGATAGCAATGGGCACCAGCAGGTGCAGCAGCAGCTTTGCCAGCTCTTTTGGCTCATTGATGCGGCTGCGCACGTTGTTCAGGTGCATGGCAAAGGTCAGGATAAAGCTGATCTTTGCCAGCTCTGTGGGCTGAAAGGTAAAGCCGCCCAGTTTATACCAGGAGTAGTTGTCGGTATCACCGGCGTTGTAGCCGATGGTCAGCGGGCCGACGGACACGTTGCGGATGACCAGCGTGGGCAGCACCAGACCCCACGTCAGCACAACGTGCACCGGCCACACCTTTACAAGGCTGCGGTAGTCCACGCAGGAGAGCAGCAGCGCAATCACGATGCCAATGGCGGCAGCGCCCGCCTGCACCAGTGCGCGGCGGTAGTCGCCAATGCCGATGATGGCACCGGTCACCTCATCGGTGGCAAAGCCGTTGCCCTGCTTGGCTGCCCAGGAGGACAGCGCCAGCACCGCCATCACGCTGCTGAAAATGCACAGCAGCAGATACATCTTATCGGTGCGCTTAAAATATTGTCGAATGCTATCCAAAGAAAGCACCGCCTTTCGTCAGAACAGTCTGCCGGGACGTGCCTGCGTACAGGCGATAAAAACCCAGCATACTGCTATTATACACAAACCTTTGCGCCAATGCAATGCGCCGGGTGTGACGGAATGGTAAAACATTGCCGGGATGCTTGACAAAGCTCCGGCAGCAGCCTACAATGAACCTGTGGGCGCAGCCTTGCGCACAACAGCCCCGGCGGTGTGCCGGGGGAGAGGAACGGAAAAGAAGAAATGGAACATACAGTTTATCGCCGTCTGCTCAGCGCGGTGTGTGCCATTGCGCTGGCCTTTACGGCAGTGTGCCCGGCAGTGGCTGCCGCGCCGGAGGAAACCACCGGCACCCCCCAGACCCTGACCGCTTCCGAGGTAAAGGAGATGCAGCAGACAGATGCCGCCGTCACCGCCCTGACAGACAGCGCCGCCTACGCCGGAATGTCAGAGGAAGAGCGTCAGGCCGCTGCGCTGGCACAGCTGGACGCGCTGGCGGCACAGGGGCTTATAAAAAAGGACAGCATCTATGTGGATGCGAAAAACGGCATGGTAAGCTTTACTTACAGCTGCGGCGCACTGGGCGGTATTCTGCTCACCGATACCGAGAGCGAGGTGGACGCCGCCCTGCCCGGGCCGGAGATGGAGGATGCGCCCGCCCTGCTCGCTGCCGAGAACGGCACGGTGGGCAATGCGGTCATCTACTATGCCTTTGATAATGGAGTCAACAGTAACCGCTACCCCTACTATTCTTATATGAAGGACTACTGGAACGGCTACGGGCTGGACACCCATCTGGACATGATGGTGACTGTCTCCGACCTGAAGCGGATGGCAGACTACGACCTTGCCATCCTCAGCGCCCACGGCGCGTACTATACCTATGAGTACGGCTGGCTGTGGAAAAAACAGGCCACCGCGCCCATCATCCTGCTGCTGGAAAAATCTGATTTCTGGAACGACCTGCGTTACGGCATGGATCTGCTCAGCCACCGGGTCATCAAGGTGAACGGCTGCTACGCCGTCACCGGGGACTTTTTCGGCAATGCCTACCGGGGCGGTAAGCTGAACGGCACCATCGTGCTCTCAGAGACCTGCGAGTTCTACGGACGCAGCGGCCATGTGGACACCGCCCTTTCGGATGGGCTGCTCTCCGGCGGGGCAAAGGCCGTGGCAGGCTTTGTGAACAACGTGTACAGCGTGTACTCCCGCAGTATGCTGTGGGCGACCGTGAACCGCATGATCGAGGGCGAGACCTTGCAGCAGGCCATTGATTACGGCCTTGAGGTCTATGGCGAAAACGACATCGTGTGGTATCTCAACCAGAACACCGGGCGGCATCCCCACTCGGCGGCGTCCTATCCCATCATTCAGGGCGATGCCGCTGCTCGGCTCACCGCGCCCGGCATGTTGACGAACGGCGCTGCGGAGCAGCAGACCCCTGCTGCTGCCTGACCATTGCACTTTTGTGTGTTTTATATTATACTTAGGGATGGCAGAGTGTCTGCCATCCCTTTTTTGAAACGATGAGGTAACCTTCATGTCAGAATATATCACCCATTCCCGCACCGAAACGGTGGCGCTGGGCAAGCGGATGGCCGCTGTGCTGGCTCCCGGGGCGCTGATCGCCTTTACCGGCGGTCTGGGCGCTGGCAAGACCGCCTTTACCGAGGGTCTTGCCGAGGGTCTGGGCTGCACCGACCCGGTGTCCAGCCCCACCTTTGCTATCGTGAACTACTACCGGGGCCCGCGCCCGCTGGCGCACTTTGACCTGTACCGCATTTCCACCGAGAACGACCTGTGCGCGGCAGGCTTCTACGATTATCTGGATCAGGGCGCTGTGGTGGCGGCAGAGTGGAGCGAAAACTTTGCCGACCTGCTGGCGCTGGAAAACCCCATCCGGGTGAACATCGAACGTCTGGACGATACCACCCGCAAGATCACCATTGAGGGGGTGACGGTATGAATATTCTGGCCGTGGATACGGCGGGCAAGACCGCCGGTGTGGCTCTGCTGCAGGATGATCGCCTGCTGTACGAGGTATATCTGGACGGCGGCATGACCCACAGCGAAACGCTGATGCCCATGATCGACACCTGCTTAAAGATGTGCGGGCTGACCTGCGCGGACATCGACCTGTACGCCGTCAACGCAGGCCCGGGCAGCTTTACCGGCCTGCGCATCGGGCTGGCTGCCGTCAAGGGGTTGGCCTTCCCGCGCGAGACGTTGTGCGCCCCGGTGTCTACCCTGGAAGCGCTGGCCGCTGCCCACACCGGCGAGGGCACGGTGCTCTGTGCACTGGACGCCCGCCGCGCGCAGGTGTACAGTGCTGCATTTGACCTTGCTACCCACACCCGCCTGCTGGACGATGACGCCCGGGCGGTGACAGATCTGGCGGATTTTGTAGAAAATTGCAAAAAGCCTCTGTTTTTTGTTGGTGATGGCGCGGGTCTGTGCTATAATAAATACAGCGATGTGCCGGGCGTGCTGCAAACACCCCCGGCGCTGCGGGGCGGCCGTGCCGCTGCCGTAGCACTTGTGGCAAAGCAGATGGCCGCAGCCGGGCAGGCTGTGCTGCCGGAGGCGCTGCTGCCGGACTACCACCGTCTCAGTCAGGCGGAGCGGGAGCGGGCGGAGCGTCTGGCTGCCGAAGCCGCAGCAAACAAACAATAAAAGCGGAACTGTGACCACTCACAGGGAAAGGACGTTTTTCCATGGCAAAACCCATCGCACTTGCCGCCGACCACGGCGGATTTGAACTGAAAGAGGCTGTCAAGGCACATCTGGAGGAGCTTGGTCTGGAGTATATCGACTTTGGCACCCACAGCATCGACAGCGTGGACTACCCCGATATGGCTGTGCCCGCCTGTGACGCAGTGGTGAGCGGCCAGTGTGAGAAGGCACTGCTGTTCTGCGGCACCGGTGTGGGCATCAGCATGGCAGCCAACAAGATCAAGGGCATCCGCGCCTGCTGCTGCTCCGACAGCTTCAGCTGCGAGTATACCCGCCGCCACAACGACGCCAACGCCCTGTGCA